>Ga0302215_10001891_pt1 | contig 14644 bp, 9 predicted proteins | sample II_Fen_N3_1_FD_194580 | JGI IMG/M metagenome (GOLD analysis project Ga0302215, IMG submission 194580) | Peat permafrost microbial communities from Stordalen Mire near Abisko, Sweden - II_Fen_N3_1 | ecosystem: Environmental > Terrestrial > Soil > Wetlands > Permafrost | place: Sweden: Abisko...
GGTGAGGCAACAAACAAACCATTAATTTTTACAACATGTTTACAATTAATTCTATACAAGAAATACTGGACAGCTTAAAACACAATAAATTGCGTACCATACTCACCGGACTCTCGGTGTCGTGGGGCATATTTATTCTTATTGTGTTGCTGGGAGCGGGCAATGGATTGAAAAATGCTGTTATGTCAAATTTCAAAGACAGAGCAGCAACAAACAATGTACAAATTTATTCAGGTACATCTTCGCTTCCGTATATGGGCTTAAAAAGTGGCAGATCACTAACTTTCGACAAAAGTCAAGTTAGCACTGTAAAAGATAATATGCTGGAGACAAATGATCAGAGTGGAATTATAGAAAAGCAAATGACTATAACCAACAATAATGAATTTGGAAATTTTAGCATTAATGGTGTTGAGCCGTCTTATCAGAAAATTTTTAATTTGAAGTTTGAATCCAATGGTGGCAGGTTTATTAATCAGTTGGATAACAAGGCAAGCAATAAAGTAGTTGTACTGGATAAAAAAATTGAAGATGTCCTTTTTAAAGGAAAAAGTGCATTAGGTAAATACGTGAAAATAGGCTCTGTAATGTTTAAAGTAATCGGAATTAATACAAAAAAAGCACGATTTGGAGATGGTCAGGCCTATATTCCTTTTAGCACAGCGCAGTATATTTTTAATCCGGATTTAAAGTTTCGAAATATAGCTATGACTGTAAATGGTTTGGAGAGTAAAGAATCGAATGATGATTTTAACAAAAGGTTAAAAAAGACAATGTCACAAAGTTTGAGTTTCGATCCTAATGATACGCAGGCTATATACATTCGGAATGATCAAAGTGATTTTATTCAAACGATGAAGATATTTGGCGGTATAACTATTTTTGTTTCTGTAATTGGTATTTTTACTCTTATTGCAGGTATCGTAGGTGTCAGTAATATCATGTTGGTATCCGTAAAAGAAAGAACTCGGGAAATTGGTATTCGCAAAGCATTAGGTGCGCCACCGGCTTCTATTTTGCAATCTGTAATTCTTGAAGCAATCATTATCACTTCTATATTTGGTTATATAGGAATGATGATGGGAATTGGTTTGACAGAGATAGTGAATTATATTTTGGTAAAGTCAACTGCTGCTACACCGGATGCGCCAACGATATTCAAAAACCCTACTGTTGAGTTATCATATGTGCTAATTTCTACCGGTATCTTAATTCTTTCGGGCGTAATAGCGGGGTATATGCCTGCACGCAGGGCAGTAAGAATTAAACCGATTGAAGCTATGAGAGAAGAATAGTTCGATTAGAATTGTTGACTAGCAAATGTAAATTATTTATACGCAAGAATTTATTTGACACTATTAAGTGGTTCATAACTAATAATAAAGAATATGTTTGATTTAGATCGTTGGCAGGAAATATGGTTTACCATAACACACAATAAATCCCGAAGTTTTTTGACTGCTTTTGGTGTCTTTTGGGGAATGTTCATGCTGGTTGTCATGGTAGGAGCAGGAGTTGCACTTCAGCGGGGAATGAGCTCAGAAATTGAGGGTTTTGCAACCAACTCATATTTCGTTTGGTCAGAGCAAACGTCTGAACCTTATAAAGGATTTAAAAAAGGTCGCACATGGACTATGGAAAATGAAGATATTTCATTGTTGATAAATAAAGTCCCTGAAATTCAATATTTGGCACCTGTGCTTTTTGGAAGCGGAGGAACCAATAATGTCACCAGAAATGATAAAGCAGGAAGTTACGGTGTAAAAGGAAATTATCCTTCCTATAACCAGATTGACGAATGTAAAATGATCTACGGTAGGTATATTAATGATATTGATATTGCCGAAAAGCGGAAAGTCTGTGTCATTGGCGAGCGGGTATATGAGGTGCTGTTTCCGAATGGAGAAAACCCTATTGGTAAAAGTATTCAGGTAAATGGTATATATTTTCAGGTTGTAGGGGTTGGTAGGCATACTTCAAGCGTGATAAATATTGGAGGGCGCACCGAAGAAACTGTTGTACTTCCGTTTAGTACAATGCAACAGGCATTTAATCAGGGGAAAACTGTACACTTTATGGCTGTAACTGCCAAGCCCGGAATTAAAGTTAAAGTCATTGAAGACAAGATACGCAAAGTATTGAGTGAGAAACACAATATATCGCCCGACGACAAGAAAGCGGTAGGTGGTTTTAATATTGAAGATATATTTACGATGTTTTTATATTTGGGACTGGGAATCGCCTTTCTAATATGGTTTGTCGGACTTGGAACTTTATTTGCCGGAGCTGTTGGAGTAAGTAATATTATGTTAGTAACCGTGCGGGAGCGAACAAAAGAGATTGGTATACGTCGGGCGCTTGGAGCAACTCCCAGAAATATAATTACACAAATTTTGAGCGAAAGTATTATATTGACATTAATAGCGGGTATTGCCGGTTTAATGGTTGGTGTGGGATTACTGGCGATAGTTGGTATATTGCTGAGTCAAGGAGATCAATTTTTTAAAGATCCTCAAATTAGTTTTAGTGTTGCAATTGCTTCTTTCTTTATCCTATTGGTTATAGGTACTTTGGCTGGATTTGTACCGGCTAACAGAGCAATGAATATAAAGCCAATAGAGGCTATACGTGAAGAATAATTTTGTAAATATACTGAATATGAGTATTGTATTGAAAAATAAGAAGATTTTGTCCCAGGCATTACTTCTTTCATTTTTAGCTCTTTATGCTTTGGGATTTTGTTACAATCTGGGAAAATTGCATAGTGTGCCAGAAGCATTAGCACATTCTATATCCAGTTTAATCCCCTTTATGCCTATATTTCTTATTGTAGGAATGAATTTAGTCAAAAAAACAAATAAAAAACAATCAAATAACTAACTAATCTACTCTCCCGTAAGGGTTTTAGATTGTTCAACAACAAAACATTATGAAGAAATTTTTAAAAATTGCTTTACTGGTTATATTAGCCATAACCGTACTTTGGACATTCTGGTTTTTATGGAATAAATCTCGTCCCGTAGTGAAAAAATATGAGATAGTGTCAGTTTCGATTGGTAATATTGATAAAAAAACTGTAGCAACCGGAAAAGTTGATCCTCGAAACGAGATTTTAATTAAACCTCAGATGTCGGGTATTATCGCAGCAGTATACAAAGAGGCCGGTGATATTGTAAAAGCTGGTGATGTAATTGCGAAAATTAAAGTAATTCCTGATATGGTGAGCCTAAACAGTGCCGAATCAAGAGTTTCACGCGCTCAAATTTCGTATGATCAAAGCAAAAAGAATTATGAACGTGACGCAAAGTTGTTTGCAGATAAAGTGATTTCGAAAGAAGAGTTTGAAAAGACTCAACTGCAATACAATAATGATAAAGAAGAACTTAAAGCGGCTAAAGATAATCTGAGCTTGACTAGAGATGGTATTAGCACCAATAGTGCTGCTATCAGCAATACATTGGTTCGTTCGACGATTAACGGAACAATTTTGGATGTGCCAATCAAGGTTGGAAACTCGGTTATTCAATCTAATAATTTTAACGATGGAACTACAATTGCCACAGTGGCTAACATGAATGATATGCTCTTTGTAGGAAAACTCGATGAAACAGAGGTTGGCAGAATTAAAGTGGGTATGCCTATGGATATTACCATTGGAGCATTACAGGATCAAAAACTGCAAGCTAAGCTGGAATATGTTTCGCCAAAAGGGAAAGAAGAGAGTGGCGCTATTATGTTCGAAATGAAAGCTGCTGTAAAAGTGCCGAAAGACGTATTCGTACGTGCAGGTTATAGTGCCAATGCTGAAATTGTTTTCTCAAAATCAGATCGCGTAATTACCATTCCCGAAAGCTGTATAGAATTTGGTGGAGATACAGCTTTTGTATATGTTATGACCAAGAAAGATCCACAGACTTTTGTGAAAAAACAGGTGAAGATTGGTTTGTCCGATGGAGTGAAAATAGAAGTGAAAAATGGGTTGACTCTTAAAGATAAAATTCGAGGAGCTGAGGTGTTGGAAAAGAAATCCGAGGTAGCTAAGAAAGAGAAAAATAACGATTCTGAGAACTAAATATTTATCAATCAATAGACAAAGCATGAAAGCAAAAATATATTTAATTTTGGGAGCATTGTTGGTTACAACATTTGCTAATGCTCAGAAGTCAAAACTCTGGACACTACAACAGTGTGTAGATACGGCTTTGGCTAACAACCGAAATGTAAAACAGCAGATACTGACTAAAAAAACGAGAGAAATTTCATATGATCAGGCTCGTAAAAATTTGTTACCCGATTTGAATGGGCGTATTGGTCAGAATTATGGATTTGGTCGTTCACTGGACGAAAATTATAAATATACTAATAGTGCTGCGATAACGCAAACTACGAGTTTGGGCTTCTCCAGTAGTGTGACATTATTCAATGCGTTTAAATTGAAAAATAACATTGAGGCTAGAAAAGCCGATATGTATGCCTCGGAGGCCGATTTGGGAAAAATAAAAAGTGATATAACTACGAGTGTTGCTGCAGAGTTTTTACAAATTTTACTCAATAAAGAATTGTTGCAGATTGCAACAGATCAGCTGGAACTTACAAAAACTAAGATTGAACAGCGTCACGCATTGGTTGGTGCAGGGAAAATGGCCGAAGGGGAGTTGTATGAGCTGATAGCGCAACAATCAAAAGAAGAATTAAGTAAGTTGCAAGCACAGAATACATTAAATCTTTCATTACTCGACTTAGCTCAATTTTTGGAATTAGCTCATTTTGAGAATCTCGATGTTGTTGCTCCAGAAAATTTATCTGAATCTGATTTGAAACTTCTCAGTGCAGACGAAGTATTTGAGAGTGCTTTGACTCATCGACCTGAAATTAAAGGTGCTGAATTTAGATTAAAAAGTAGTGAATTGAATGTATTGACAAGTAGAGCCGACTATTATCCCAGATTAGATCTTTCTGCGAATTTTAGTTCAACTTACTATAAAGATAATAGTAAAGACGCGCTTGGACAAATTAAGATTTATGATTCTTTTGGAAAACAGCTTTCAGATAAATTGAATGCCGGAATTAGTTTAACCTTGTCTATTCCGATTTTTGACAAGTATCAAGCGCGCAACAACGTTCGAACAGCTCAATTAGGAGTTGAGAGCAGCAAAATAAGCGTGGATAATGCAAAGTTAGAATTGAAAAAGTCGATTCAACAGGCTTACTACAATGCGATAGCTGCTAAAAGCCGTTGGGAAGCATCGCAGAAATCTGAAATTTCCAGTCGTGAAGCTTATCGATTTGCAAATCAAAAATTTGAAGCAGGAAGAGGTACAAGTTACGAGTTATATCAAGCTAAAAGCAATCTGACACAAGTACTTTCTGAACAAGCACAAGCTAAATATGAATACTTTTTTAGAGTAAAATTATTGGAATTGTTGAAATAAATAATACCGGGTTTTTGTAAAAACCGGATGAGTCCAATTTTTGTTAGCCAACTATATTTTACTAAAAACTAAATAGATATGAATGCAGATAATATTAAGTCGCAAATGCGGAAAGGTTACCTGGAATATTGCATTCTACTTATTCTTAGGAAAAAACCGGCTTATGCCTCCGATATTATTTCGGAACTGAAAGAGGCAAAATTAATTGTAGTGGAAGGAACTTTGTACCCATTGTTGACCCGGCTTAAAAATGGTGAATTGCTCGACTACCGCTGGGAGGAATCTACTCAGGGGCCACCCCGTAAATATTATGAGATGACGGCGTTAGGTGCCGCATTTTTAAGTGAACTGGAAACCGCATGGGAAGAAATAAATAATGTAGTAATAAAAATCAAAGGAGAATAAAGTTATGGCATCTAAATACTGTATCAGTTATTTCTCAAGTGCTTTTATTTTGAGTGTCGGATATAAATTTTCATATTAAATTATTCGCTTTATGAAAAAGACTTTAACGGTTAATTTGAATAATATCGTCTTTCATATAGACGATGATGCGTATGAAATGCTTCAGACTTATCTCCATGAGATCGCAGATCATTTCAGGTCGGACGAGGAGAAAAAGGAAATAATGAACGACATTGAAGCCCGAATTGCTGAACTTTTCAGTGAGAAGCTTCAGAAAAATAAGAATGTCGTAACGTTGGAAGACGTTCAGGAAATTATTGAAATAATGGGTAAGCCGAGCCAATACGCCGACGAGAGTGAAGAACCCAAAGCTCCCAAATCGAGCAAAAATCAGCAAAAATCACGTCGGTTTTATCGTGACCCTGAGAATGCCATCTTAGGAGGCGTTGCTTCGGGTGTGGCTGCCTATTTCGATTGGGACGTAACCTGGGTGCGTATCGGAATGGTTGTATTGGCGCTGATCAGTGCCGGATATATGATACCGATTTACATTATAGCCTGGTTTGTTGCCCCGGAAGCCAAAACTGCTTCGCAACGTCTTGAGATGCAAGGTGAAGATGTAACAGTTGAGAGTATAAAAACAGAACTAAACAATGCCAAAAACTATATAAAAAGCGAAGAGTTTAAAAAGAGTGCATCTACTGCAGGCGATAAGGTTTTGGAGATTATTCGCGTGTTTTTCAAGATAGTATTAGGATTTGTAGGAGCAGTGCTTGGTATAGTAGGTGTGGTGTTGGTTGGTGCCCTGATTCTTTTAATTTTCTTTTTGATTTTTGAACCAGGTGTTCTCAATGGCTTTGCTCCGGATATAATAAGTAACTGGACTTCATTTTCTCCGGATAAAATGGTGCTGATAAGCACATCATTGCTTTTAATTATTGGCTGTCCTATTTTCATACTGATATATTGGGCTATAAGACTTATTTCAGGAAAACACGATACGCCTCATACAGCTTCGTGGGTTGTATTGATTCTTTGGATTGCAGGTCTGTTTATGTTCTATAGTGTTGGTGCTAATGCATTTATTAATTTTCATAGGCATAATGATCAACGATATTCATTGTTTTGGGATAATGATGATAAACCTTATGAGGATGAAATAAGAGAATGTGATTCTTTCAATGCTATTGATTTGTCCGGAAATATAGAACTTGAATTGAGAAATGATTCAACCAAAGAGCTAAGAGTTTCATTTGTAAAAGGATATCTCCCGAGAGTGATAACTAAAGTTGAGAATGGTGTGTTGCATGTATACTCAGACGAAGTGTTTCTCTTCCAAAATAAACCGATCAAGGTTTCCGTTTCGTCTGATTCAATCCAGTATTTAACAGCAAAGGGAGCTTGTAAGATAGAAAGCAAATACCCGCTTACTACAAAAGATTTTACGCTAAATTTACTTGGGGCTAGTCAGGCAAACTTAGATGTGAATGTGAGCGGAATATTCAAATTAGATGTAAAAGGTGCTTCCAAAGTTGATTTAAGAGGCACAAGCAATATATTTAGTGTAAACGGTATTGGAGCAAGTGACATAAACGCCTACGAACTTAAAGCGAAACAAGTTGATGTTCATGTAGCGGGCGCGAGCCATGCCAAAGTTTTTGCTACAGAATCTATAAAAGCCGAAGCTTTTGGTGCTAGTGAAATAGACTGTAAGGGAAATCCAAAAAACGTGAAGAAATCAGATGGAGGAGCTTCCAGTATAAATATCGAATAGAAGAATTATTTAAAGAGTATTTTATAAAAACCTGTCTGGCTAATTTAAGCCGGACAGGTTTTTTTTATTGAAAAAATTGAACTAAAATTTCGGATTTATTTAATGCCGCTTCTTCGGAATAAATATTTATTCCATGTTCTTCTGCAACCAAAATTCTAAAAGAATATCCTAAAAGTTGTCTATTGGCAGGAACTAACCAATATTAATCATAGAATTATTGTTGGCGGTATCCCCCTTGTCTGCTGATGAAAAGTCGACCTTTTTATACCATTTCACGTAGCATAAAAGTGTGTGTCCTAAAAATAAATTAATGGAAAAATCTAATTGGCTATTTTAATGAGAAATAAGGAAACGCTTGTCCTAATTTATTCCGTCGATAAATTTGATGGAAGAATTATCAATTTATAACTTAGTAATACAAAATAATCTTTGTTTTTTTTTGATTTATAAGAAGTGGGCTTTTGATGTTTTAAAAATTGACTTTTAAAAATTGAATAGATTTTTGTATAAATTAAGCGAATATAATTTGTTTCATTTATTAGTTTATTTGAAGGTTTTGATAGTGAAAATAGAAAAAGAGTGCTCTGATTTTTGAGCGTAAATTCATTTCTACATTAGATATTGATGGTAGTAGATATATTGAAAATTGAGTTCAATTTGTTCTTTTTGATTTGTTATTGTAATTACATAAATAATAAATAATGTATTTTATTGTAAAATAATGCTAAAAGAGCAATGGTATATTTTACGTGAAAAATAGTGGCAGAATTATTTTACACTCAGATTTGTGTAAATTATTTGTGTTTATTGCTACTTGGAAATGTAGTTTTTACTACTTGGAAATGTATCTTAATTTGATTACTTGTTAATATTCGAGATGTGAGATAATAATTGTCACTCTCTGTCTTAAATTAATAGAATCAATATTTTTTGTAGATATGACTGATATGTAGTATATATTATAGTTGTCGCAAATTGTGTGTAAAATACTGTTACATAATAATATATATGTATTTTGTATATTCGACCAGTTTTTTGAAACCCTATGAAATAACGTTGGCTGTTTAATGAAATTTGTTTTGTTTGCTATAAAATAATTATTGTCAGTGAATAATAATTTGAGATATAATTGATGTGACGAAATGAAGTTGTTTAAATTAATATTATTCCTTCTGGTTGCAAATACTGCTTTGGGACAGACATATTTGTCGTTTAAAGAACGGCCAATAGTGCCTCTATACACTGCTGTTGATACCTCCGTTATTTCAGTAAATACCACTGTTGTCTCAACAAGAAAAACTTCTTATGCAAAAGCGCAATATGCAAAGGCTTCTGCTCCTACAAGTACCTGCGTTAGTAATATAGACTTTGAAAATGGTGATTTTACAAACTGGAAATGTTATACAGGGACTGCTAAAACAAACGGAACAACAAATTATGTAACATGGAGCCCTTCAACTCCCGTTGCACCAGTATCAGGTAGACATCAAATAACTTCAGCTGCTTCTGGATTAGACTATTATGGTCATTTTCCACGACTTTGTCCTTCTGGTGGAAATTATTCAATTCAATTAGGAAATAATTCAACAGGAAGTCAAGCCGAAAAAGTAAGTTGTAGTTTTACAATACCTGCAGATCAAAATAATTTTTCTATAGAGTATTATTATGCAGTTGTGTTTCAAGATCCAAACCACCCTTACGATGAACAGCCAAGATTTCAGGCTAAAGTCTATGATGCTAACAATAGCTCAAATATAATTTCATGCGCAAGTTATGACTTCACGGCGGCTTCCGGTTTACCCGGATTTAATGTGTCAACAGTTGATAATTCGGTACTATACAAGCCTTGGTCAGCCGTTACAATTAATTTGTCGGGTTATGCCGGACATACAGTAATTTTAGAATTTACAACTGAAGATTGTACGTTAGGGTGGCATTTCGGATATGCTTATATTGATGTTAATTCAACATGTACATCTTTATCTAACTCAGTATCATATTGTCAGGGAAGATCATCATTAACTCTTACTGCACCTTCAGGATATGAAGATTATACTTGGTGGAACAGTGATTATACTCAGCAGTTGGGAACCGGACAAACTGTGACTTTAACACCTGCGCCGGTTAATAGTGGAGTAATCAATGTTGATTTGTCTCCTTATTCCGGTTTTGGCTGTAGAGATACTGCTTTTACCACTATAAAAGTCAATTTACCAACAACGTCAGTCACTAATGCTGCCATTTGTCAAGGATCTTCATATCTGTTTAACGGAACAACCTATAATTCTACAGGAATCTATACTTATAATACTGTTAACTCAAATGGATGTGATAGTACAGCAACATTAAACCTTACGGTAAATCCGTTACCAAGTGCTAGCATTAGTGGTGCAACTGCCGTTTGTCAGAATGCTGCTTCTCCGAATATCACTTTCACGGGGATTGGCGGTACCGCTCCCTATATTTTTACATACAATATCAATGGAGGATCCACCCAGACAGTGAGCACCACGGTCGGCAATAGTGTGAACATTTCCGTACCCACGAACCTTCCCGGAAACTTTACGTATAATCTGTTGAGTCTGACAGATCACAGTAGCACGAGCTGTTCAAATCCACAATCGGGGACTGCAGTAGTAACTGTTAAGCAACCTACTGCATCCACTACGACTGCTTCCATTTGTCAGGGAGATGCTTATAATTTTAATGGAACAGCTTATAGTTTGACCGGAACTTATGTGAACCATTTTATAAATGCTGCTGGTTGCGATAGTACGGCAACTTTAAACCTGACAGTAAAACAGCCGAGTAGCTCAACGACTATTGTTTCAGCCTGTAGCTCTGAGTTTCCTCTCGTATGGAATGGAGTAAGTTATACAGGGTCAGGAATCTATACGAAGAATTTTGTCAATTCAGTTGGATGCGATAGTATTGCAACATTGAAATTGACTAAGAAATTATCAAGTAGTTCCATTACTCCCGTTTCAATTTGCAGTTCTTATTTACCTTTTGTTTGGAATGGAGGGAATTATTCAACTTCGGGCATGTATACAAAGAGCCTTGTCAATGCTGTTGGTTGTGATAGTATTGCTATCTTAATGTTGACGGTAAAATTACCCAGCAGTTCCACCACTACAGCTTCAATTTGTCAGGGTCAAATTTATTTGTTTAATGGAACGAGTTATACTACCACAGGAATTTATACTGCTCATTTGACTAATAAAGTAGGTTGCGATAGTGTTGCAACATTGAATCTGACGGTTAAATTACCCAGCAGTTCCACTACGGATGCTTCCATTTGTCAGGGCGAAAGTTATTTGTTTAATGGAACGAGTTATGCTACTACAGGAATCTATGGCGCTCATTTGACTAATAAGGTAGGTTGCGACAGTGTTGCAACTTTGAATCTGACGGTAAAGTTACCAAGCAGTTCGACCACTACAGCTTCCATTTGTCAGGGTGAAAGTTATACTTTTAATGGAACGAGTTATACTACCACAGGAATCTATACTGCTCATTTGACTAATAAGGTAGGTTGCGACAGTGTTGCAACTTTGAATCTGACGGTAAAGTTAGCCAGCAGTTCGACCACCACAGCTTCAATTTGTCAGGGTGACTCGTATGTGTTTAATGGAACGAGTTATACTACCACAGGAATCTATACTGCTCATTTGACTAATAAAGTAGGTTGCGATAGCGTTGCTACATTGAATCTGACGGTGAAATTAGCCAGCAGTTCGACCACCACAGCTTCCATTTGTCAGGGCGAAAGTTATTCATTTAATGGAACAAGTTATACTACCACAGGAATCTATACTGCTCATTTGACTAATAAAGTAGGTTGCGATAGTGTTGCAACATTGAATCTAACGGTGAAATTAGCCAGCAGTTCGACCACCACAGCTTCCATTTGTCAGGGCGAAAGTTATTCATTTAATGGAACAAGTTATACTACCACAGGAATCTATACTGCTCATTTGACTAATAAAGTAGGTTGCGATAGTGTTGCAACATTGAATCTAACGGTGAAATTGCCAAGCAGTTCCACCACGGATGCTTCAATTTGTCAGGGCGAAAGTTATTCATTTAATGGAACAAGTTATACAACCACAGGAATCTACACCGCTCATTTGACCAATAAAGTAGGTTGCGATAGTGTTGCAACTTTAGTATTAGCAATGAAAGTACCAACAACATCTAATACCAATGTGGCTATTTGCCAGGGAGATAGTTATCTGTTTAATGGCACAACTTATTCCTCAGCTGGAACTTACACAAAACATTTGATCAACAAGCAAGGTTGTGATAGTACTGCAATTTTAAATTTGACTGTAAAGTTGCCTACTTCTTCAACTACAAATATTTCAATATGTCAAGGAGACTCGTATGTTTTTAACGGAACTACTTACACCACAGCAGGTATTTATACCAAGCATTTTACTAATGCAGTAGGATGTGATAGTACGGCTATACTAAATTTGAGAATTAAATTACCTACAACTTCTACTACAACAGCTTCTATCTGTCTGGGTGACTCCTATACGTTTAACGGAGTGTCACACAGCACTACCGGCACATACAGTAATCATTTTATCAATTCGGTAGGTTGTGATAGTACAGCTATATTAAAACTGACAGTAAATATTTCAACTACTTCAATTACAACTACTTCAATTTGTCAGGGTGATTCTTATGTGTTTTGTGGTAAGGCTTATGCCAATGCAGGATCTTATATTGTTCATACAGTTAATGTGGTAGGTTGTGATAGTACGGCTACGTTGAATCTTTCGATTAAATTGCCAAGTAGTTCTACCACTACTGCCTCCATTTGTCAGGGCGATAGTTATTCATTTAACGGGAAATTATATTCACTTGCAGGAAGTTATGTGGCTCATCTGATTAATAAGGTTGGGTGCGATAGTACAGCAACATTAATATTGAACGTAAAAATGGCAAGCTCATCAACCACCAAAGCCTCCATTTGCCAGGGAGGATCTTATTATTTTAATGGAGTTGCTTATACAAAAGCAGGAACTTACCGCAAACATTTAATTAATGCTGCAGGGTGCGATAGTTTAGCTTCGTTGGTTTTAAAAGTAAGTTCACCAACAAGCTCCACAACCAGTTTAATCGTTTGCTCTACCCGATTACCACTGGTTTGGAATAATATGAAGTATTATGAATCAGGCACGCACACTTGTCCTATTCGTTTTGTTAATGCATCTGGTTGTGATAGTACTGCATCCTTGGTTTTATCAATAAAAATGCCTACCAGTTCTGTTACCAATGCTACTATTTGTGAGGGTGATAGTTATTTTTTCAATAGAATAAACTACTCCAGCGCCGGAACATACAATGCTTATTTGGTTGATGCGATGGGCATTGATAGTACTGCTACATTGAAATTGACAGTTAATTCCACCTTTAATAAACATAATGATGTGCTACTTATTTCCGGTGATTCTTATTCGATAAATGGACATGAATATAACCAGACAGGCACTTATACCGATATACTTAAAACCCAGTATGGCTGTGATAGTACGGTTGTTACGAATGTTACCGTGATTGATGTTCCTAATACCATTACTCCAAACGGTGATGGCTATAACGACACGTTTATGAAAGGATGGCATTCTAAAATATATAACAGAAATGGCATTCTTTTGTATGATGGAGTGGATGGTTGGGATGGTTTATATCATAATAAACCGGTTTCAAAGGATACTTATTTTTATACTTTGTATTATACATCCCAGTCGCGCACTAAGATAAAAGAAGGCTATTTAATGGTTATCCCGTAAAAGCAAAGAGTAATTAAGATGAAGAAAACCATTTTTATATTAGTATTTAGTTTATTTAGTTTACTGGCAATTGCTCAATCGAATATTAGGTTGAATAATTACTGGGGTAATGCTCATTACATTAATCCGGCATCTATTTATGATAAATATCAGGCTGTATTTAGCATGGCTGCACGTAAGCAATGGATTGGAGTAACGGGTGCTCCCATGACTTTTTTCGCTTCGGGCAGTACTTACATCGAAAATCTGAATACTCAACTGGGAGTAATAGCCGTACAGGATAAAATTGGATATACTTCCATAACCAATCTTGATTTGACGTATGCGTATGCCATAAAACTGCAACGGGACTGGGAATTACACTTTGGAATGGGTCTGACTTATCAGAGTTTGAGTTACGATGTGTCTAAGGTTAATTTATCTTCCGATTATGATCCTGAAGCTTATCAAAATCTGTTGACCGAAGATAATTTTAATTCAGATTTAGGAGTGGAGGTGACTAACAAAGCTTTCAAAATTGGTATTTCGAGTCAAAATATATTTTCGGTTTTTTCAACAGATCGAAAATATCAAACCAATACGAATTTCTTGTATACGCGTTACAGACAGATTTCAAATAATGCCGTCGATTTTGGTCTTGGAGTGTGTGGAATTCAATATTCCAACATGTATCAGGCAGAGTTTAACCTAACGGGCTATTTTAAGGTTGGTCAACGATCTGGATTGTCAGAAACTCCCGATTTATTTGATGTCGGATTGCTTTACCGTACCAAAAGTGAAGTTGGCATAATTTTAGGGATCGATTTAAGTGAAGCCATTCATTTATCCTACAGTTATGATTATAATGTGAGTGGTCTTAATCGAAATTCTGTAGGAACCAATGAAATAATGATTACGTATAATCTGTCCAGAAAACCGATGTGTCATAATTGCTGGTGGTAAGTTTTTATACCCTTTTGCGTTAAGTGAGCTAACCGAATTGAGAAAAGAAACCCGCTTTGCTGAATGGCAAAACGGGTTTCTTTTCTTATTCCTTCGGATATTAGTAATTTCTTACTGACATGTACAAACTAAATTTCTGTCGCCATAACCGTTGTCAATACGGGCTACATTTGTCCAGAATTTATTTTCGGCTACCCATTCTGTCGGATAAGCAGCTTTTGCACGGCTGTATGGATGATTCCATTCGTCAGAAACGATAGCATATTCCGGGTGTGGAGAGTTAAGCA
>Ga0302215_10001893_pt1 | contig 14643 bp, 4 predicted proteins | sample II_Fen_N3_1_FD_194580 | JGI IMG/M metagenome (GOLD analysis project Ga0302215, IMG submission 194580) | Peat permafrost microbial communities from Stordalen Mire near Abisko, Sweden - II_Fen_N3_1 | ecosystem: Environmental > Terrestrial > Soil > Wetlands > Permafrost | place: Sweden: Abisko...
ATTCTCTACTATCGAATCTACAATGCGAACTGGATCGTTTTGGGGGATAAAATCATCAAAGGTATAACCAAATAGCTCATTTTTGTTTTGTATATACTCTTTAAATCTCATACATATATCTCATTATTAATGATATAAAGATACAAAATATACACTAAACTACAAAAAAAACAGGCAAAAAAAGACTGTCTCAAATATAATTTTGAGACAGCCTATATTTTAAATATTGAACAACCGAAATACTATTTTACCCCGTGCATCATTTTCTTCAAACGTGGTGTAAGCGCAAATAACACAACAGCAGCAATACCAGTTAACACAACAAATACCATGAAAAATTCATAAAGGTTATGAATTTCAAATCCGGCAAATGTAGGATTAACGCTACTTATTTGATTAGTATCCAGTAACTTCAACTGAGCAGCTGTTGGTGTTACAGTTTTATCTAAAATGGCCTGCAAGTCAATTCCCAATTCTTTTGCTTTCAAAAATTTATCACCAGTAGCCGGTATTATGGAGCCTAAGGTTCCAGCTAAAGCATATCCAGCTGCATTCGATAGAAAGAAAACGCCAAATAGCAGGGATGAAAACCGTTTTGGCGATAGTTTACCTACAAGCGATAATCCAATTGGTGACAAACATAGTTCGCCGAATGTTTGGATTAAATACAATAGAATTAGCCATTTAATACCTAAAAGTCCGCTATTTCCAAGATCCTTTACATTATGTGCAATAATAAAATAACTTAAGGCAATTAAACCCAAACCTATGGCTTGTTTAGCAGGAGAAATTGGTTCCTTGCCGGCGGCTCTTAGTTTGTCCCAAAGAATACTGAATGGAAGGGCGAAAGTGAAAACAAAAAGGCCATTAAATATTTGAACCATTGATGGTGGCATATTCCACCCAAAAAAGTTTCTGTCGGTTTGGTTGTCGGCAATGAAGGTCAATGATGAACCCGCTTGCTCGAATGCCGCCCAGAAAAAGATAATAAAGAATGCAACGATGTAAATTACAAATATGCGGTCTCTTTCTATTTTAGTCAATGAACTATCCGATACAATCAGACCAGCCAGTGTGATCCCACTTGCATAAATTATGGGGTAAATAATTGTTTTTATAAAATTATCGCCACCCATCAGGTATCTGATAGAGAAAAATAAACCAATAAATGAAAAAACTGCAATTATCAACGATTTTTTGGAGAAATTTGCTTTTTGAGCTTCTCCTTCTTCAAAATACGAAGAATCATTTTTCGAAGGTAGACCACCCAGCGGTTTCCCTTCGGGGGTAATAATGTATTTGTTTTTTAGATAATAGAAAATACATGTTCCAATTATCATGGCGGCCGACGCAGCTAGAAATCCCCATTTAAATGCGTGTACATCTCTTATACCTCCTGCATCTTTCACATCGCCAACCAGTGGACAAATTAATTGTCCCAGAAACGCACCCAGGTTAATTCCCATGTAGAAAATAGTGAAAGCCGTATCTAGTTTGCTTTTCTCACTTTTAGGATACAAGCTTCCAACCAAACTGGAAATATTTGGCTTGAAAAATCCATTTCCCAGAATAACTATACCTAATGCTACCCACATAAGTGTTGTAGCCAAAGATAAATTGGAACCAAAAATACTGGCACTAGTAAACAATAGCAACTGACCTGTAGCCATTGTAAGCCCACCTATAATAATACAGTTCCGATTTCCGAAGAAACGGTCGGAGATAAAACCTCCCAACATAGGAGTCAGATAACATAGTCCTAAAAAACCACCGTAGATAATAGCAGCATCTGCTTCTTTCATCATTAATGAGTTGATTAAGAATAATGTTAATATGGCTCTCATGCCATAAAAATTGAAACGTTCCCACATTTCAGTTCCAAAAAGAAGGTAAAGTCCTTTTGGATGATTGTTTTTTGATTCTGTTGTTGACATGTTTTTATTTGATTTTTTTCAATTACGCTTTAAATAGACTTTTTTCATTCCGCATCTGCTTCTGATCACTAGTTCTGTCTTTTTAAAGTCTGCAAAAGTAATGAAAATGTTTGAAAATGCAGATAATATACAACCTCAATTATTTGTTTGGCTTCAAATTCTCACTTTTGTTCACGAAGGTTAGTTGTTTGTTGTCAAAATGGTATAATAAGGTCTCTAAAATCTTTGAATTCTAAGTGCCTTTCTTATATTAACTAAGATTGTTCATTTATTTAACGGTAACATTAAAAAATTAATTTAAAATAACTTATAAATTTAATTAAAGTTTCTATCTTTGTGACTTTAAGTGTATTTGATTTAACAATTTAAATTGTGGTTTTTGTAGTTGACAAATGTTATTAAATCTCAATAGCTTTATTTTTTAAGTTCGAAAGACTTAAATGTGGATAAGCTCGGATGAATTGAATTTTTTTTGTGATTCCACCTCGCCTTTAATTTAATTACAAGCAGTTTGTTTCTATCAGACTTACATTAAATACTTTGTGATTATCAGAATATAATGTATCGTCTCAGACACATGGATTTATATAAAAACTATACAAATCTATGTGTAAATTGTGTTTTGAAGTTTTAATGCGGCAGTATAACATTCCCACTATTTTTATCTTATTAATGATGATTTCTACTCGAAAATATACTTTCGCACATATTGTAATAACTTTACTAGCTAAAGAAGGAACATTCATGATGAAAGTAATAACTTTATAACTGAAAGTAACAACTATTTACCCGAAAGTAATTATTTCCATTGCGAAAGAAATTACTATTTACCTGCAAGAAGATACTTTCACTATAACTTTAATTGTTTTAGATATAAAAGTATATACTTTCAACCAAAAAGTAATTATTTTATACATTAAAGAAGATACTTTCATGACAAAAGAATATTCTTTTGTACCAATTGTACATTCTTTTGCAGTAATTGTATGTTCTTTTAGTTGTAATCAAATTACTTTCTGGTAAATAGTTGTTACATTCAATTTGATAGTGTTTGTTTCTATGGCTAAAGTGCTGGTTTACTAGCTGATTATTTGTAATTTACAACTTATATTTAATTTGCTTGCTTGTAATTGAATTTGTTTCTTTACAACTTATTTATTAAAGTTGACAATTGATTTTGATTTTTGTTTTCAAGTAGAATGAAGGGTTTGTAATTTAGCATTACTCACTAAAAAGATAATTTATTACCCTTAGTACATTTGAAAATAGTAATGAAAAAATTGTTTGTTTTGGATGAAATCCGTATATTCAATTGATTTAAATATAGCTAGATGTAATGAACAACTCCATAACAAAGTAAGAGAAAATTCTCGAAATATTAAAGCAATTTGAGACAAGAAGTAACTTCTAAATTTAGCAGCTACTTTAGCTGAAAATCCAATAGGTATGACTGTTGGATGTGTGTGGCATTCAACAGTATGATATGTCATAAATTCGACAATGAAAATTCAACGTGTTATGAAAAAAAGCTTATTCTCTCTAATTATAATCATCATTCTTAATATAGTTGTGTTTGATTTGTACGCAACAGTTAGATATGCAAAGCCGAGTACCTCCGGATCAGGAACGTCATGGGTTGATGCTTCTGGTGATCTGCAGTTACTTATTAATAATTCTTCTTCGGGAGACGAAATTTGGGTTGCTGCTGGTACTTACAAACCTAATCGTAGAGCTGATGCTACTTCAACAATCACTGCAAATGATAGAAACACTGCATTTGTACTTAAATCGGGTGTGAAAATATATGGAGGTTTTGTTGGAACGGAAACAATATCGAGCCAGCGGAGCTGGATAACTAACGTTACAACTCTTAGCGGTGATCTGGGCACAGTAGGTACTACAAGTGATAATGCTTACCATGTTGTAATATCTTCAGGGGCTGTAGGAACGGCAGAGTTAAATGGTTTTACAATAAGTGATGGAAATTCGAATCTTTCTAGTGGTATAATGGTTTACTCAAACTATGTAGAGACTTTTAAAGGTGGTGGTGTGGTTTGCTTTTCGTCCTCTCCGATATTGGCTAATTTGAATATAGTAAGTAACTATGGAACCTATGGTGGTGGAATGATTCTTTTAGGTTCGTCGCCAACAATATCTGGCGTGACATTAAGTTCTAATAGTGCTTTGTCTGGTGGTGGAATTTTAATTTCCGGCTCATCCTCTCCAACAATAAATGGTATTACGGTAATTAATAATGCCGCTACGACAACAGCCGGAGATGGAGGTGGAATATTTAATGAAAGTGCATCATCTTTAGTTATTTACAATGCATTAATTGCTAAAAATACAGCTGGAAGAAATGGCGGTGGTTACTATAATATAAACACAACTTCTACACTTATAAATACAACTATTGCTAATAATTCTGCCATAACTGGTGGTGGAATGATGAAAACAGGCACCGGTTCTGCCATTTTGAACAATTGTATAATATGGGGTAATATAGCTTCAACATCAAATAATATTGATGGTTCACCAACTTATAACTATTCGCTACTTGAAGGTGGTACAGTTTCAGGAAACACAATTAAAAGTAATGCTAACCCTCAATTTGTTGATGCAACAGGAGGGAATTATCGACTTCTGTCTTCAAGCCCAGCAAAAGATATTGGTAATAATTCATACATAAGCAGTGTAACTACAGATTTGGGGGGCTCTAATCGTATTTCTAATTCAACAGTTGATTTAGGAGCTTATGAATATAATAAGGTTTGGTATGTTACCCCGGCTGGAGCAGGTACAACTACAGGAACTTCATGGACAAATGCTGCAAGTGATTTACAACTTGTAATTAATAATGCCGCTTCCGACGATGAAATATGGGTCGCTCAGGGAACCTATAAACCGATTCGAAGGGCAGATGCTCTTGGAACAATCACAGTGAATAATAGAAATAATGCATTCGTACTAAGATCGGGAGTGAAAATTTATGGTGGGTTTGCTGGAACCGAGACATTACTTTTACAACGTAACTGGATTACGAATATCACAACGTTAAGTGGCGACTTGGGTACTGTGGGTAATACTTCTGATAATGCATACCATGTGGTTATATCATCAGGTGCAGTGGGAACAGCTGAGTTGAATGGGTTCACTGTGACATTGGCACAAGGTGCGAGTGGGTCTGAGCCTACTGTGAATACATATCCAATCAAATCAGCTTGGGGCGGTGGCGTTTTTTGTACTTACTCGTCTCCTGTTTTGTCGAATTTAATTATTACATCAAATTATGCTGAGTATATGGGTGGTGGAGTTTATATAACAAATTCATCGCCTCTAATTAGTAATACAAGAATTACATATAATACTGCAAACCAACAGGGTGGTGGTGTATTTATTACCTCAAGTTCATCCCCAGCTATGCAAAATGTAATGGTGAACAATAATTATGCATTATATCACGGTGGTGGAATAAGAAATGAGTCGACTGGAGTAACAACCATTACAAATGCACTTATATACAAGAATACCTCTGGACAAGATGGTGCTGGTATTTCTAGCACTAGTTCGACAACGGCTTTGACTAATGCGACAATTGTATACAATACTGCTTCCAGTGGTTCTGTTGGCGGTATTGAAGGTGGTGGAGTCGTAAATAATAGTATTATATGGGGAAATAAAGTTGGCTCCGCAATCAATAACGTTTCTGGATCCTTTACTTATTCATATACTTTGCTTGATGGTGGTACATTGTCGGGTACATCAATCATTAGTAATTCTAATCCAACATTTACGGATATAAGTACTGATAATTACCACTTGAAAAGAACCAGTCCTGTTGTTAATAAAGGTTTGAATTCATTAAATAGCTCATTGACTGACTTAGATGGCAATTCAAGGATATTTGATTCGAGCAATGGTGGCGTAATTGACTTAGGAGCGTACGAATATCAAAGTGTAGATGCTACTGTTTCTCCATTTACTAATGGTATTATGTATGTAAAAAAAGGAGCAACCGGAGATGGAACTTCGTGGTCAAATGCCATTGGCGAATTGTCAGATGCATTAAGCACCGCCAGTGGGTCTGGTTTTGTAACGCAGATATGGGTGGCTGCCGGAACTTATTATCCGGGTTATGTTGCCGGAAATGGAAGTACTGATCGAGACAAATCCTTTGTACTGCTCAATAATATTAAAATTTATGGAGGTTTTGCAGGTAATGAGTCTTCTATTGATGTAAGAAACTTTAGGTCAAATGTCTCTGTTCTTAGTGGTGATTTGGGAACTGTTGGGAATGTTGGAGATAATGCATTCCATGTGATAATTTCATCCGGTTCAGTAGGAACTGCAGAACTGAATGGGTTTACAATTTCTGATGGACAAGCTGTAAATTTTAGTGACAGAACTGTCAACTCGAATACGGTTAAATCTTCTTATGGTGGTGGTATTTATTGTATTTCTTCATCTCCAATTTTATCAAACCTAATCATTAAATCAAATTATGCCGATTATTTAGGTGGTGGTATTTATAATTCCAATTCATCTCCTACACTAACTAATAATCTGATTTGTAAAAATACTTCAGGGCAAGGTGGAGCAGGAGTGAATGTTAGTGGTGGAACACCGCTAATTATTAATTCAACGATTGCAAATAACGCAGCAACAAGTGGATATGTTGGTGGAATTGATGGCAGTTGTGTTGTTAAAAATAGTATTATTTGGGGAAATACCAATACTAATGTGAACGGTTCAAATACATATTCATATACCCTTTTGCAAGGTGGAATAGTATCAAGTCCTTCTATTATTAGTATTTCCGATCCGCAATTTATGAATTCAACCTCAGGCGACTTTAGTCTTATGGCTTCAAGTCCGGCAAAAGATGTAGGAAATAATTCATATATTAATGGGTTCTCTGCTGATATTGATGGCTCTCTCCGAATTGTAAATTCTACAGTGGATTTAGGTGCTTACGAATTTCATCTTCCAGTAATGATTTTTGGTGCAAATGGAATAACTGATGGAACCGGTTACACTACTTTAAAAGGAGCCTTCGATGCCTTAAATGCCCAAACGAACCAAACTGGAAAAAATATTTCTGTCGTTATTACAGCGTCTACTGTTGAGACTGTTACTGCTGTCCTAAACGGAAATGCAACAACTCAATGGAGTAGTTTGAAAATCTATCCAAATACATCAGGATTATCTATAACCGGAAATGTTACCGGACCACTGATTGATCTTAATGGAGCTGATAACGTAACTGTTGATGGTCGGGTTAATGCAGCTGGGAGTACAAAAAGCTTGATTATTAGTAATACAAATACAACTAATACAGCAAATACGTCTACAATTCGATTTGTTAATGATGCTTCTATTAACACAGTGCAACATTGTATCGTTAAAGGCTCTGAATTTAGTTACACTTCTCAAAGTGGAGTAATATTCTTTTCCACTGGAGTATCAGCTGGGAACGACAATAATGTAATTACAAATAACGACATTACCAATGCAGGTGGACGACCTATAAATGCAATATACTCTTTAGGAACATCGGGTAAAGAAAATAATAATATTACTATTAGCAATAACAATATATATGATTGTATGAGTGGCGCAACAAATGCAAATAGCATTTATTTGTCATTATATACTACAACTTGCTCAATTACAGGTAATAATATCTACGAAACAACAACTATATCTCCAACAGTTGAATCGACCTTTACGGGAATCAATATTAATAATGCATCGGGTGATGGATTTACAATTTCCAATAATAATATAGGTGGTAACTCTGCCTCATGTACCGGAACCTGGACAAAAACAAATAGCAACAATACTTCATTTCAGGGAATTTATTTGAGCGTTGGAACCAGCGCAGTATCCGAAATACAGAATAATACGATAAAAGGTTTTAATTGGAGCAATTCTATCGGCTTTGCTTGGTATGGAATTTGGCTAAATACAGGTAGTGCAAATATCGGAACTACGACAGGAAATACGATAGGTTCTACCATAGGAAATGGATCTATTTCGGTAGCAAATATAAATAATGATAATAATGTATATGCTGTTAACCTTGTAGGTTCAGGCAATATTAGTTGCAGTAATAATAAGATTGGGTCTATCTCAACAAATAATACTTCAACCAATAGTACGAACTTATATGCTATTAAAAATAGTTGTACAGGCACTGTTACTATTAGTAATAATTTAATTGGAAGCACGTCTACAACTAATAGTTTATACGCTCAATCTACATCAACAGGTGCAGCTCAAAGCGTTTGGGCAATATATAATTCAGGTAGTGGGTCTGTCACAATTTCCAGCGATACTATTGCTAACCTGACTAATAGTATGACCGGATCAACAGTTGGAGGTGTTGTTCACGGCATATTTTCCAGTGCAGGAATAAATACCATATCAAATAATATTATTCATGATCTGACAAATGCCAATTCAACTACTTCTTCTAACAATAATGCCTCTGTAGGTGGAATTGTCTTAACGAGCTCTTTGCTTAATTCTGTTAGCAATAATAATATTTACAATTTATATAACACAAACACTGCATTTTCAGGAGATATTGTCGGTTTATACTTCACGGGTAGCACTGGTGCAAACACAGTTTCGAAGAACTTTATATACGGACTGTCAGCAACAGGTGCATCTTCAACAAGTGCTGAAATTTATGGTATTAAAGCTGTATCTGGTGTAACTACTTATTCTAATAATATAATTAGTCTGGGAGGTTCTAACCAGTCAACATTATATGGGATTTATGATACAGGATCAGCTTCTCAAACCTGCAATCTCTACTTTAATACCATTTATTTGAGTGGAACTGTAGCTACAGGCAATAACAAATCATATTGTTTGTATAGCGAGTCATTAAACAATACACGTAATTTTCGTGATAATATCTTCTTTAATGCACGGTCAACTACTGGAGGTGGTAGTTTACATTACGCTGCTAAATTTAATTATTCTTCCAATGCTTCATTGGTATTAAACTATAATGATTATTACGTTTCGGGAACAGGTGGAGTTCTTGCATATTATAATGGATCCGACAAAGCCCTTTCAGATATTGTGGCAAATTCAACTGGTTGGGAAACTTCTGCTTTGTCGGTTAATCCTAATTTCACTACCCCCAATGGTATAACTGCTTCATGTTATAGACCATTGTCCGGAACTAGTGGTATTGTAGTTAGTTCTATTAACGACGATTATCAAAATGTTACAAGAACAACGCCAACAATTGGTGCATTCGAAGTTAATAATGTTGAAGTTTGGAAAGGAACTTTGCTCGCTAAATATGCTACACTCAGATCGGCTTTCAATGCTATTAATGCCGGAACACATACCGGAGCACTGGAAATCAGGTTAGTCGGTAGTACCGTGGAGACGGGACCATCTATAATAAATGCCTCGGGTGTCAGTTCTTCAAATTATTCATCTCTAACTATTTATCCAACTGTGACCGGATGTTCCATATCAATGAATATGACAACGACTCTTTTTGTTCTTAATGGGGCAAATAATGTTACACTTGACGGGAGAGTGAATCAAACCGGAATAGCTGACTTGACACTCTCAAACACCGATAATACTAGCTTCTCTTCACGAACGGTAGTATTTCAAGCTGATGCAACTGCAAATACAATAAAGTATTGTTACTTAAAAGGTGCAAGTATAAGTAGTACAGGTGCTGTTGTGTGGTTTTCACAAACAACTGGTTCACTTGGTAATAACAATAATACTATTGATCATTGCTATATTACAAATTCCGGTTCGAGGCCAACAAATGGTATTGTTTCAATTGGTAATCTAACCTATCCAAATAGTGGTAATGTCATTTCAAATAATAATATCTACAATATTCTAAGAAATGACGAATCATCAAAAGCTATTTATATTGGTGTTGGTTCTACAGGTTTTACAATTACAGGTAATAGCATTTATGAAACAACAACGTTGACTCCAACCGTAAGCGGAAAAGGTTATTATCTAATAAATATTGAAAATGTATCAGGTAATAATTTTACCATTGCTGATAATTATATTGGTGGGAGTGCTCCACTGTGTGCCGGATCTGCTTTCACTGTAAATACTACTCAAAACTACGAATTCAGGGGTATTTCTGTAAATGTAGGTAGTAGTGTGGCATCAACAATAGAGAATAATTATATTCGGAATTTTAATTATACTTCCTCGTTTGGGGCACCTTGGTCCGGTATTTATCTAACAGCAGGAGCAGTGAATGTCGGAACCGTAAGTGGAAATACTATTGGGTCACCAACTGGAACTGGTTCAATAACCATTACAAATCCTACGGTCGATGCAACTTCTTATGGGGTTTATAATCAGAGCACATCTTTAGCAACTATACAGAAAAATAATATCGGTTCCATAACTACTACCGGCTCAGATGCTTCATCACATGGTTTTATAGGATTGTATAAACAAAACGTAGCAGGAGATTGGATAGTTAGTTCTAATATAATTGGGAGTACTTCAACTGCCAATAGTATTCAAGCTATTTCTGCATCGACCAGTACAACCGGGCAAATAGTTGAAGGTATTCAAAGTAATGGTAGTGGAAATTCTACCTTATTGGCTAATACCATAGCAAATTTATACAATGCATATGCCGGTACAAATGTAAGCTCCAGAACACGGGGTATAGAGGCTACTAATGGTGCTAATGCTATTCAAAATAATGTGATTAGAAATATTTCTACTGCCAGTGGTCAAATTGCGTCTGATGCATCAGCTTCAGTGATTGGAGTTTCGGTAGTGACTCCAAGTGTTTGTAATCAGTCAATCACTGGAAACGTTATTTATAATATCTTTAATACTAATTTAACTGCAAAAATTGATGTACTTGGTATCTATTCGTATATAAATCCGGCTAATACATGTACTATAGCTAATAACTTTATTCACAGTCTATCACTTTCAACTTCTGATATTACGAGTGCAATAGATGGTATTTCTTATAGTCGTGGCTTGTCAATGGTGAGTAATAATGTTATTAATATCGGAATTGGGTTAACTAAAGGTTATATGCTTTTTGGGATTAATAATCAATGTAGTGGAACAAGTAATAGTACTGTATATTTTAATACTGTTTATTTGGGTGGAAGTGCTTCAGGTGTCACTTTGTCTACTTATGCATTGTATGAGAAGGGAAATGCTACAACCAGAGATTATAGAAATAATATTCTTTATAATGCCCGAACTGGAGGAACAACAGGTGCTCATTATGCAATTTATTTAACAGGTAAGACGAATCTAACGGTTGATTATAACGATTATTTTTCACCGGCAGGACTGATAGGTAATTATGTTGGGGTTGATAAAAATACCATAGCATTATGGCGCAGTGCAACTAATCAAGATATTTACAGCTACAGCCTTAATCCAACATTTACCAACGCCGGATCAATCACAGCAAGTGATTACAAAATCGGAGTTAATTTAGTTGGGGCATTAGGAACAGGTATTAGCAGTGATTATGGTACTAATGTTCGTTCAGCTGAGTATACTGCTATGGGAGCATGGGAGCATGCTATGACTAACTATTGGAAAGGAACAAGTAGTACAGATTGGGCTACAAATACAAACTGGACGTTGAATGCACTGCCTCCAACCTATGGCAATATTGAATTTGATGCCACCCCGGTCAATAACTGTGTGATGGATAAGGATTATGGAGTAACGAATATAACTAACTCGCAATCGACCTACAAACTCCTAACCAATGGTCATAGGTTGACTGTGAAAGGGAACTTGAGTCTTTCAAACGGAGCACAAATAGATGCATCGGCTAGTGGCTCAACTGTTGAATTTGGAGGTGTGGTGGCTCAGTCTATTCCAAATGGAGCCTTTGCCAATAATAATGTCTACAACTTAAGCATAAATAATAGCAATAATGTAACATTTAATGGTACTCTAAATTTATTGAATACTATAACTTCTACTTTGGGTGAATTGGATGCAATGACTAATTCGCCAACAATTTGCTATGCCGGAACTACCCCTCAATTAATTGATAGCATCCCTTTCCTGAATGGAAAAGCTTATAACTTAACTATTGATAATGCAGCAGGGGTCTCACTGAGCAACAATTTTGTGGTGGATCATTTATTGACAATCAATTCAGGAAAATTACTTACAATTGCAACGAATAGAAAACTAAATATATTAGGGTCTATAACCAACAATGCCGGCGTTACGGGTTTGGTCATTAAGTCGGGTGCGGGAGTTGCCAATGGAACGCTTATTTTCCATAACTCAGTAGGAAGTCCGGTGTCTGCTACGGTGGAAATGTATTCAAAGGCTGCCGCAACTTATACTTCCCCCTATTCTGGATATAAATGGCAATTTTTTGGTATTCCATTACGATCAGTTGTGGCTGACCCAACCTTTACCGGATCGTATATTCGTCAGTTTAACGAACCTGGAATAACTACAGCTGCAAGTTGGGTGACTTTGAATAATTCATCTACTCTTACATCTTTTAAAGGATATGAAATTACTCAGGCAGTTGCTAAAACTATTGTTTTTCAAGGCGTACTCGAAAATGCCGATTTGAACTGTGACTTAACTTACACTTCAAATTCATTGAACAAAGGTCAACATATAATCAGCAATCCATACACAGCTGCAATTGACATTGCGCAGTTAAATTTTACGAATATGGAAGCAAGTGTTTACTTGTATAATACCGGTAGCCATGATGATTGGAGCTCAAACTCAAATGTTACCACACCTGGTACGAGCCCTGGTCAATACGTTGTGTCAACAAAAAACTCTGCTGGTTTAGCTGGAATTCCGGCTCAGATTTCGTCTATGCAAGGTTTTATGGTGACAGCTTATTCAGGAGGTGGAAATTTGAGCGTTCCGTATAATTCATTAGCTGTAAAAAATGCTGATATACAGCGTGTCAAACAATCAACGACTGAAAATAAGGTCTATACAATTATTGATGTGAAGGGGGCTCGATACAGTGATAAAATGTGGTTATTTACTGATGGCACGTGTTCACATAACTTTGATAATGGTTGGGATGGATATAAAGTCTTCGGTGCAGCATCGGCTCCTCAAATTTATGCAATGGAGTCCGATGGAAATTACCAAATAAATGCGGTTGATGATGTTGATAATACAGTTGTTGGTTTTCAGGCAGGTGAAGATAGTGTTTACACATTTACATTTAATCATCAGAATCTTGATTTATATTATAAAACCTTGTTGCTTGTTGATTCGCTTGAAAGTAAAGTTGTTGATATATCTCAGAATGGCTCTGTCTATAATTTTAAAGCGACATCCAACTCTGCAACTCAAAAACGATTTAAGATAGTTACAAGTGCAAATATTAGTACGGAATCTAACGAAATAAAGAATGGTATAAGCTCTGAATTAACAGTTTTTGCCAATAAAAATTCTATTTATATAATCAACAATACCTCTCAATGTGGTGACTTGATTTTATATGATATGAAGGGACAGGTGGTACTAAAGAGTCTATTTAGTAGTAGTAAAGAAACTGTCATCCCAATGAAATCCCAAAGTGGTGTGTATTTAGTAAAAGTAACTACAGCTAAAGTTGCTTTCTCAACGAATATATTTCTATCGGAGAAGTAATTGTTAGGTAATCATTATAATAAAAATAGAAGCGAATATTGTGAGTCAAACAGAAAATAAAAGGTCAAGAACACTCTTGTTACTCTGGTTCGGAGGTTTTATCTTTATGGTAAATTATCTGGCGCCGAGTGATTTTATCCGTTTCTTTCTGGACGACAGTGACACATCATTTCTTGATGTGTTTTGGGGTGACATGATCTATTCATATAATAGCGTCCCTGTTAATACCTATTCAAATTCATTTAGTAACCTGAGTTCTCTGCCATCCTCAGTCAATTGGAGTTCGGGTTCCGGATCCAGTAATTCAGGAAATAATTCAATGGTTGACTCTAAGGTCTACAATCATTATTCCGATTGTAATGTGACGGTCACTAACCAACCGCTTATAAACGAAGTTGCGAGTTATCAGAGTGCAGGTTTTCCCGATATTAACTCGGGGACGATTAGTCACCAGGGTGGGAGCCAAGCTAGTCACTCTAATCTGGGTTTATCTAATTTGGCTCTAAATGGAAATATGGGAAGTACATTAGCCGGTTTATTTAAATCTAAAAAATCGGTTGACAAAGAAACTGCGATTTCAGTTGACAATACACAATCGGAGTTCTCCGCTTTTAGTACAGAAAATGAGTTGACAAATGGACCTCAACGTGTTGGAATTGATCCATCGGGCGATCCAACAGGTGATCCAATTCCAGTTGGAGATGGGTGGTTGTTTATGATTGCTTTAGCGATAATCTATGCTTTCTGGCAATGGCGGAGGCACAAAAGTCTGTTGTGCAGCATTAATGGCAATAGTTCTTATACTGCAAAGTAAGCTTCTAATTCTTTCAGTGTATCTTCATCGGTTTGTAAATCCTTCACTATTTTTCCTTTCTCCAAAACCACCGTACGTTTGCAAACATCAGTTACATGATTTAAATCGTGACTTGAGATGAGCATTGTCATATTAAACCGGGTCTGAAGGTCGGTTAGGAAACGTTTTAAGCGTATTTGCGACGATGGATCGAGTGCTGTAAAGGGTTCGTCCAGAATTAAAATCTTTGGGTCGCCGATA
>Ga0302215_10001894_pt1 | contig 14643 bp, 11 predicted proteins | sample II_Fen_N3_1_FD_194580 | JGI IMG/M metagenome (GOLD analysis project Ga0302215, IMG submission 194580) | Peat permafrost microbial communities from Stordalen Mire near Abisko, Sweden - II_Fen_N3_1 | ecosystem: Environmental > Terrestrial > Soil > Wetlands > Permafrost | place: Sweden: Abisko...
ACTCCCGGACGATGAGATTCGGCAAGCTTATCTGGATTATAATCTGTAACCCGAAACACATTTCTGGTTGCATCGGTAATTGGTTCCAAAAAACTTTGTTTTCCAAGGTCAAAAATGAGATAATTAGACAATGGTAATCTGTCGGTTAATGGTTGATTGGATGACGGATTAAAAATCACTCTGCGAAAATCTTTAATATTAACTGGTACATTGTGATTTCTGCTTAATAATTCTATTTTTTCCAATAGAGCGGAAGTCACAACTTTATCCCATTTGCAGCTCTGGATGGGTGCATCGCCAATTAATATGCTTGCAGGTTTGTAGGTTATAATAGCTTCAAGGCTTGCTAGTAAAAAGTTATCATGCGTACGTAAACAAATCTCATCCTGTTCGCTTGCCGAATGTTTCACCCAGTTTGGTTTTAGCAGGATGCGTTTACCCTGAATCATTTCGGGCAGAAAGTGCTTCGCAATCAGTTCCGAAATAAATTTCAGCAAAAGATCCGGATGATTATATAATTCCGATAGTTTTTCTACCGTTCGGTCGTTGTCCGAATTATAAACAGGAAGTATGTCGGTAAAATAGTCTAACATAATATCAATTCATAATTTTTACTAACTTATCTGAGCTCATAAATTCCACATCGGGCCATCTTTTAGTGATTTCTTTTAGTAATTGTGCCAGTAATGCCAAATTTTGTTCTCTGTTTTTTTTGTCAATATTCCCAATAAAATTGAGCCTATGAGAATTAATAATCAATGGTTTATGTAATACAAATGCAAGTGTGGCTCGTTGGATTACATCCGAAACCCAATTAATATGCTGGTTTATGGATGGTTCAAATGCTGCATTTCGAACCAGATAACGCTGATGGTAAAGATTTTTCTGACCCATATAATGCAACTTCTTTTTGAATTCAGCGTTGTTTCCCGCTGTGGGTTGTAACTGATACCAACCACCTTGAATTCCGCGTATTCCCATGGTGGCTAAATCAGATTCTAACATTTTGTCCCAAATATAACAGGGTGCTATAAACGTGGTTGATTTGTAACCAAAAATCTTTTCGAACATGTTTAGTCCTTCTATTATTGATTGCTTTTGGAAGTTTAATTCATCTTCCTTCTCAAAATTTAATGCGTCTACAAAGGTATTTTCTGATACCTTTTCACTTTCGCTGAAATCGAACATGCCCAAATCGCAGGCAAAACGCGCTTTGCCGGTATTATTTTGCAAGGCTTTCATCCATCTTGTCACATTTAAATGCTCACGACCATGAAACTGCGGGCGAAAAACCTCTGCTTCCATCCCTTGTTTCCAGAGTTTGAACGAATGTTCGTGGTTTGAATAATGCTTGAGCGTTTCGGTAAATGGCTGATAATAATATTTTTGATAATCAACTGCTTTTATTTTTAGGAAATCGGGGTTGGTAACAACAGTGTTAGCAGTAATTACAGCCGGTGTATTGTTTTTGTCTTTTACCGAATGAAGCACATCAAATAGCAAACTTAAATCGGTTTCGCAGGCTAGCGAATCATAACGGTTAAATGACAAGTTATCCACTTTATGACCCTGACGGATAAGATAATCATACACCTCTCTCGAAGGCATTCTGACGCTTCCCCAGTCATCAGATTCTATGACTACGATTTTGCGCTTTGTCTTAAATCCGGGAAGATTTACCAATGTTCGGGATATGTATTGATTAATATTCATTCTGTTCTTCAATCAGGTTTAGAAACTGTTTTGCCACTTGTTTTATATCGTATTTTTCGATGTCGGGTAGACTATATTTGTTGGAGTAATCTCCGTTTAAAAATTCAGTCAATACATTTGTATCCAGATCTTTGCTAATAGATATAACTGGTCGGTTTATTATGGAATAATCTATTAGTTTGCTAGGTACCTGCACCGAAGTGTTATTCTCAAAATTAATTACAAAATCCATTTGGCTTAAGGTCAATAGCAATTCTTTACGCTGTACATAATTTCGGAGTTCAAGTTTACCATTTAGCTTTTCAACATAAGGTAACGGAATTTCACTTTCTGTATACATAATGAACTTAAAATCAGTATCAAGTGTAGATAAAAAATTTAGTAGTGGAATTGGATTTCTGTAATGCAAAGCTAAAGCTCCTGCATAAGCAAACGTTGGCAATTTATTTTTTTGATAATCAGGAATAACCATCTCATTCAGATTAAATCCCTGCGGTATTACTCTTATTTTGTGTTGAAAATCTGAATAATACCCGCTTTTCGATGAGTTTTCGGGAACTACAATGAAACTGGCTAATTTGCACCAATATTTCTCAATATATTTAAAGTGAAATAATTTCTCAAAAGTATCCGTTTTACAGCCCATATAAGGATCACCACAATCGGCAGCCCACACATTACAAAGATTTTTATTCTCTTTCATTGCTGAGGCAACTCCCCAATGATTTGGGTGGGGTACAGCAACGGAAATTAATAAATCGTAACCAGACTCATTTTTTAATGCCTTTTTTATCATGTTTACCAGTTGTATATCAGGATATTCTATTAATAACTGTGTAAGTCTGGAAAAAGCTCTTGCCGGTAAGCTCTCTCCAGTGATCCGTTTAAACTTGCTGTTTCCAAGTGTTTTAAAATGTATTCCTGTTTTCTGAGAATAGTTATTGTAATACTTTTCGTCCAAATCGGGTAGCATTATAGTAACATCATTTCCTTGTCTTGCAAATTCCAATGCAAGTTGTGTGGTTCGGTTCGATCGCGGTGATATGTTGGGATAATAAACCTGTGATATTATCAGTATTTTTTTCATAGTATAAGGTAATCGGCGGTTAATAGTTCTGTTATAAAAATGATTTTAGAAAACCAATCAGAGGTTTCCTATCTTCAATGAAAGTGGAGCTAAAAAAATTACCATAGAACAGTGTAGCTCCGTAATATTCTAAACCCAGACGAATGCTCAATAAAACAGGTAGAATAAGTAATAATGATAAGTACTTAGTGGGTACCTTTATCGCGTCTTCTGTCAACTTCTTATCAAATAATAAGAGCAAAAGCAATGAATAAAAAATCATATTTGTAATCAGTAAAAATCTACCCATCGATGGAATTACTGAAAGAACTTCGAATATAGTTGCAAGAAATAGAAATAATGCCAGTAGGTTTTGGTATAATTGGACTTGAAACAGCTTTTTGAAATTAACCCAGAAATATGCAATGAATATTAATACAAAATATCTGGCCATTTTGCTGGCCATTACCAGATAAAGCGAGTAAGATGCGTTTCTGTCTATGGCTGCCTGAACTGAATCTTCATTCATATAACTTTCAGCTTTACTGCTTAGTTGTGCTGGCAAAAATGTGATTAAAGCTTCCTTTAAAGGTTGAATTTTGATTTCGGCCATTGAGATAGCCACAAAATATAGAATGAAATAGATCGTTAGGCTTTTCTTTGGTAAAAATTGATAGATAAGAATCAGCACAAGCGGCAATAAGAATGAAAAATGAATGAGCACTGATAAAAAGCACCAAATAATCTTTTTCTTGTCATTGTTTAAGTAGAATGAGAACAATCCATACATAAAAACGTGTAATGCAATCCACATTCTACCACCATTTATTTGCCAAATTGGATTAATCAGAAAAAACATTATCAACACTATCCAAATATACCATGATTGTTTGTCTGAGTTTGTATAACTTGTTATTATCCAAATGTTTCTAGAATAGAAATAACCAAAAATAATAGCAAAAATCAAAAAAAGATAATGGGCATTTGCCGTAAAGCGAGACAATATAAAAACGATTAATTCCTGATAGATATCCAGGCTCCCTTCTTCGGAGTAAAAATAAGTGCTCACTGTTTCAAAATTCATCGGGTTGCTATGCATTTTTTGTAAACTTTGCGCAATACGTGAACTATCTGCATCGGTTTCAGAACCGGTACTTCCTATTGGGTTGAAAATGAAAATATATCCCATAAAAGCACAAGCATACCAAAACCAATTCTTCGCGGTTGGAGATTTGAAGAATCTTATACTTGCTATCAGTGTCCAAAAAGGAAGAATGATGGCAAAAATTATGGTTGATATGTGCTTATTTCTATTGTCCATTCGGTTAATTATCTCCGAGTTCTACATTTGCTTTAATTGAGAAATAGTTTCATGAAAATTCACCACATTGTATTTCTGTTTGAGAGTTTCTATCTGTTTTATGTTGTGAGTTACTTGGTTCTTTGTTAATGTCAATTCTGATTTTGACAAATCAATTTCAAACTCTTCGATACTAAATACAAAGAACTCTTCTTTAACCAACCAATGATAGATTTCATTTTTTGAGTTTAGGTATACTTTTACACCACTTCTGATTGCTGTGAAAATATTTGCCATAGCCATTTGTCGATAACTGTTTATAACTAAAGCACCAACATCCTCATACATTTTCTGGAAATCGCTAAAAGGTAAATAGTCGTACAGAATTTTTAAATTCCCAATATTTTTCGATTCTTGTAATACTTTCTCAGTATAGTCATTTTCTTGACCGTAATTAAACAATAATATAAACTCAATATCGGAAATAGTTGAATGTCTTGAAATTATGTTTATTATATCCAAGTGGTTATTGTAAGGACTTCTATTGTTTCCGACAATAACTCTATTTTTCTTTGAGGTGAACGGCTGTAATTCTCCTTGATTTAACAAATATGGTAACTGAATAAATTCAGGCAGGTTATCAAAGTAATTATCTAAATAATAGTATTCGTCAATTGCTAAACCTAAAAAATAATTTATTCGATCTAATGATTTTTCAAATTCGTGAGATTTTGTGGTTTTAAACCTAAGGATATCAGCTAGCTTTATAAACTGTTCTTTTGGGCTGGTTTTTAATTTCAGGTTTTCTAAGGTTGAATTACTTAATACGATTTTTGTTAATCTAGAGTATAACTCTTCCCCAAAAAATCGCCAGAAAATCATAACTTCTTTATCTAATCTATTTGAAATGTAGCTCTTAGCAAAGTCTAGGTTGTATAATACTACTATGTCTGACTTGTTGCAAATTTGTATAACCTTATTCAAATCACTGGGCGAATACGAATAATAACTTAATGAACTAGCATAAAGACCATTATAATTTATTTCCTTTCCTAAATAAATGAATTCATTCTGAAATTTTTCGTTTTCAAAGCACGAAGAAGAGCTTACAAATGCATGATTTGAATGAATATGAACGATTTTTAATTTGTTTGATAAGAACGTATTAGAATCTTCCATAAATTTATCTTTTGTTTTTATTTGCATCCAGTTTTGTTTCAATTTCATCACTATTAGATTGAATAATGACATTTAAATTAAGGTTTGTTTTTACGATTGAAAACTCAGGGATATTTCTTTTTATAATTGTACAAGCTCCAATTATGCATTTCCGACCAATAGTGATTTCATCGAATACAGTTGCATTTAAGCCGATAAAGCATTGCTCTGAGATAATACATTTGCCAGCAATTAACGATTTTGCTCCAAGGTAACAATGTGATTTTATTATACTATGTGTACCAACATAAGCGTTGTGATCTATAAAAGTATTTGAGCCAATTAAGGCTCCAGTTTCTACAATCACATTATCTCCAATCCAAATGTTTTCATTAGAAATTGAAGAGTATATCTGTGAGTTTGGCGAAATTATATTCGCAAAATGAAATCCTCTTCTACTTAGTTCAGAGTAGACATTCATTCGATCTTTATTTAATTTATTCCAGGCAATTGCTACGAAAAGTAAATCATTCTCACTATCAATTTTCGATTCAAGAGTAGCAAGATCAAAAATTGGCAAATCTTTGTATGAATGCTCTTTTATGTATTCTTTATCTAATGCAAAACCAATTACATCAAACAGGTTGTGTTTAACAATGAAGTTGTATATTCTTTCGGCGGTTGTGCTAAGACCTATTATTACAATTCTTCGTTTCATATGGATAGTGGTTAAATTAATGTGTAATTGTTTAACATCAACCGGATTTCAGCCACTGAATTAAACATCATAATATCAATGATTGATAACCACGGAATAAATTCATTGTTAAACTGTGGGTAACTTGATAGATTGCTTTTCAAAAATAGCAAACTGATGGCATCTTCATTAAAAACATCTTTATTATATAATTCTTGTCCTCCAATAGCATTAATATAAGTAGTTACTTGAAGTGATTTGCATATATTTATTACTTTATCCTGAGCTTTCAGACTGTTGTTTTTTTGAATTGTTGATGAATATATTATTTCGGTTTCAATTTTTAGATAGCTGCAAATCTCGATAATACTATTTCCCAGATATCTTGCGAGATTTAAATTTCCATAATTCAGTATTTCATTTATAATAGGAAAAACTACTCCAAAATACGGTGCTTTTTTATATGAAATTTCTATTGTTTTTAATAGTTTGTTCTGATTTGATTGTACCGATATTTCATTTATCAATTTATTTGGAGTTGCTCCGAGCATTAGCAAATTAAACATGAATTTTTTGCGATTAAGCAGCATATTATTTCTATTTATCCAGCCCCCTTTTATAAATTGAACATCATCGTAGAGAATATATTTATCAACTGCATTTATGAGTTGAAAATATCCAATGTAGGGTAAAAAGTAAGGTTGCATTATGGCTGCTTTCATACAAACTCCTTTAATATTTTACAAATTCGTATTATATCCTCCTCCTTCAACTCCACGTACAATGGCAAACATAGAACTTCACGCGATGCTTTAGTTGCAACCGGCAAATTGTCGGGATGTGACGATGGATATTCATGATAAGGATGAAACTCGCTGATAAGTGGATAAAAGTAGCGTCGGCCAAAAATATCATTCTCTTTGAGCTTGTCGTAGATGGCATCCCTGCTCATTCCATATTTTTTTTCATCAATAAATATCGGGAAATACGAATAGCCGTGATCAACGCCTTCCATATCGGGCAAAAAACGAAGTCCGGGAACATTTTTTAATAGTTGTCGATAAGTGTTTGTAATTGCTTTGCGTTTTTCAATAAAGCCATCAATGTATTTTAGTTGCAAAAGCCCGTAAGCCGATTGTACCTCGTTTAGCTTGGCGTTTATACCCGGCTCTTCAACGATTAATTCGCCCCGAAATCCAAAGTTTTTAAGATTGTCGATATGGTGTTTCATTTCGGCAGAATTACTAATAATAGCGCCACCTTCAATGGTACTATATACCTTAGTTGCGTGAAAACTTAAAACTGATAAATCTCCATTATTTAGCACAGAAGCACCCTCTTTTTTCACTCCAAATGCATGACATGCATCGTAAATGACTCTCAATCCATGTTTGTCAGCAATGCGTTGAATTTCGTCCATTTTGCACGGATTACCGTATACATGAACCGGCATAATGGCGGTTGTTCGCGGTGTAATGGCAGCTTCAATTTTGGCGGGATCCATGTTTAGGAAATCAGGCTCCACATCAACAAAAACCGGCGTAATTTTATTCCACCAAAGTGAGTGGGTGGTTGCCACAAAACTAAACGGAGTGGTAATAACCTCACGATGAATGTTTAGTGCCTGCAGCGCAGATATCAGTGCCAATGTTCCGTTTGAGAACAAAGAAATGTACTTTACTCCCAAATAATCGGCTAATTCTTTTTCCAGTTGCTGGTGCAATGGTCCATTGTTGGTTAGCCACTTATTGTCCCAAATCTTTTGCAAATAAGGGATAAATTCTTCCAACGGTGGAAGACACGGTTGAGTTACAGTTATTTTATTTGCCATTTTCTTGCTTGGTTATTTTTGAGAGTACAATTGTTTTTATTTCCAGATAGGCATCAAGCTTAAATAATTCACAAATGCCAAGGGCTAAAATTCCTCCAACAGTGATTTGAATGGTTAAGATAATTGGGTACGCTAAAGGCAATACAACACTAATAATATAAACTGCGAAACCAATAGTTAATGCCACTATAAGCGAAGGAAAAATATCTTTTATCTGTTCTTTTATTGAGTAATTTATATATTGTCCCGACCAGTAGCTGTTTAAATAATAGGCAATTAAGGTGTTGGCCAACATTCCGAGAATCATAATTTTTATTCCCCAGAAAATCCCAATAATTATAGTTGGTATGGCTAAGGTTTTTTTTATTATTTCCAGTTTTAAAAATAAATCTGACCGTCCGTTTACAATGAGCATATTTAAGTTCAGCGAATGCAATGGGTAAAACATCCCCACAAAACAGAGCATTTGCAGATAAATAATTGATGACCTCCATTTTTCTCCAATCAGGGTTATTATCATGGGTTCAGCTACTGCTGCGAGCCCTATCATTAGTATAAATGTAATTAGCATGGTTGTTTTTATAATATTTTTGTAACCACTTTTGAGTCTTACTTTATCATCTTGTAATTGAGCTAGTACCGGATAACTTACGCGACTTACAATTCCGTTTATGTTTGAAGAGGGTAACTCTTTAAACTGATCGGCACGGGTGTAAAATCCAAGTTCCTGAGCCGAAAAGTATTTTCCAATAACCAGATAATAGACATTTCGATATATTGTGTCAATGAGTCCACTTACTAAAAGCTTAGACCCAAATGAGAATAGTTCTTTAAATGACTGTTTGCTAAAAACCAACATGGGGCGCCAACGATTAAATAGCCACAGTAAAAATGAACTTACGCCTTCCTGAATTAGCGTTTTTGTTACTAAGCTCCATACTCCAAAACCCGAATAAGCCAACCAGATACTTATAACTCCCGATGCTACTGAGGCTATCACCGTGATTTTGGTTTGGAGTTTAAAATCAACTCGTTTTGTGAGTGTGGTGCGTTGTATAATTGTCAGAGAATCAATTGTTAATGATAATCCAAGTATTCTCACTATTTGTATTAATAGAGGTTGTTTGAAAAAAACACCGATAAAAGGAGCTGAAACAAACAATAAAAAATAGAAGAAAAGTCCTACTGTCAGGTTGAAAAAAAATACCGTTGAATAATCTGTTTCTGAGCAATTTTTCTTTTTAATCAATGCCTGACTAAATCCACTATTTATAAATGAGTTGGAGATTGCAATAAAGATGGTAACCATTCCGATAAGTCCGAACTCCTTTGGAGACAGTAATCTGGCAAGAACCAATCCGACAATAAATGATATGCCCAGACTGGAAAAATTGTCTATAAAGCTCCAGAGAATACCCGTAACGGTTTTTTCTTTAATATTTTCCATTAAACTACGATTATAAGTTTTCCCAATACCAGTGCACTGACTCTTTTAATCCCTCACAAAAACTAAACTTTGGAATGTAGTTTAATAATTTTTTGGCTTTTTCAATACTTGCCAATGAGTGCGGTATGTCACCCAACCTGTTAGGACCATGAATTACCTCTACATTGCTAATCGTTAGATCGTATTCCGAAAGAAATTCTTTTAAATAATCTACCAATTGATTCAATGTGGTTTGTTCGGAGCAAGCTGTATTGAAAATTTGATTTAAAGCTTCGGTATTTTGTGTTTCTAAAGCTAAAAGATTCATTTGAACCACGTTGTCCACATATGTGTAGTCGCGTGAGAATTCTCCATCTCCATTAATTGTGATAGGCTCATGGGCAATAAGCTTTTTTACAAACAATGGGATAACAGCTGCATAAGCTCCATAGGGATCTTGTCGGCGACCATACACATTAAAGTAGCGTAAGCCAATACATTCCATTCCATAGGTTTTGGCAAAAACATCGGCATACAGTTCGTTTACTAATTTGGTAACGGCATAGGGCGATAGGGGTTTGCCAATAACATCTTCTACTTTTGGTAATGCTTTGCTGTCGCCATAAGTAGAAGAGCTGGCAGCATAAATAAAGCGCTTAACCCTGGCATCGCGTGCTGCAACCAACATATTCAAAAAACCGTTTATGTTGTTTTCGTTGGTTGTTATAGGATCGTTTATCGATCGGGGAACGGAGCCTAATGCAGCTTCGTGAAAAACGTATTCGACATTACTCACTGCTTGTTTGCATACGGCTAAATCGCGGATATCACCTTCTATCAAAGAAAAAGTGTGTGGATACTCGCTTAATAATTCGGTTAGGTTTTCACGTTTCCCTGTTGAGAAGTTGTCAAGACAAACTATAGATTCACCTTGCTTTAATAGCGCTTCACACAAATTTGAGCCTATAAATCCTGCTCCTCCGGTAACTAGTATTCTCTTCATAGATCTCTGTGATTTTTTTAGATCAAAAGGTTTATCATTCTGTTATAAGTTAAACCTAATTTGATTTATTGTTATGTCTAATCGGCAGTATTGAAATAATGACATTTAATTGAGTTTTGACTATCTAAAAGGCTGTGTTTGGAACTTCAACTAAAGTACTTTCTACAGGCTTCAAAATAAATACTACATGTCAAAAAATATTAATTTTCACATATGCAAACATAGAAATAAAAAGCATATTCCCCAAAAAAAAATGAACTTAAGTAATAAAATAAATTAAAAATGACATAAAAAATGGATTATTGTAAGAATAACTACTTGTTTTAATAATAAAATGCAATTTATATGTGGCTTAAAATGTATTTTTATGTAGCATTAAGTATGAGGCCTTGTAGTATAATATTTAGTCTGTGTCAATTTTGATTTTTGTGCTACAATAGTGAAATAAGAAACTCGATTTAAATTTTGAATTTTCTGTTTGTTTTGAGTTTTTTTGATTGAATTTTCATTGAAAAACAATGAGGTTTTCAGATTTTAAATAGCAGTTGTTACAATTTGCATAATACCTTGTATTTATAAAAATCGATAGTGTGGTTAACCGAATTTCAGAATAAAATCTGTAGTTTTGTATTCCCATTTCCATAGGGTGAAAAACAGTATGATAGACCAAGCCACCATAGACCGAATAACCGATGCAGCGCAAATACAAGACGTTGTAGGCGATTTTGTTACCCTAAAAAAACGTGGGGTAAATCTTCTGGGGTTGTGTCCGTTTCATGGTGAAAAAACTCCATCATTTATTGTTTCTCCGGCAAAAGGCATTTTTAAATGCTTTGGTTGTGGAAAAGGGGGCAACTCAGTGCATTTTATTATGGAGCACGAGCAAATTACGTACTATGATGCGTTGAAATACCTGGCTCGCAAGTACCACATTGAAGTGCAGGAACGGGAACTTTCACCCGAAGAGATGGCTGTGCGTAACGATCGTGAAAGTATGTTTTTGGTCAATGAATTTGCCCAGAAACATTTTACACATACGCTTCACAATAATATCGACGGCAAAGCTATTGGACTTAGCTATTTCCGTGAACGTGGTTTTCGCGACGATATAATTCAAAAGTTCCAACTTGGCTACAGCCTGGAGCAACGTGATGCGTTTACGCAAACGGCTCTCAAAGCCGGATATAATAAAGAGTACCTAATAAAAACGGGTCTTACACTCGAAGGTGATAATAACTACCTTGCCGATCGTTTCCGTGGTCGTGTAATGTTTCCGGTACATTCGCTATCGGGTAAAGTGGTGGCTTTTGGCGGTCGAATTCTGAAGAAGGACGACAAAATGGCGAAGTATGTCAACTCGCCCGAGTCGGAAATTTATCATAAGAGCAACGAGCTGTATGGAATCTATTTTGCCAAGCAAGCTGTTGTAAAGCAAGATCGCTGTTTTTTGGTGGAAGGTTATACCGACGTTATATCTATGCACCAAAGCGGTATCGACAATGTGGTTGCATCGTCAGGTACATCGCTTACGCCAGGGCAAATTCGGCTTATTCATCGGTTTACCGAAAATGTAACGGTGATTTATGACGGTGATGCAGCCGGTATTAAAGCGTCCATTCGTGGCATTGACTTATTATTAGAAGAAGGGTTAAACATTAAGGTGCTTTTATTGCCTGATGGTGATGACCCAGACTCTTTTGCCCGTAAGAATAATGCATCAGACTTTATAGAATATGTAGAGCGAAATGCATCCGATTTTATACGTTTCAAAACCAATTTGCTGTTGGCCGATGCAGGTAACGATCCTGTGAAGCGTGCCGGATTAGTATTGGACATTGTACGAAGTATTGCCATAATTCCGAATACTGCTATCAGAGGCGAATACGTGAAGGAATGTAGTACATTGCTCAACGTAGAAGAGCAAATGCTTTACTACGAGATAAATAAACTCAAAAGTACAGAGCAGGAAAAGGCTGCTGCTCGCAGGCAAAATGAACCGCCGCCCGTTATGCTTCCAATGGAAGAGATGGACGATGCTCCGGCCGACCCTGCCATTGTTACTTCGCGTTTTGAGGATCAGGAGCGTAATATTCTACAAGTGCTTGTAAAACACGGCGAAGCTATTTTCTTTTATGCTGATGAAGCCAAAGAACAGGCTGTTACGGTGGGCGAATATATTTTGGAAGAACTTGATCGTGATAAGTTGGTTTTCGAAAATCCGGTTCACGCATTAATGCTCGAAGAATATAAAATACATCATCAACAGCAAAACTTTATTGCCGAACGGTTTTTTCTTTACCATCAAAATGGGCAAATAAGTATGCTTACAGCCGATTTAGTGACCGAGAAATACACCCTGAGCAAGGTTCACTCAAAAATAAAACGCTTAGAAACTGATGCCGAGCGATTTATTGATCTAGTACCACGAGTAGTTTTTGAATTCAAAAACTGTTTGATTCTGGATATGATTAAACAAAAACTTCTGCAAATGAAAGCAGCCAACGATGTGAAAAACAACAAACTGGTTGACGAAATTATGCAGGAAATGAGTCAACTGGAAGTTGTGAAGAAGCAGCTTTCGAAAACACTCGGGGAGAGGATTATCATTAAATTATAGATATTAGCTCACCTCTTTTGCGTTATTAGCTTCGTGAGATTAATTGTAAACCAAGTCTATAGGCTTTTGACTATGGACTATAGACTGACAAAATGTTTTTATTCGACCAACTCATTTTCGGACCTATTCATAGTCGCAGGCTTGGACTTTCGCTCGGCGTAAATCTACTTCCTACCGATGCCAAAATATGTTCATTTAATTGTATTTACTGCGAATGCGGTTTCAATACCACTATGCACGAATCGCCCATTCCAAACCGGGAGCAGGTGCGTGAAATGCTTGAAGCCAAGTTGCAGGAAATGGTGGCCGAAGGGCAAATACCCGATGTGATTACATTTGCCGGAAATGGCGAACCTACGCTTCACGCCGAGTTCGATGGTATTATTGACGACACTATTGCTTTGCGAAATAAATATTGCCCAACAGCTAAGGTAAGTGTGCTGTCTAATTCTACCCGTATTCATAAACCCAGTGTTTTTGCTGCTTTAAGCAAGGTTGATAATAATATTCTCAAATTTGATTCGGCTGTAGACCGCACCATGAAGCTCATGAATCAGCCGGTAGGGAAAGAGATAGATGTAGAATGGTTTATTGATCATTTGAAAAAATTTGAAGGTCAATTGATTATTCAAACCATGTTTCTGCGAGGTGAAACCAAGGGCGAAAAGATTGACAATACTACCGATGAAGAAGTGGAAGCATGGATAAATGCATTGGAACAAATTCATCCGAAGCAGGTAATGATGTATAGTCTCGACCGTGAGGCCCCAACTCAGAATCTTCAAAAAGTGAGTGTGGCCGAACTGAATGTGATAGCCGATAAAGTCAGAACACGAGGGTTTGATGTTTCGGTGGCCGGATGAGATAACCACTAGCCCCTGAAGGGGAACAAGAGATATTGCAACAACCATTTTAATACAAATGCTATTAGTAGACGAAATTAATTTAATATCCTTTTAAAGCTTAGGGGGCTATTATATGAAAGTGTTAGTTTGCCCATTGAACTGGGGCTTGGGTCACGCCACGCGTTGTGTGCCAATTATTCGAAATCTTATGGCTGAAGGTCATGAGCCGGTGGTGGTAGCCGATGGTTATCCGCTGGTATTTTTGGAACAAGAATTTCCGTCGCTTCGTTTTATAGAATTTTCCTCCTATTCGGTTTATTATGCCGCGGGCAAGTCGCAAGTGGGTGCCATGTTATTCAATTTTCCCAACATTCTCAAAGGCATTGTTCGCGAACATTTTTGGCTCAGAAATTTGCTTCAAAATGAGCATTTCGATCAGGTTATTTCCGATAATCGTTTTGGAATGTGGAGTCGGCGTGTTCATTCGGTGTACATAACGCATCAATTGGTGGTGAAAATGCCGGCAAATCTGAAATTTCTGGAGCCAATTGTCCATAGTATCCACAAAATGTTTATTCGGCAATACAAAGAATGCTGGATTCCTGATAGGGGAAATAACGGTGGTTTATCGGGCGATTTGGCTCATAAATACCCATTGCCCTTTAATGCAAAGTTCATTGGTACACTTTCACGTTTTCAAGGATTGGAAAATATTGCTCCAACTACGGATTATGACGTGGTGGCAGTTATTTCGGGAGTTGAGCCACAACGAACCCTGTTGGAGGATTCTCTATTATTAAAATATAAAAACCGAACTGAAAAAACGCTTATTATTCGCGGCCAACCACAGGCTGAGACTTATAAACGCCACATTGGAAACATTACATTGGTCCCTCATTTGCCTGATGTAGAAATGGCTGCGGTACTGAAAGGTGCTGCAAAAATCATTTGTCGGTCGGGCTATTCGAGCATTATGGATTTAGAGGC
>Ga0302215_10001897_pt1 | contig 14630 bp, 10 predicted proteins | sample II_Fen_N3_1_FD_194580 | JGI IMG/M metagenome (GOLD analysis project Ga0302215, IMG submission 194580) | Peat permafrost microbial communities from Stordalen Mire near Abisko, Sweden - II_Fen_N3_1 | ecosystem: Environmental > Terrestrial > Soil > Wetlands > Permafrost | place: Sweden: Abisko...
GCTGCAGGGTAAATCTTCGGTGTACTTTTATAATGGTGCAAGTATATCCCAAATGTTTCTTAAAAGAAAGCTAACATTGAGCCTCTCGGTAACCAATCCGTTTAAAAGATTCATGACACAATCCTATTCAATGATAGATCAGAATTCTATGCAAAATTATGAATATAAATATGAGACAAGAAACGCAAGAATTAGTCTAAGTTATAATTTTGGAAAAATGAATATGGAAGTGAAAAAAGCTAAGCGCGGAATCTCAAATGACGATGTGAAAAGCGGCGGATCAAGCAATTAATTTATCCGAATTATATCCGTCAATTTTTATTCATGAAAATCATGACGTTTAAGAACTCTACGAATACTGCTTAAGCTTGAAAAATGGAACCAATTTGAATATCATTTTCTAAATATAAAATGCATTGACAAAGAACTTATCCAATATTATTGCTACTTCTTTATTAGCACTCCTTTTTTCATGCCAGTCGCATGATCAAAGTTCTATTTCCACGTACACAGTCAAAATTACGGATTTTGAAGATTACCTGACGATTCCCGGAGTTGTTGAAGCAACTCAAGCCATTACATATGGCTGTCCAAGACGAGCAGATGGATATGTTACCTATATCGTTGAAGATGGTGTCACTGTGAAAGATAGCGATATTGTGTGTATCATCGAAGATAAAGACGTGAATTCTAGGTATAGCGAATCATCTACAAACTTAGAAATAGCTATAGCTGGTTTAAGTAAAACGAAAGCGGATTTGGACCTTCAATATTCTTTAATGGAAGCACAGGTAAAAAATAATACTGCAGAAACGGATATCGCCAATCTAGATTCGTTGCAATTACAGTTTTTATCTCCAACACAACAAAAAATAAAAAAGTTAGAACTGGAAATAGTCGCTATTCAGAAACGCAAACTACAAAAAAAGCTACGATCTCTTGCTATTATCAATCAATCAGAATTGAGAAGAAAAGAATACGAGATACAAAGGTATACTAGCGAAATTAGAGATGCAAAGGAGCAAATGGATGGATTAGTCATAAAGTCGACAAAAAGTGGCAGGGTATTTCGCGCGATGTATCAAGGTGCCCGAAAAGTTCAACTAGGTGATAACGTTTGGAATGGTATGGCCGTGATAAATATACCTGATTTAACTAAAATGAAGGTAAAAATTACAGCTTCTGAAGGCAATTATAAGCGTATTAATGAAAATGACGCTGTGGAATATACTTTCGATGCTATGCCAAAAAACAAGGCTTGGGGAAAAATAGTAAAAAAAGCTCCGGTTGGACAACCTATTCAACAAAACTCAAAAATAAAAGTATTTGAGATTGAGGCTTCCGTTGACACTTCAAAATTGACACCTGATCCAGGATTAACCACCAATTGCAAGATAATTTTAAAGAAGATTAAAAATGCTATTGTTATTCCACAAATTACCATCTTCGAACAAGATTCGATGAAGGTTGTCTATGTTAAGAAGTCTGACAAATACGAGATGCGACAAATTTTAATTGGAGCTTCATCCCCAAAAAGTGCAGTTATTTTAGCCGGATTGCAACAAAATGAAAAAATTTCATTTATTAAACCTGAGAACGGTTTGATTGAAAAGAAAAAGTTGCTGACTAAATCGACACTGAAAAAATACAGTCAAATAAGATAATAACCTAGAGAGAATAAAAAATTAAATTCATATATATGAAAAAAAATCATTCGAGAAATCTGTATAAAATAAGCATACTTTTTTTGCTTGTGAATCTCCTGTTTGCTTGTAGCAAAAACAAAGTAAATGAAGTTCCGCTTGGTAAAATAATTCAAGGCACTTTTTATCTTGAAATTTTTGAAGAGGGTGAAATTGAGGCTATTCGTTCGACGAATGTAACTACACCAGCCATTTCATGGAGATATGGAACTATGAAAATAACTCAAGTAATTAAAGATGGCAAAGAAGTTAATGCTGGGGATACACTTGCCGTTTTTGATCCATCAGAAATAAGAAAAGCAGTTGTGGAAGCCGAAGCAAGACTAGGAATGAACAGAGCTCAACTTGAAAAATTAGAAGCTCAACAACAATCGGACTTAGAAGAATTAAAAGCAGATTACGAAGTTGCACGTATATCGCAGGAAATTTCCAAAATACGTCTTGAATCTGCTGGCTACGAGGCAAATATCAAGAAAAAAGAAATACAGTTAAATCTAGAGAAAGCCAATATTGCACTGAACAGAGCCAAAGAGCAAATTGATAATAAAATCAAGATTCAAAAGGAGGAAATCAAACAAAATAAGCTTTCCATCAATCAAGATGTGGCAAGACTGGCTGAAGCAAATGAAACACTTAAAAAACTATTTGTGCTATCTCCATCATCTGGTATTGCTATTATTTATAAAAGTTGGAGCACTGGTAACAAATTACAAGTAGGAGATCAAAGTTGGCCAGGATATCCACTGATTCAATTGCCAGATTTGTCGGCCCTTAAAGCTGTTGTAAAAATAAATGAAGTAGATATTTCAAAAATCAGCAAAGGTTTAAAGGTCGAAATCAAACCAGATGCTTTTTCAAATATTGCTTACCCAGGTGAAGTATCATCTGTGGCGAATTTAGCCGTTAACAAAGACGGGAAATCAAAAATAAAAGTTTTCCCTGTTGAGATTCTTATTAATAAAACCGATAAAAAATTACTTCCCGGATTGACAGTCAGTTGCCGCATTATAGTTGGAAAAATAAAAAATGCACTTTATGTTCAGTTAGATGCGATTCATTCTGAGGGTGAAAATACCTATGTTTATAAAAAAACTACAAAAGGATACGAAAAAACGAAAGTTGAAACTGGCGCAAGTAATTCGGACTATATTATTATTACTAAAGGATTGGACGTTAATGATAAAGTAGCGTTATCAGATCCTACTATAGATGAAAATAAAAAGAAGACATTAACTGAAAAAAAATCTTGAAAATGAGAAATCTATTTAAAATAGTTTTGCTCTCCTATTTCTTACTGATTCCATTTTCATGCACCAAATTGAAGAATGAGGTTCCAAAAGACCAAAACTCTGGTGGTAAAATTGTAGAAACAGGGGAATTGGCAGCAATTAACACTAAGTCGTTCCCATTACCTCGATTTGGCAATTACTGGTCTCAATTTAAAATTATTGGAATTCTTAAACATGGCTCAATAGTTAAACAAGGAGACTCAATCATACAACTGGACGGTACTGAAGTAAAAAAATATATTATTGAAAGAGAGACCCAATTAGAGACTCAACAGGCAGTTATAACTAAGTTGCGTGTCAATCAAGAGAACAAACGTCAGGACTTGGATTCGAGAGTTCAGAATGAAACTTCAGCATTCAATCTTAAAAAGCTAGAATTAGAGTCTTCACGTTTTGAATCGGAACGCATCAAAAAAATAAAAGGGCTGGAATTTGAACAAGAAAAAATAGTTCTTGCAAAAGTAAAAAAAATACTTGCACTAAGCTTGACGATAGACGCAAATGAAATGAAGGTAGAACAAATACGTGTCAATCAATTGAAAAATGAGATAAAAAATGCATATTCCATTTTACCTTTACTTACAATAAGAACTCCTATTTCCGGCATCTTTCAAATTGGAACCAATGGTCAAACAGGCGAGGTAATTAAAATTGGAGATAATATTTATTCTGGTAATAACCTTGGAAATGTGCCGGACATTAACTGGATGAAGGTTAATACTTCGATAAGCGAGAAGGACTTTTTAAAAATCAGAACAGGTCAGAAAGTTAAAGTAAAATTAGATGCTCTACCCAAAGTTAGTTTTATGGGAGAAGTTGCATATATTGAAAAATTGTGTCATTTGAAAAATCCAAAATCACGTCAAAAAGTTTTTGACGTGGAAGTAAAGATTTTAAAACCCGATGAAAGATTAAAACCAGGAATGACTGTGAGTTGTGAATTTATTTAAAACAATTACCTATGCAATACGAAGAAAATATCCGGTTAGCAATCCGGGGATTAATAGATCATAAGTTTCGATCTTTCCTAACGATGTTGGGGATTATTTTTGGGGTGGCATCCGTAATTACAATGCTATCCATTGGCGAAGGTGCTAAACGTGCAGCAATAGCAAAATACCAGGATTTGGGTGTGAATAATATTATCATTCGCGAAAAAAAGCTTTCGGATGATGAGCTGGAAGAAGTCCGGGCTAAATTTTCTCAGGGTTTATCCATTCAGGATGCCACAGTAATTAAAGAAATTGTACCCGGTGTTTTGCGAACAGCCTCCCAAGCAGAAATTAGTTCAGAAGTAAAATACGCTGACAAATCGGCTAAATCTACGATAATAGGCATTACGCCGGAATACGTTGAAATGATGAATTTTAAAACTTCCAAAGGAGACTTTATAACAAAAAATCATTATAATCGGAATTTAAAAGTCTGCGTTTTAGGTGCCGGTGTTGCGGCCAATTTGTTCAGAAACGAAGATCCCATGGGCAAAATGGTAAAAGTGGAAGATCAATGGTTGGAAGTAGTCGGGGTACTTAAATCGAAAACTCTTTTTACTGAAACGGTAGGGGAGTTAGCTGCAAGAGATTTAAATACAGATATTTATGTGCCATTATCCACATTTTTGAAAAGATTTACCCATGAGAATATTTTGGCAAGTGAAATTCAACAAATCACTGTTCAAGTTGATAACTCAAATCGGTTGCTTGAAACTTCTCAATTAATCAATGCTATCTTACAGCGGCACCATTTTGATAATGCGGATTATAACATAGTAATTCCTTATGAATTACTTAAACAGGAAGAGAAAGAAAAAGAAATCTATAACTTCTTACTGGGTGCTATAGCAGCTATTTCGTTATTAGTAGGTGGTATTGGCATTATGAATATTATGCTTGCAACTGTAATGGAGCGCACCCGCGAAATAGGTATTCGAAGAGCCATAGGTGCGCGAAAGTCGGATATTATGAGCCAATTTGTCACCGAAGCTGTTGCCATCAGTATAACAGGTGGAATTATCGGAGTAATCCTTGGTGTTAGTCTTTCGTTGACTGTTTCGTTGTTTACCGATGTAACTACTTATATCAGATTGTATTCCATTTTCGTTGCATTTGGATTTTCGGTGTTAGTTGGAATCTGCTTTGGTTATCTTCCGGCAAAAAACGCAGCTAATCTTAAACCGGTTGATTCTATTCGATATGAATAAAATGACCCCTAACCCCTAAAGGGGAATAAAAAATTAGTTCTGATATTTAAAACTTATGGATATGAGTAGGATGGAAAAAAATACACAAAATAATACTGACTCCAACTCCCCTTTAGGGGTTGGGGGTCATTCGTTAATTGAAATAAAAAGTTTATTCAAAAGCTATGACATGGGCGATGTTGTAGTTCCTGTATTGTTCGACATAAATCTCCAAATTCGCAAAAACGAATACTTAGCCATTATGGGACCGTCCGGATCTGGAAAATCTACTTTAATGAATATATTAGGATGTCTGGATACGCCAACTGAAGGACAGTATTTCTTAAACAATACAGATGTAAGCAGCTTAGATGACAATGCTCTTTCAGCAATGCGAAACAAGGAAATTGGTTTTATTTTCCAAAACTTTAATTTGCTTCCTCGATTAAATGCACTGCAAAATGTTGAATTACCATTGGTCTATGCAGGGGTTAAAAGTGCTGAACGTAGAGAACGGGCGTTAATAGCTTTAGAGCGAGTCGGTTTAAAGGATCGTATTTTACATAAATCCAGCGAAATGAGTGGAGGTCAAAAACAAAGAGTTGCTATTGCAAGAGCATTGGTATCAAAACCCGGAATTCTGCTGGCGGATGAACCAACGGGTGCGCTGGATTCAAAAACAGGAGAAGAAATCATGCGACTTTTTGATGAATTAAATAAAGATGGTAATACGATTATATTGATTACTCACGAGCAAGAAATTGCAAATTATGCAAATAGAACTATCTTCATTAAAGACGGTTTGATTCATTCAGACAACCTGAATCAAAAAAAAATTCCCAACTTCAATTAAATTCCCTTTTAAAATTAACCTTAAAGAAATTGTCAATATGAAGAAACTAATTTTATTATCTTTTCTTTTCTTGTCTCAAATACCTATTTTAAAATCAGAAACGTACAACCTTGATTTACAAAAGAGTATTGAGATAGCGAAAACAAAAAGCTACAGCATGTTAAGTCTTGTACAGGATTTCAAAATTGCTGAATATAACCTCAAATCGGCAACCAGTAAATTGAAAACACACATTGAACTAAATTTTGTCACCCCGTCATATTCAAATACTGTTGAATCGTTCGCAACAGATACTTCTGTTACATATTATTCTAGTAAGGTATTGAAATACGAAGGAAACTTAACGGTTAACCAACCCTTACCTACCGACGGGTATTTATATATGACCTCAGGATTATCCAATACTGATTTTTCTACTCTAAATAAACGTACTCCCAGATTGTTCACTACTTTTGGATTACAACAACCTCTGACTTCGCTCTATGGTTATAATAAAGTGAAATCGGATCTTAAGCTTGCAGAACTGGCCTATGAGCGATCAAAGAAAGGATTAAAAAGAGAAGAGTTGAATCTGTTCTATTTGGTTAGCAGTTCATTTTACAATGTATTATCTCAACAAAAAGGGACTGAAATAGCCCGAACGAATTACGACAGACAAAAAGAAGCCTATGATGTTTCTCAAAATAAATTAAAGGCAGGATTAATTAAAGAAGTTGAAGCATTGCAAATGGAAGTTGACCTTGCTGAAGCACAAAACAATTATGACTTGTCGATTGTAAATCAGGGGAGTGCTTTGAATCAATTCAAACAATTAATAGGTATAAACTTTAATGACAGTGTTTCAATAAGCAGCAAATTCAATTACGAGGTGGTCATTGTCGACGTAGAGAAAGCCGTTCAACTTGCACTTCAGAATAGACTGGAAATCAGGGAACAGGAAATATACATTGAACAAAACAAAATCAATATAAAAAGTCAAAAATCAAATGGTATGATTCAAAGCTCCCTGAACCTGTCATACGGAAAAGAAGGAATTAGTTATCAGGGTATTAATTCAACTATTCCAAGTTCAATAAAAAATTCATATTCTGACTATATAAATCGTGCCCCAAATTATGGAATTAGTTTGACAGTCAAAGTTCCTATTCTTGATTTTGGAGAAAACAGGGCTAAAGTAAAAGCTGCCGAATCAACTTTAAAACAAATACAGCTTCAAAAAGCTAATGTAGAACGCGGAATAGAAAGGGAAGTCCGTGATTTGGTTGCAGAATTAAATAGTAGTTTGAAAAGTCTGCAATCATTAGAAAAAAACATTGTTGTTGCTGAGAAAAGTTTTGAAATAACCCGTCTAAGGTATTCGGATGGTGATATAAGTTCAGAATCATTAGCACTCGAAAGAACCCGTTTAAATACCGCCTATAAATCTCATTTAAGTGCTTATATCAACTACCAGCTTTTATTAGCCGATATTATGCGTAAAACTTTTTATGACTTTCAAAAAAATGAATTAATAAATCAATAAACAAAATATTAAATTATTTGTTTGACATTCAATAAGTTTTGAAAACAACATGAATTACGAGGAACTTCGCGATTATTGCTTGAGCCTGAAAGGAACAACCGAATGTTTTCCTTTCGACGAATTTTCGTTGGTGCTCAAAGTACAGGGGAAAATGTTCGGGTTGATACCGCTGGACAATACCGAACCTCAAATTGCGCTTAAATGTGATCCGGAACGAGCTATACAGCTTCGTGAAGAATATGAAGCAATTACTGCCGCTTATCACTTCAACAAGAAACACTGGAACTCCGTACGCATCGATTCGTCTATTTCGCAGTCGTTGCTGCTTGAACTGATACAACACTCCTACGACCTAGTAGTGGCAGGGTTGCCCAAAAAACTACGTGAAGAATTAGCTTAGAAATTCATTCTTATTGACAGGTAATAATTATATCTGTTTCTCAGGTTTATTGTATTTAATTGATATTAGCTACGATATGATCCTGATTGAAATCTTAAATATTCTCAATTTGTCTACGGATTCCAGCCATAACATACAAAATACTCCAAAATCTATCCAATTAAAGTTTTTTTTTAGGCGTCGGTTGTTTAGCACTCGTAAATAATATGTAAATTTGCAAGCAATTTTTTAATTGTGCATAACTGCTGTCAATCATATTTTAGAAACTAATAGAACGTCAATAATAAATTTATGAAAAAAATAATTCTTTCGCTTCTTTTACTTTTAAGCATTGCCCCTCTGAAAATGATGGCCCAAAAAAACGTTGTTGACGAAGTAGTTTGGATTATTGGCGATGAAGCTATTTTAAAATCAGAAGTTGAAGATCAACGTTTACGAGCTCAGATAGATAACACCCCGATAGATGGAGATCCGTATTGCGTAATACCAGAGCAGATAGCTATTCAGAAACTGTTTTTGCATCAAGCCGTACTCGACAGTATTACTGTAAATGAATCATCAGTAATGAATCAGGTAGAAAAGCAATTAAATTATTACGAATCTCAGATTGGATCCAAAGAAAAAGTAGAAGAATACTTCAAAATGACTACTAAAGAACTTCGTGAACAGTTGCGTGAAATCACCCGTAACCAACAAATTATACAGGACATGCAACATAAATTGGTCGGGGATATTAAATCAACCCCTTCTGATGTTCGTCGTTTTATGAAAGACCTGCCTGCCGACAGTATACCTACTGTACCTGCCGAAGTAGAGCTGCAGATAGTAAGTTTTGAGCCTCCGGTGCCGGTTACTGAAACCAATAGAATAAAGGAAAGACTACGCGACTTTACGGAACGAGTAAATAGTGGTTCATCGGATTTCTCTGTATTAGCTCGGTTATACTCGGAAGATACAGAAAGTGCAAAGCGCGGCGGTGAACTTGGATTTATGGGAAGAGGTCAGTTAGTCCCTGAATTTTCAGCCGTTGCGTTTAATTTGCTTGATCCCAAAAAAGTTTCAAGAGTTGTACAAACTGAATTTGGTTTTCATATTATTCAACTAATAGAAAAACGTGGTGACCGAATAAATTGTCGTCATATTCTCCTAAAACCACGGATTGCTGCAGAAGATAGAGAAAAAGCAGTTCATGTGCTGGATTCAATTGCCAATCAGATTCGCGAAGACAAAATTACTTTCGAAAAGGCCGTATTGAATTTCTCCATGGATAAAAACACCGCTATGAATGCAGGGTTGATGTTAAACGAAAAATCAGGAACTTCGAAGTTTGAATATCAAGACTTACCACCGGAAGTAGCCAAAAAGGTTTATGATATGAATGTCGGTGAAGTATCCAAACCGTTTGCAATGATTGATAAATCAACCAATAAAGAAGTAGTTGCGGTAGTAAAGCTCAAGTCTAAAGTTGATGTTCATAAAGCCAACCTGACTGATGATTATCAAATGCTGAAAAACTTCTACGAATCAAAGAAAAAGCAAGAATTCATAAGTACCTGGATAGCCAAAAAACAAAAAGAAACTTACATAAGCATTGATCCTGCATGGCAAAATTGTAAATTTCAATATCCGGGTTGGATAAAGAAATAAGAATATAACAATTAAGTAGTTACGAGTATTTAGTTACGAGTTACAAGTCTTATTCTCTGAATGTTATTTCAGAATAGCATATACGTAATTATTTTTTATTACTTATATTTCATAATCATTTGTCAATTAAGATTTCATTGAAGTATCTTCTTAACAAACGTATCATAAACCACAGGCACATCGCAATTTTCGGTGTGCTGTGTTTGTTTATTGCCGTAATTCACGGTCAGCAGATTCGCCCCAAACAGCTTCGTAAGGAAATAATGCAAAACCAAATACCTGCGAAGCCACTCAAAAAGGTTAGCCGACAAAAATCGATACAGCAAGCTCAAAAACCATTGGTGCCGATGGTAAATCCGTTGAGCAACAAAAGGGCGACATTGGTTTATCTCGAAAACTCAGAAACAATAACTTACGATGATGTTCTCAATCCTAATGTACAGGTGTTGAAGGGTAACATCAGGTTCCGGCATGACAATGCCCTGATGTATTGCGACAGTGCTTACTTTTTTGAAAAGAACAACTCTATGAATGCATACGGCAATGTGCGCCTTGTGCAGGGTGATACACTTTTTGTTTATGGCGATGTGTTGTATTATGATGGTAACACGAAACTTGCAAGGTTGAGGCATAACGTGAGGATGGTGAACCGAAAAACCACGCTTGTAACCGATAGTTTGAACTACGACCGGATGGCTAATCTGGCATATTATTATACCGGCGGTCAGATATCTGATCCCCTCAACGTCCTGAATTCGGTATGGGGCGAGTACTCTCCCTCGACTAACGATGCAGTTTTCAGGAATAAGGTGAAACTGAAAAATAAGAATTTTGTACTAAGTGCTGATACGCTGAAATATAATACCAAAAGCAGTATTGCCAATATTGTTGGTCCGACGCACATTCTTTACAACGAGGAAACAAACATTTATAGTAATCGTGGCTGGTACAATACAGCTACAGAGAGATCGATGCTGTTGAATCGCTCAAGAGTAATCCACAAAGATGGTAAAACACTTGTAGCCGATACGATCTTCTACGATAAGAAACAAAATTATGGTGAAGGTTTTAAAAAAGTGGTGATGACGGATTCCATTCAGAAATCGACGCTGTATGGCGAATACTGCTACTACAGCGATAAAACGAAGAATGGACTGGCTACGGATTCGGCTTTGCTGGTGGACTGGTCAAGCAAAGATACCATGTCAGTTCATGCCGACACGCTTTTTACCTCGAAGGATTCAATATACAATGTTGTAAAAGGCTATTATCATGTTCGGTTTTTTAGGAACGATGTTCAGGGACTGGCCGATTCGATCGCCTATTCGTCTCGCGATTCGATAATGAATCTGCACGGTGAACCGGTACTTTGGGCTGAAAATAATCAGTTGTCAGGTGACTTCATTCAGGCTTTTACCAAGAACAAAAAGATTAACAAGGTTTTTATTCAACAACAGGCGGTAGCCATTCAGCATGAAGATTCGGTGTATTACAACCAGCTTTCGGGCAAAGAAATAATTGCCTATGTTGATAGTGGACAATTGAAAAAAGTAAATGTAAATGGTAATGCTGAAACGATTTACTATCCTCGGGATGACAAGGACTCCACACTGGTGGGTATGAATAAGACTCAAAGTAGTTTCGTGGCGATGTACCTGAAAAACAAAAAAATAGACAAGGTCGTTCTTACATCAGCCAGTACCGGTACGATGGATCCTTTGTTAGGCCTTAATACATCTGATATTTATCTGAAAAACTTTTTCTGGATTGAAGATCAACGCCCTAAAAAGGTAAAAGATTTGTTTTCGATTTTCCCAAAAACCAAGCGTTTTAAACCGGCTACCGATAAGAAATCTGCTTCCGTGAAGCCCAAGTAGAGAACGGGAAATTGTTTTCAAAATACGTAACTCAAATAGAAAGAGTCCGAAAAGTAACTAAACTTTCCGGACTCTTTCTATTTGAAAATTATAAGCTAGAAAATCAGAACAACGTCATTTGTCCGGTCAGATCGTCAATTATGCGTTGCTGATCTATCACATCATCATTGCTAGTTTTGGTCTCAGGTTTCGCAGGCTTTTCCTTTTTAGGTGGCTTAGTTTGTGTTACCGTCAATTCCGGCTCATCGGAGTATTCCGCAAGCTCTTTATCTTCAACTACTGCTGTTATTTCATCGTTTTCAGTTTCATTTTCCGTAGAATATGTGTCATCAGTTCCTTCAGTATTTTCTTCGTTCTCTTCGTTATTACTGTTGGCTTCTTTAACCGGTGCAAAACGAATAGGATCTAATTCGTTGATAGTATCCACTTCGAAAGTAGTGAGACGTTTCCCTTTGGCTTTATAGCTTTTTACGCCAATAAACTCTTCGCCATCAATTACCAATGCTTCGCGAAAAGCATCGTTGCCTCCAAATACAACTTCAAAACGCGGAAAATCTGCGTCGGTCATCAGCATTAACCGCGATTCTGGATTATCTCCCAGAAAGTTTTGAGGCTTTGTTGTCGACTCCAGTTGGAAGCGTTTTAAATAGTAATACTTTTGTTCTGCATCATACAATGCCACCGACCATACTTTATTAGCATCGAATTTTTCAATAACAAGAATGTCCTTTTCGTAGTGATTGCTCAAATCGAAATTGCTGGTATAAAAAGTTCCCTTACTGGATACAACTAGAATAGAGTCTTCGCTAAGGAATTCACCTAAATATTCTCCCCTGTTATCGTAGTTCAGGCGTAGTACATCCCGGTCGAACCAAACCTGACGACCACCCAGCGTAGAACCTCCCTTCTGTTTCAACGTTATTTTCTGAATATCGTTTTTGGTCAGAATGTTTCCCATCGATTGTCGGCCCTTGATAGCAATTTCGCAAAAATCTTTTTCAAAAACGAGTTTGAATAAGCGGGCACGGGGTTTTAGCGTCACGCGTATTACTTCGGCTTCGGCATTGGGGTTCGAAGTAAAGTAAATGACCTTGGAACCGGCAGTTCCCTGAGTGACATCATAATCTTTATCACGTGTAATTCCGTTTACTGCAAAGCGTTTTATGTAATAAGGGCCCGTTTTCCCATCCCGATACACAGCATTATAAATAGTTCTTTTGTCATTTTTCTTGAACACATCCAAATGCAATATATTTTTGCCGATAAAGATTTTATCAGCTACTTTTACGATTTTATATTTCCCGTCTTTAAAGAAAATAATAATGTCATCGATGTCCGAGCAGTTACACACGAATTCGTCTTTACGCAGCGAAGTACCAATAAATCCTTCGTCGTAGTTGACATATAGTTTTTCGTTTGCTTCCACCACTTTAGATGCCACGATGGTTTCAAAGTTTCGTATTTCTGTCAGACGAGGATGATCTTTTCCATATTTGGCTTTCAATCCCTCGTACCATGAAATGGTATAGTCCACCAAATGAGCCAGATGGTGATCAATTTCATCAATTTTTTTCTGTATGGATATCAATGTTTCGTTCGCTTTGTCGGAGTCAAACTTGGTGATACGCATCATTTTTATTTCGAGAAGTTTGATAAAGTCTTCCCGTACAATTTCCCTGATGAAATCTTTTTTGAAAGGATCCAGTCTTTTATCGATATGTACAATAACCTCATCTTGCGATGTGCTGTCTTCGAACCCTTTATCTTTATATATACGGTTTTCGATAAATATTTTTTCGAGCGAAGTAAAGAAAAGTTGTTCCTGTAGTTCCGCTTTCTGTATTTCGAGTTCGGCTTGCAGCAAATCCATTGTATGCTGGCTACTGATGCGAAGCATTTCGCTCACGCCGCAAAACCGTGGTTTATTGTCGTGAATAACGCAGCAGTTTGGCGAAATACTCAGCTCACAATCGGTAAATGCATAAAGTGCATCAATCGTCTTGTCAGATGATGAGCCGGGTAGTAAGTGTACTAAAATTTCAACATTCGCTGATGTGTTATCGTCAACTTTGCGAATTTTTATTTTGCCTTTATCGCTGGCTTTTACTATTGACTCTATCAGCTTGGATGTGTTAGTGCCAAATGGAATCTCGGTTATTGCCAGTGTTTTATTATCTATCTTTCCTATTTTAGCCCGAATCTTTACGGCACCTCCACGCTCGCCATCGTTATAGCGACTCACGTCAATAGAACCTCCTGTTTGGAAATCGGGGTAAAGAATAAAATCTTCACCTTTCAGGTTGGCCACGCATGCGTCCAGCAGTTCGTTGAAATTGTGGGGAAGGATTTTTGAATTCAGACCAACAGCAATACCCTCAACGCCTTGTGCAAGTAACAGTGGGAACTTTACGGGCAATGCAACCGGTTCTTTATTTCTACCATCGTAAGAAGATTTCCATTCGGTGGTTTTGGGGTTGAAAACGGTTTCGAGCGCAAATTTGGATAGGCGGGCCTCAATATAACGGGGAGCAGCAGCACCATCACCCGTAAGGATATTTCCCCAGTTTCCCTGACAATCTATAAGCAGGTCTTTTTGTCCTAACTGTACCAAAGCATCGCCAATAGACGCGTCGCCATGTGGGTGAAACTGCATGGTATGTCCGACGATGTTTGCAACCTTGTTGTAGCGTCCGTCATCCAATCGTTTCATGGAGTGAAGAATACGTCGTTGAACCGGTTTCAATCCGTCGTAAATGTCTGGTACGGCGCGTTCTAGAATTACATACGAAGCATAGTCCAAAAACCAGTTTTGGTACATGCCTGACAAGTGATGCTTGACTGCATCGTCCGAGATTTTTGGTACTTTATAATTGGAATGCGCAGCAGATTCAGCATCATTTACGATTTCTTCGGCTGCGCCGGTCGTTTCGTTTTCTTCGTTTTCCGCTTCAATTATTTCTTCTGTGCTCATGAGATATATTGTTTAGCCCCCCAACCCCCAAAGGGGGAGTAAAAGACATAGTTTGATGAAACATTCTGTAATTTTTTATACTTTGCTCAATATGCAACTCTTAAAGTCCCCTTTTGGGGGATTTAGGGGGCTTCTTTTTTGATTTCAATCCACAAAAATACAAAAAAAATAGTAACTTTGCACCTCCTT
>Ga0302215_10001898_pt1 | contig 14629 bp, 10 predicted proteins | sample II_Fen_N3_1_FD_194580 | JGI IMG/M metagenome (GOLD analysis project Ga0302215, IMG submission 194580) | Peat permafrost microbial communities from Stordalen Mire near Abisko, Sweden - II_Fen_N3_1 | ecosystem: Environmental > Terrestrial > Soil > Wetlands > Permafrost | place: Sweden: Abisko...
ATGGCTCGATTGTTAAACCTGAAGAAATAACAAAAGAAATAGAAAAACTGTTAGCGGCAAATTAAAAAAAGATTGTCCACAGATTTTATATAGATTTTTTTATCAAAAGAAATTAAGAAAGTGATTAAAAAAATATTTTGTCCACAGATTACACAGATTTACACAGATTATTTATTCTTATTTTAAATCTGATAAAAAGTTGGCACTTAAGTAGATGGAATAAATTAAAGTCCTATTTTAAAACACATAGCAACACATAGTAAAACCACATAGTAACACAAAGTTTAATACAAAGAAAACATAGAAAACATAGAGTAAATTCAAGCAAAATAAGTAAGTATGAAAATTGTATATGCCTATCTATGTGTTCTATGTATTCTATTATTTGCAAAGTATATATAGTCTTATTTGACCAAATCTATGTGACTCCCGAAATCGGGATGTACCATATGCGAAAATACTATGTGGTGCTATGTGTAATAAAATAAAAACCGGACTTTGAAATGAATGTAAGAATGGGACAATATATTAATTCTACTACTTATTTGGTAACCTGGAATAAAAATCTGCACTTTTAAATTCAAGCACAAAGTGCAATTCTCCGAAATTTTTGTAGAATGTGATATATATACATACAAAAAGTGTATATGTCACATTCTTTTTTTTTGGAAGCTCTGATATTTTGATAGGATTCATTTCCTTACAAATCAAAAGGTGCGTAAGGCACATTCCTTTTTTTCTGAGGATCGATTATTATTGTATGAATAAAACAGAAAAACACTATAAGGTGTGAAGTACCGAAATCTTTGAAAAGAAGATATTTGAACAACCGGGTTTTTCAAAAGATACAAAATAAAATCTGTTTTTTGAAAGAGAGCGAACAGGGGATATTCATATAAAATTATGATTATCCCCTGATTCTTGTAATTATAAGGATATTTATCTATCAATTGAATTTAAACTTCAATTTACAAGAATATCTTATTGTTAAATATATATAATATATTATTGTTTTAGTTTAATTTATATTAATTATAATCAATCCTTTTTAGGTTGTTTTATAAAATAGAGTATAAAACATTTTATATAATCGGAATCTACTAGTTTATGTTTGTAATAGATATTCTACTGTAATCAAAAATATACTGAATAATTTAACATATTAACGATCATTAAAGATCTGTAAAATTCAACTAACTGTTTATCAAATTTTATATTAATGAATTTTTATAAAAATCGTTTTTCTAAAACTCATCTTCCATTTTAAATTCAGGCTCAACTTAGTATAGCATTTATTACCCTGTTTTTAAATTAATTGCTACATATATTATTGCATCAAAGAATACTATATTTTATCTACATTTGTGCAATTAAGCAAACGAATTACCAACTACTACATTTAATCAAAAAAAATAATCATATGAAATCTGCTATTATCAAATTTGCCACGAACAAATCATATATCCAAACTGCCGCACTTCTTTTTTCAAGTTATCTGATAATTCTTTTCACTTTGGTTCTTTTTTATAAAAAGTAAGCATTCAGAATAAATCTGTATTCAGTTAAATACAAATGGTCTTAAGTCACATAAACTGACATTAGAATAATAAGTTATAAAGTTCTATCTCTATTGATTGAAAAACTTTTTGGCTAATTAATTAAATATATAATTCCACATTATAAAAAAACGTCCATCCTGTTTGTAGGATGAACGTTTTTTTATTTGCTACCGGTGCACTGTTAAGATAATGATGTAATGATTTAATTATAAATCATGGATTGATTTCATTTTCAAATTTCAAAATTGTTAGACTTTCTGATTATCTTAACCTGGTATTTTATTTAGAGATATATTTTACGATCCATTCTCCAACTTCAGTAGTACTGAAAAATTTGGTGTTGTTTGAGATATCTTCGGTTACTACTCCGGCATCAAGACTTGCTGCAACCGCTTCACGTATCAATCCACCTTCTTTAATCATTCCAAACGCATATTCAAACATTAATGCTGCAGAGAGAATTGTGGCAATTGGATTTGCAATATTTTTTCCTGTAGCCTGAGGGTAAGATCCGTGAATAGGCTCAAACACCGAAGTATGAATTCCAATGGAAGCAGAAGGCAACATACCCATCGATCCGGTTATTACAGAAGCTTCATCGGTAAGTATATCTCCAAAAAGATTTTCGGTAACCAACACATCAAAACTCTTGGGCCACTGTATTATTCTCATTGCCGCATTGTCGACAAACATGTATTCTGTTTCAACATCCGGATATTGTGGGGCAATCTCCTGTGCAATCTGACGCCATAAGCGTGAAGTTGCCAATACATTAGCCTTATCTACCACTGTTACTTTTTTATTGCGTTGAAGGGCATATTTGTATGCCAGATGCAGAATCCGTTCTACTTCTGTGCGGGTATAAATACAAGTATCATAAGCTGTATCACCGTCTTCACTTCTTCCCTGCGGACGACCAAAATACATACCCCCGGTTAATTCACGAATACACATAAAATCAGCTCCTTCAACAAGGTCTGCACGTAAAGGAGATTTATGAATTAATGAAGGAAAAGTTGATACCGGACGGATATTAGCAAATAAACCCAGGTCTTTTCGCATCTTAAGTAATCCTTGCTCAGGACGGACTTTAGCGGATGGATCATTATCATATTTGGGATCGCCAATAGCACCAAAAAGTACAGCATCCGATTTCATACATAGTTCATGGGTTGCTTTTGGGTAAGGTTCTCCGGTAGCATCAATAGCACACGCACCAACTATTCCATATTCATAGTTAATTTCATGACCAAATTTATTACAAATTGCTTTTGTAACATTTAATGCTTGATCCACTATTTCTGGTCCGATTCCGTCACCCGGCAAGACTGCAATATTTAATTTTTTAGATTCAATTTTTGAATTACTTTCCTTGTTGACATTCAATTTAGCTTCTGACATATTTATGATATTAATTTATATATTTTTATATATTAATTGGAATTACACTATATTTTTGTCGTAAATAGTATTATCTTTGCAGAATTCAACTTAAACTAAATACTTATGATTTACGTATTAATTACAATCGGAGCTTTTATTTCAATTATAACTACGGCAATATTTAAATCAATTACCAAGAAACAAAAGTATCAAAACTTATTCAGAGCAATCGTAGTTATTATTTCATTAACTTTATATGTTGCCTGTTGTATCTTTATTTTGAATCAAAAGACATTTGAATAAATATTGTTGAATAATTAATCGATGATATTAAGCATTTTGATAGTAGCTTTTATTGCCGCAACAGTTTGGTCACCATCTAAACCCCTTGTTTTAAATACTTTTTCTTTAAATCTCCATGTTATTATAGTCTGAACAAAAGCATTTGTTTGTCCGCCCGGAGGAATGACAACCACGTAATCCAACAATTCAGGGGTAGGTTTATTCAGACTTTTATAAATTTTCCACATAGCTTTTGATACTGCATTATATTGACCATGCCCGGATGCCGATTGTTCATACACTGCTCCATTCACTTCCATCTTTACAGTAGCCATAGGCTTTAATCCAAATGTAAGTGACAGCGAATAATTCAGAATCTTAATAACCTGCTCTTCCTGCTCATTTTTCAATACATCGGAAATTATGTATGGAAGTTCATCTAAAGAAACCATCTCTTTTTTATCTCCCAATTCAATGACACGTTCGGTAACCCGCTTCATCATATCATCATCAAGTTCTATTCCAAGTTGCTGTAGATTTTTCAATATATTGGCCTTTCCTGATGTTTTACCAAGAGCATATTGACGATGACGCCCAAATCGTTCGGGCAATAAATCATTGTAATAAAGATTTTTTTTATTATCCCCATCAGCATGAATACCGGCAACCTGAGTAAACACATTTTCACCAACTACCGGTTTATTATGTGGAATTCGAATTCCGGAATAGGTTTCAACAACTTTGCTCACAGAATTAATTTTATCTTCCTTAAGATCTGTCTTTAAATTCAACTGATCGTGCAGTACAGCCAACACACTCGACAATGGAGCATTCCCGGCACGTTCGCCTAATCCGTTAACTGTAACATGAACTCCATTTACACCTGCTTTTACTGCTTCAAATACATTTGCAACAGCTAAGTCATAATCATTGTGGGCATGAAAATCGAAGTGTATATCCGGATAGCGTGCAATCATTCTTTTGCAAAAATCCCTTGTTTCATCCGGATTTAATATTCCAAGGGTATCGGGGAGCATAAAACGTTTAATGCCTTCATCTTTCAAAGAATCAACCATAAAATAGACATAATCTTCCGATTCACGCATTCCATTGGACCAGTCTTCAAGATATATATTGACTGATATTTCCATTTCCCTGGCGTTTGACAATACCTGTTTGATATCAATAACATGCTGTTCTTTCGTCTTTTTTAATTGATGAACACAATGCTTAAGTGATCCTTTGCATAATAAGTTGATTACTTTACCTCCGGCATTGCGAATCCAATCCAATGATAACCGTCCGTCAACAAACCCGAGTACTTCAATCTGGTCAATATGTCCGTTGGCACGGGCCCATTTTGTGACTTTTTTTACCGAGGCAAACTCCCCATCCGAAACACGTGCTGAAGCAATTTCAATTCTATTTACGCACAACTCTTCTAACAAAAGCCTGGCTATACTTAGCTTTTCCTGTGTTGCAAAAGAAACTCCCGATGTTTGTTCACCATCGCGAAGTGTGGTATCCATTATTTCTAACATAATTATCAAATGTTCCAGTGAGTCAATACAGTTTGTGCCATAAAAAGGCACTAAATATATCAACGAATTATTTAATTCCTTGCTTTTTCGTATTTCTCAATCTGTTCCTTTTTATTCAACAAATAATCAATGTCGTCCAAGCCGTTAACAAAACAATCTTTTTTGTAAGGGTTAATAAAGAATGATTCTGATTTTCCGGTTGCATTATTTGTAATTGTTTGTGCCGCCAGATTTACAGTCAATGTAATATTTGCATCCTGATTTAAGGATTCAAAAATTTCTGCCAAAAAAGGTTCAGTCACCACTACCGGTAGTACGAAGTTATTCATGGCATTATTCTTGAATATATCGGCAAAGAAACTTGAAACCACTACTCTGAATCCATACCCTGAGATAGCCCAGGCAGCATGTTCACGACTGGACCCGGAGCCAAAATTTTTACCTGCAACAAGAATCTGACCATTGTAAGTCGGATTATTTAATACAAAAGATTCTATCGGGTCGTTATTTTTATCATATCGCCAGTCACGAAATAAGTTATCACCGAATCCTTCTTTCGAAGTTGCTTTCAGAAAACGTGCCGGGATAATTTGATCAGTATCCACATTCTCTATTGGAAGTGGCACTATCGTTGATGTAAGAGTTATAAATTTTTCCATTTTTCCTTTTATGACAACAAATTAAATTCTTGGATCAGTTATTCTTCCTGTAACAGCAGCTGCAGCCGCTACCAGCGGTCCGGCTAAAATAGTACGGGCACCGGGACCCTGACGACCCTCAAAATTACGATTTGAAGTAGATACTGCATATTTTCCTGCGGGAACCTTATCATCATTCATAGCCAGACAAGCCGAACAGCCCGGCTGGCGTAGATGAAACCCGGCTTCAATAAGAATTTTATCCAACCCTTCTGACTTGATTTGCTTATCCACTGCCCAGGATCCCGGAACAAGCCAAACTACTATATTATCAGCTTTCTTTTTCCCTTTTACATACCCGGCAAATATCCTGAAATCTTCAATACGGCCATTTGTACAACTTCCCAGGAAAACATAATCAATGGCTTTTCCCATTAATTTTTCTCCGGGCTTATATCCCATATAATCCAGAGATTTCACAAATGAAATTTGACTTGCTTTATCGACACTTTCAAGAGTTGGTATTGAACCTGTAATTCCCATTCCCATGCCTGGATTCGTACCATATGTGATCATAGGTTCAATATCAGAAGCATCAAAAACGACTTCCTTATCGAAAACAGCGCCTTCATCCGACTTCAATTCTTTCCATTTTGCCATTGCATTATCCCATTCTACTCCTTTTGGTGAGAATTCTTTTCCTTTTAGATAAGCAAATGTAATTTCATCCGGAGCAACCAAACCTCCACGGGCTCCCATTTCTATGGATAGATTACAAACAGTCAATCGTTGTTCCATGCTCAGGCTTTCAATGGCTTCGCCGGCATATTCAACAAAATAACCGGTTGCACCACCTGTAGTCACTTTTGCAATAACATACAATGCTAAATCTTTCGAGGTAACACCCGGATTAAGTTTTCCTTTAATATTGATCCGCATCGTTTTAGGACGCGATTGGAAAACACATTGAGTGGCCAACACCATTTCAACTTCACTGGTTCCTATTCCAAACGCAACTGCTCCTAAAGCACCATGGGTTGAAGTATGCGAGTCACCGCATACAAGTGTCATTCCAGGCAATGATAAACCGGTTTCCGGTCCGACAACATGAATAATTCCGTTTTTTTCATTCCCCATTTGATAATGAGTTAATCCAAAATCCAATGCATTCTTTGTCAGTGTATCAACCTGTATTTTCGATATCGGATCTTCAATCGGACTTTCCTGATGAATAGTCGGGATATTGTGATCCGGCATACAGGTGATCTGTTCAGGACGAAAAACTTTCAATCCCCGGTTTCTCAAACCATCAAATGCCTGTGGACTGGTGACTTCGTGACAATACATGCGGTCAATATACAACTGTGTAGGTCCCTCATCAATGGTAGATACCACATGTGCATCCCATATTTTATCAAATAATGTTTTCATAAAATTGATTTTATTTCCCTCAATCCGATAAGTGAGGAATTATATGTAATGAATAATGAACAATTAATAATAGTCAGTATGATGAAATGTAAACTTTTATAGAGTAACAAATTAGTCACAAAATTTCTACTTTTCTTCGTTTATATATTTGTTTATTCTATTTTATTTTAATACTTAGGTCACGAAACTCTTACAAAATTAGCAGTGTTCTATTTCACGAATTTATTAATGGCGTTGATGTAAGCTTCAACTGATGCAGCAACAATGTCGGTATTTGCGCCAAAACCATAATAAATAGCACCTTCATGTTCAACCTGCATATGTACTTTACCAATATCATCGCTTCCTTTGTTGATAGCCTGAATAGTAAATTCCTGTAAATTCATATTCCGGTTTATAATTTTCTTCAAAGCTTTAATGGCAGCATCTACAGGACCATTACCGGTTGCGGCAGCTTCAAATTTCTCATTGGCTATTACTAACCCGATACTGGCAACTGCCTTCACTCCCACTCCTGAAGTTACCTGCAGATAATCCAGTTTAATACGTTGCTTCTCACTACGTTCCATTCCGGCAAGCAATAAAATATCATCATCATTAATGTCTTTTTTCCTGTCTGCCAGTTTTAAAAATTCATTATAGATTTCATCTAATTTTTCACCGTCTACTTCCAATCCTAATAAATGCAACCGGTGCTTTAAAGCTGCACGACCACTTCGGGCTGTTAAGACTATTGAATTTTCGTCGATGCCAACTTCCTTTGGATCCATAATTTCATAGCTTTCACGGTTCTTCAAAACTCCATCCTGGTGAATTCCTGAGGAATGTGCAAAAGCATTCCGCCCAACTACGGCTTTATTAGGTTGTATTGGCATATTCATCAGGCTCGAAACCAACCTGCTGGTAGGATATATTTTCTGTGTATTAATTTGTGTTTCCAGATTTAAACCCTTGTGACATTTCAAAATCATCACAACTTCTTCAAGTGCTGTATTTCCTGCACGTTCACCTATCCCGTTCATGGTTACTTCCACTTGCCTTGCTCCATTCATTACTCCCGATATCGTGTTGGCAGTGGCCATTCCTAAATCATTATGACAATGGGTAGAGATAACTGCGTTATGAACTCCTTTGACATTCTCCATTAAAAATTTAATTTTTTCTCCAAATTCCCATGGCAAACAATAACCTGTTGTATCAGGGATATTTACTACAGTTGCACCGGCTTTGATTACCGCCTCCACAACACGGGCCAGGTAGACATTGTCGGTACGCCCTGCATCTTCGCAAAAGAATTCAACATCTTCAACATATTTTTTAGCATATTTTACTGCTGCAACGGCACGTTCGAGAATCTCTTCCTGATTGGAATTGAATTTGTATTTTATATGAAAATCAGAGGTACCAATGCCTGTATGTATCCGTTTATTTTTAGCATATTTGAGGGCTTCGGCTGCTACATCAATATCTTTTTGAACACCACGTGTCAAGGCACAAATTGTTGGCCAGGTTACTGCTTTCGATATTTCAACCACTGAATTAAAATCACCCGGACTAGAAATAGGGAAACCTGCCTCTATAACATCTACTCCCAATAATTCCAACGCACGTGCGACCTGAATTTTTTCAATTGTATTCAACTGGCAACCCGGAACCTGTTCACCATCGCGTAACGTGGTGTCAAAGATAAATAATCTATCCATATTATTGTCTGTTTTGAAATTTAGATATTAAAAAAGCCTTTCGCACGCAAGTGAGAAAGGCTATTTATATATATTGTATTTTACTACACACCATACTCACTTCAACTTGTTTTGCAAGAGAATAATAATACCTGGGAGGAGAATATGTAAGTAATTTTTGTTCATTGATTCTTTTTAAAAACGTTGCAAAGATACAGCTATTTTTTAATAACACAAATACAAAGTGAAAATAATTTGATTATTTATCTTACAATTCAAAATAAAATGAACAATATATTTACGAGATTCATATTATTCTTGTCGAATTGCTGAAATATCCAATTCTATACTTCCAAACTCATTCATAGCATTAAACAGTGAAACCCTCTGAAAGTTCACCAAGTCAGAAGAAGTCAGGTCTTTTTCTATCAAAATGCCCTGCCTGACGAGTTGAGTCCGATTGACACCATAAATCAAAGGAATACGAGGAGTAAACCAATTCAAACCATCATAAAAAGCAATATTCGTAAAAGACGTATCAGTTAATAACCCGTTTTTTATAAGGATTATTTCATCACAATCCTCCCGCAAAGCAAATGCGGCATTCAATAAGTTTCTATCTTCCTTTTTATAAGGCACACTTTCCAATTGAGTCTCAACTAGTCGCAAAGAGTGAATTTCGCGTTTATGATAAGGTGTAAATTCCAACGATCTGATTTCTGAATCATACATTATCCTGCACTTGAATAATCCTTCAGGAGGAAAAGATGTTTGACTTAACAATTCCATTAATTCAAAGACTTTGTATTTTGGATAAAAATCCGACATCGTCTTACATACCCTTTCCTGATGAAGCCCGAGACGCTTAAATACTCCATCATTCAATTGTATGGATTCAATAAACCGGTACATATACTTTCTGAATTAGTTCTTCGTATTCATTTATCAATTCACTCTGAGAAGTAATTCCACCTCCACTTTTAAAAATCATACTTTCATTTACCTGCTCAATAAATCGTATCATTACTCCCGAGTCAAGATTTTCGCCATCGAAATAACCACATATTCCTGAATAGTATCCGCGATCGTATCCTTCAGCTTCCTGAATTATCTGAAGGGTTTTAGCCTTTGGAGCACCACATATAGAGCCTGCAGGAAGCAGAGTGAATATTATATTACCAACTCGTTCCCTGAAATTTCTTTCTAATCTTCCCGTAATCTCAGAGCTGATTTGTATTAAATCCTGCCTGTTAGTCTTGATTCTTTCACAATACCGGTAACGTTTTACTTCCACCCTATCGGCCACCAGACTGAGATCATTTCGTATCAGGTCAACTATGGTAGCATGTTCGGCCATTTCCTTGGTGTCATTTAAAATGATTTCAACTGCATTCGGTACACTTGCATCTATTGTTCCTTTCATCGGAAAAGAAGAGATCTTATGTCCTTCAATACGTACAAATGTCTCTGGAGAAAGTACCAACAAAGAATCTTTTATCCACAATTTGTATTTCGCATTACTTTGATTGTACAACTCATACAAAGACAGATTTGTCTTAATTTTTGTTGGTTGGGTTAAATTGACTATGTATGAATTTCCTGCATGAATTTGATTCTGGACATAGTCAAATTTTATTTTGTAATCAATTAATTTTAGTGGATCAATGTTCCATTGAAGCGATCCACGTTCCTCGTTTACCTTTATGTGTCCTGCGCCATTTGTTCCGGGTTTTGTTTTCGGCGTTTCAATCTGAAATTGGATATAACCTGCATCCAGATCATCCATTTTAATAACATACCCCTGGTCGGCTTTATAATTGATTATAAAAAGAAAAGGAATATGCAAAGTAGCAAGATCATTCATTTGTAAAATGATCTGTTTTTTGGTAAGGATTGGATAAGGAAAACTGTCTGTCATTGTCTGGAATTGAATTACAGGCAAAGTTACACAAAGTTTTTATATTGGTGTGTGGGAATCAATCCAGGGGAAGATTTCAATTCTGTAATCTTCCCCTTCATGAAACCTTTAAAAATCTGATCTGATCACAATGGTATGGAGTAACCCAGCGAAACCAACAGGTTGCCAATGCGATTGTCGCCATTATCCGGATTATGTTGAATGGATGACAAACCATACGCTCCACGAACATCTAACACGAGTTCCCCGAATATCAGTTTTTGTGTAAAACCGGCTCCTCCTGTCAATCCCAGGTTTATTTTATTTATTTGACCTGTAATGTCAGTATTGGCATCAAAAGGGACTGCATATGGCTGACCGGTCTGCTGATTTACGGTGACCGGTTGTTTGCCTGCCATATCCGAATAAACAATACTTGATCCGCCGGTTTTTTGTTTTGAATTCAACATAAAACCAATGTAAGGTCCAAAATCAAGGTATAAACGGGAGGATTTGCTCAGTGAAAAAAAATACTTTGCCATTACTGGAATTTCAAGATAATTCAATATCGACTCATTGTTATAATCAGCATAGAAATAGGTTCCTGCAGGAATTTGTGGATTAAATGAAGAAGCTGCTAATGCCTGCATTCCATTTCTTTGTCCTCCTTCGCTCGAATACAGGATATCGGCACGCCAGGCAAAATGGGTACCTGTATACCAGTTAACCGTTAAACCAAAAGCCTCTCCCTGACGCGATTTCCAGTTCTCGCTCAATGGATTGCCACTTCCACCGGTAAGCTGTGGGATATTAAGACCAATGAAAGCACCTACTGTTAAATCTGAGGCATTCTTATCCGAAGACTTTTGTGCAAAGACCACAGCCATCGAACATATAAAAACGATTGAAGTCACAATATTTTTTTTCATACAGATGTTTTTTAAAGTTTCAAATTTTTATATTAAATCTTAAAACTGATTGTACAATTTAATCCTTACTCCGCGCTGATTCAGGATTATGACTCCCGTGAATTTATTTTTTTTAATTTTTCAAAAAAAAAAATATCTTATTTATATACATAAAAGCAGTTATTTTAAATTTATTTTTTAATATCATTTTAACAACCAACGTTCTATCACGTATTTTTGTTTATTTAATATTAAAAATATAATTTTATTTTAAATATAATAATTGCACAATAATTTCCAATTCCATTGTAAAACAGGACAATAAATTAAATTATTTCTATGATTATCTACAAAGTGCCTTAAGATAAATTCAATATCTCAGGACTCCATGCCAACAATCATATTATTTATTGATAATCGGTTTATCACCGGTTTAATTAAACATTGATTCGGTTTCAAGATCCATTCCACTCAGATTTTATAAATTGACAGGACTATTAACCGTTTTGTTTCCAGCTATATGATTTTTTGTCATATTTAATATAAAAAATTGAATTATAAACGGAAAGCAAGAAAGAGGCAATTGTATAATCCTACTGATTTAGATAATAACGGCGCACAAAAAAAGCTATGATAAATCACAGCTTTATAATTTGCATTTTAATTTGAGTAAATAACGAATTTGTAAATAAATTTTATCTTCTGACTTTATTCCGTTGAAAAGATCCTTTACCTTTTGCAAAAGTCTTTTTAAAATGTTTATTTTTTTCAGGATTGTATTCGGGAGATTCTCCTAATTCTTCAGGCATTGGAATTTTATAAATATCCTTTTCAAGAAATTGTTCTATTTGTTTGAATTTATATTGTTCCTCTACCGAAACAAAAGTAATTGACATCCCTTTTGCACTTGCACGGGCAGTACGTCCAATACGGTGGACATAATCCTCGGCATCGTGAGGGACATCATAGTTGATAATTAATGAAATGTCATCTATGTCAATTCCGCGTGAAACAATGTCAGTAGCTACGAGTATATTTACACGGTTGTTCCGGAATTCGTGCATAATATGGTCACGTTGTACCTGATCGAGGTCCGAATGCATTTCACCAACTGATAGTCCCATTTGGCGAAAAGTCTTGAAAAGTTCTTTCACCTTGAGTTTTGAACCCGAGAAAATAATAACTTTATTAGCTGACTGTTCAACAAATAAATGCCTGATAATCCCTAACTTTTGACCTTCATTACAAATATAAGCGGTTTGCATTATGCTATCGGGTGGACGTGATACAGCAATTTTCACTTCAAAAGGATCGTGCATGATTGATTTTGCAAGCAACCTTATCTTAGGAGGCATGGTTGCAGAGAACATGATTGTCTGACGGTCTTTTGGCAAGCGGTTTACCACTTGCATAATATCGTCGAAGAATCCCATATCAAGCATACGATCGGCTTCGTCGAGAATAAAGTATTTTACATGCGAAAAATCAATGTCATAGAGATTTATATGCGAAAGTAAACGTCCGGGAGTAGCAATTACCACATCGGCACCTTTTTGCAATCCCCTTCGTTGGGTATCCCACGCTTGAGAGTCATTCCCGCCATATACAGCTACCGATGAAAAGGATGTGAAATATGAAAAACCTTCCATCTGTTGGTCGATTTGCTGTGCCAGCTCACGTGTTGGAGCCATAATAATAGCATTTACAAAGTTCTCGTCATGAGGTTCAGCCTGTAAATTATGTAATAGTGGTAAAATAAAAGCGGCAGTTTTACCTGTTCCGGTTTGTGCACAGGCAATAACATCACGTTTTTGTAGAATTACGGGTATTGTTTGTTCCTGAACCGGAGTGGCTTCTTTAAAATTCATGGCCTGCAATCCGTCAAGTACGGCATCGCAAAGTGGAAGTTCGTCAAATCTCATTGAAAATATATTAATATGATTGCAAAGATACGAAATTTTAAGTAAGTATATTCAAATCCTGTATTTTGACATGAAATAACGTCAAAACCAATTAATTTTCAATGTCTAAACCGGAACTTACAGAAGCGAACTGCATGAAGGCGTCCATACTGCTAACAAATTTTACACAGGTTGGTTTTGTCGTGTTTAAAGCACCTGGATGAGGAGATATTTTGGAGAAAATATATTCGACAAATTACTTATTACAGCCGATTCTTATTCTCCTGATTTTAAGTCTAAAGTTTATAACAGGACGCTTTGCCGATAATTATTTTATATTAAAATAGAAATATTTATATTTCGGAGTAACGTTTATTATTTACATCTGCATACTACCAACTGCCAATTACAAACTCCCAACTACCTCAATTATAGATATTCGAGGAAATGTTTTAAAAAACCGAAAGGTATTCTTGCTTCACTTTTACATTTTTTTTTGTACACTATCCTAAAACTAAAAAAGTTTTGGCAAACAATTAAATATGTTCTCTTTGAAGGGAGAGAAACTACTAAATATCAGTCCGGTTAAAATTTAAATTAGGTAGTATGTAAACTTTTTTATGATTTTTTGCAAATCGGCCTAAAACTTATGCGATTTTATTTTAATTTTGTGCGCTTATTATTTTCTCTTCTCAATAGGATCAGATTAGGATCAGAATTGGATCAGAAAGTTTTGCCATATATCAGTCATATATTTGCCATATATTTGCCATAATACATCCATATATCTTATGAGATATATGACATATATTTGGCAAATAAATGGATATGAAATCAGATTCTATTCTGATCCAATACTAATCCTAATCTCATCCTATTCTCCACTAAAAAAGTTATCCGGATATTATTCATATTAGACTGCGACATGAAGATTGTGCGTTCCGTGTTCCGTGTTCTGTGTTCCGCAGAAGTACGAAAGTCCCTGTCAAATAAAACCTGAAATCGTCTAAGACATGTCCGTTAAAACCCAGGGTCAATATTTAAATCAGAGAATCCTAATATTGACAAAAGGAAATACTTATCTTCAAATTTCATACTTAATAGAAAAGTAAACTCCTGTCTTCAACCATATTATCTTATTAAAATATCATGCAACAAGTTGATAAAAAGGAGAATAAGGGGAGGTAAGGGAGGGGTATGCTTTTCTATTCAGGGTTAAAAAAAAATATGGTTTATAATTCTGTGTTTGAATAGTTTGAAGTTTAAGGTTTAGATTCATCGGATATTATGGACATTGAAGAAAATCAATCTAAATAAACTGTGTAAATCTGTTTAATCTGTGGACAATCTATTTCTTAAATATTTTCATTAAAAAATAATCTGTGGAAATCAGCCTCAACAGGACAA
>Ga0302215_10001900_pt1 | contig 14623 bp, 11 predicted proteins | sample II_Fen_N3_1_FD_194580 | JGI IMG/M metagenome (GOLD analysis project Ga0302215, IMG submission 194580) | Peat permafrost microbial communities from Stordalen Mire near Abisko, Sweden - II_Fen_N3_1 | ecosystem: Environmental > Terrestrial > Soil > Wetlands > Permafrost | place: Sweden: Abisko...
TTTTCCGGTACTTTTAATTCTTTGCGAGCTGCTATTTTTATCGGGCTAATTGGAAGGGTTGTTGCAAAATCATTGCCATTGTCAACTACTTCCACATGACCTTTAAAGCCATATTCGCGGATTGTATCTTCAACAGAAGCTTGAGGAATCCAAACTTCATCAGCTTTTTCAAAGATTCGGATAATTTCATTGGTCATCTTTTTAGCCACATATTTATTGTGAACCGAACGTTCAAAATCATCCCTGAATTTTGAGTGAAAAGTGGCAACACAAGGGATTTTTTGCTTTTTAGCAATGCTCAATGCAAGTCTCCCGGCGCTAAAAGGTGAATGGAAATGAACTAAACCGAACTTAATCTGATTAATTTCTGTTTTAAACGAGCGATCAATGTCTGGAAGACCAAGCCGATATGGTTTTCGCCCTATTACAGGAATAGATGTGTACCTGTAAATGGGATACGGTTCATTATCGGAATAATTTGGTGCTTTCGGAGTTATAACACAAACGGGTTGGTTCTTTTGATGTAACCAATAGGCATAGTTTTTTGCAGCAAGAGAAACTCCATCCATAATAGGTGGAAAAGTTTCGTTGAAAATTCCAATAGTCTTCGATAAATCGCCATCAGTTTTCTTCATGTTTATTAGTTTAGCTGTTTAATAAAAATCAAACGAAAAATATGCAATTTTGTTATTTCGCCAAAGGAATGCAAATTTAGGATTTTCTTTTCATATTTCCATAATTACTTCACAATTGAGAACCTTTAAAGCGATTAAAATCAGATTATTTAACCTAATATAAGCTTTTACAACTTCATTATGATAGTTGGACAACAATGATAATGTCGTACTTTTGCAGTTTGTTGGCATCAATTATTGTACCCGAAATTCTTTTGTTCGATTATAGGCACTAATATTTTAGTAGCTAGAATGTTGAATTGTTTATATATTTATTCATTATCAAATATTTATGATTCCTTTTGCACTATCACTTTTACTGGGTACGTCTTTAGCTGTACAACCAATAAACACTAAGCCCTTGTCGGATACAATTCAACACAAGGAAATTAAAGAAGTTACCATTGTTGGTGGACTTACGGGTACTTTTGCAATGCCCTTGACGGTTGTTGGTAAATCAACGCTGGAAACCAACTCATTTAATACTCCTGCGGACGCTTTGCAGCGTGAAGCTGGTATTTCCCTTTCGCGCGATGGAATTTGGGGAACTTCGGTAAATATACGTGGATTATCCGAACAACGGTTACTGTTTCTTGTCGATGGTGACCGAATTCAAACTTCATCTGACATTGCGGCAGCCTTATCAACTGTCGATATGGCAAGCCTGGAAAAAATTGAAGTTGTAAAAGGTGCCAGCTCGGTGCTTTACGGAACCGGCGCCATGGGTGGTATTGTAAATTTTGTTTCTGCCCGTCCGACATATACCGAAACTTTCAAAACTACTGGAAAGATTTCAAGTGGATTTAATACGGTAAATAATCTCTGGGACAATAGTGCCAATTTGAATTTCACAACAAACCAATGGTATTTAGCATTGACAGGAAGTTTTCGGACAGCACAAAATGCACAAAGTCCCAAAGGTGAGATTCTGAGTAGTCAGTTTCACGATGCTTCGTGGGGAGTGAAAGCCGGAATTAAATATGCTCCAAATGAAGAATTTCTTGTAAATTATCAGCATGTGGGGGCTTGGGATGTTGGTATTCCGGGCGTAAGCGCGTTTCCGGCAATTGCATCAGTCAGATACAGAAAGGTTGATCGAAATCAGTTGAGCGGCGAATATATTATTACCGACATCAATGATTATCTGACTAAAGTAAGCCTGAAAGTTTATACTCAAAATATTTCGCGTGATGTTGAGAGCATTATAAAAGCTAAGTCTACTGTCGTCTTGCCAAGCAGTACTAATAGCACCACGGGAGCAAAACTAATGTCTAACTGGGAAATAAGCCCAAAGCAGCTGTTGGTTCTTGGAGCTGAAGGTTGGTTGCGTAAATCGGAAACTGCTCGTTTGAAAATTGAAACTCCAACCGATACTTTGTTTACGGTTAGAGGAGAGCAACCTGTTGCCAATGCCCGTCAGTTGGATTTGGGTACTTTTGCTCATTATTCGCTGAAAGTTATTCCAACAAAGTTGACTTTGAATGCCGGTTTACGACTGGATTTTATTCGTACAGAAAATGATTCGGCATTTAATCCGGTGTTTGAATATATGGTAAAAAAAGGTGTGAGAACCGATGTGCCGGGTAGAACTCTTTTGTTTGAATCGAATGTTGTCCCTGAATTAGGTTATGCCGCACATGTCGATTTGGTTTATAATGTAACCCGTTCTCAATCGTTGGCTTTGTCGTTAGCAAATTCATATCGGGCTGCTTCTATCGATGAACGATTTAAGTATATTGACTTGAATCCGACTCCAAATTCGAATGCCCCAATAAAAATGGGTAACCTGAATTTAAAACCTGAAAAAGGAACTTTTGCAAACCTGAACTATACACTTTCCACTTCAAGGTTACAGGTTAAAGCTGACGTTTTCGCCAACTACCTGACAGATTTAATTGCGGAGGTACAAACTGCCACTATACCAAGGGTTACTTATACAAATACAAACATAAATAAGGCATTGTTTTTAGGTGCAGAAATTGAAGCGAACTGGAATATAAGCCGAAACTTTTCATTCCTGGCTAATGCTGCTTATACTCATGCCCGTGATGTGGATGCAAATAGTCCGCTGCCACAGATTCCACCTCTGAGTGGTTTTGCCTCGCTTAATTATCATTCAGGAAAATTGTTGGAAGCTTCTTTTTCTACACTGTGGGCAGCCAAGCAAACCGAAGTTGCTACAGGCGAAACACCTACAGATGGGCATATTATTTATAATTTAGATGTGCATTCAACGCCAATTCAATTGAACAATGCGCTATTACAACTTTTTGCCGGTGCAGACAATTTACTGAACACCGCTTACTACAATCACCTTACTTCCGTTAGAAACGGTGGAGCAATGTATTACGAACCGGGTCGAAATATTTACGTGAAGGCAAAATTGAATTTCTAAAGTTCGCAAATCACAACATAAGGCTTAATTTCTTATCTTTGCAAGCCTGTTGTGATAATTGATTGCTAAAGGAAATGAGCCATTTCTATTGATAATGTAACAAAACTAACTGCTATTGTAATAAAAGCAGTTGGAATTAGAACAAAAGCAATTAGTATTGAAACAAAACCAATTGGTATTGTAATAAAACCTGTCGGTATTTAAATAAAACCAGTTGGAATTGAAACAAAAGCAACTGCTATTGTAATAAAAGCAATTGGAATTAGAACAAAAGCAATTACTATTGAAACAAAACCAATTGGTATTGTAATAAAACCTGTCGGTATTGAAACAAAACTAATTGGTATTGTAATAAAACCAGTTGGAATTGAAACAAAACCTGTCGGTATTAGAATAAAACCAGTTAGATGTGATTTTATGAGTAAAATATTTACACCTGAAATGATTAATGATTTGTGTAAAAATACAATGATTGACCATTTGGGAATTGAATTTATTGAAGCTTCTGCGGGAAAAGTAATAGCCCGTATGCCGGTTGATGAACGTACAATTCAGCCTGCAAAACGTCTGCATGGTGGTGCCTCTATGGCACTGGCAGAATCGGTGGGAAGTGTTGGCTCGGTCATGCTTGTTGATCCAACCCGATTTCATGTACTTGGGGTTGAAATTAGTGGCAGCCATGTTGGAACAACTACTGAAAAGACCGTTCTGGCCATTGCTACAATTGTTCATCAGGGCAAAAGCTCACACGTTTGGGAAATTCGAATACAGGACGAAAAAGGCACACTTGTTTCTGTTTGTCGCCTCACAAACCGTATTATACCAATTAAGTCAGACGTCCAGAAATGACATTTCCAAACGATATATATCAACAACTGAACAGGCTTCAGCAAGTTTGTTTGAAACAAAATATTCCTTTTGCTTCTTACCGTTTGCCGCTCGAAAATGAGATTATTACGCTTGTTCAGCATCATTCAATGCCCGAAAGACTGGATTCGCTTCAGGATATTGATCAAAAAGTTGGTTTTGTTGTTTCGCCATTCAATGAAACTGCACAACATAGAACTTACTTGCTTAAACCGGATTGTGTGTTTTTCTCGAATGAAATTGACGATATTCACATTCAAAAGTTAGCTGATAATAATCGATTTTTATCCGAACAAAAGGATTCCGAAACCACTATTCAAACAACACTATTAGCCGATTTTATAAATCAGGTGGAAAAAGCCAAACAAGCGATGGAGGCCGATGAATTCCACAAAGTGGTATTGTCGAAAGTGCGATTGGAAAAATTGAATGATGATTTCAAACCAGAAACATTTTTTCTAAAACTGTGCGATAAATACCCACATGCATTTGTGTATTTGATTCAGCTCCCTGGTGTTGGATGTTGGATGGGTGCAACGCCGGAACCATTGATAACGGTTGAAAACAAGATAGTCAAAACAGTTTCGCTGGCGGGAACACAAATTTCCACCGGAGAATCAATTGATTCGTATGTGTGGAGTGATAAAGAAATTGAAGAACAGGGAATTGTAACCGGTTTTGTCGAACAAACATTACGGTCGTTGAATATTGATAATTACAATAAAACCGGACCAATGAATTATCAGGCGGCTAATCTGATTCACTTGAAAACGGCATTTGAATTCCCGGAATCAAATGTAAAAAACCGATTAGGTGATTTTCTGAAGGCTTTGCATCCGACTCCTTCTGTGGGTGGACTGCCAAAAACGGAGGCGCGGGATTTTATTTTGGCAAATGAAAAGCACGATAGGAGTTATTATACCGGATTTCTGGGGCCAATCAATATTGAACAAAAAAGCAATGTGTTTGTCAACCTGCGCTGTCTGCAATTGTTTGCCAACCAGTTTGTTCTTTATAGCGGAGCCGGAATAACAACTTCGTCAGTTGCCGAGAAAGAATGGATAGAAACAGATAACAAAATGATGACGTTGCTGAATGTGATGATGAATTCTAATTTCTAAAGGGAATTTTTCGATGGTAAATAGTAAATGTTTAACTAGTAAATGATACAATGAATCATTTCAGACAAGGAATTAAAAATATACCCGAAATTTGTGCGCAGCTTGGAGTTCGCCACGTTATTATTGCACCCGGATCGCGCAATGCTCCGCTTATTTTTGCTTTTACAGCGCAATCAGGCATGGAGTGCCAGAGTATAACCGACGAACGTTCGGCTGCTTATTTTGCATTGGGTATTGCCCAACAAAGTGGCGAAGCTGTTGCGTTGGTTTGCACGTCGGGAACGGCTGTGCTGAATTTTGCACCGGCTATTGCAGAAGCATATTACCAAAATCTGCCTTTGTTGGTTTTTACGGCCGACCGTCCTGCTGAAATGATTGATCAGGCAGATGGACAAACACTTCGTCAGACCAATATTTTTGCGAATTATATAAAAGCCAGTTTCGATTTGCCGGTTGAAACTGTAGTAGAGGCTGACCTTGATTTCTCCGATCGTCAGGTTTCACAAGCTATTGAAACGGCGGTTTCGTATCCGCAAGGACCGGTACAAATAAATGTACCAATGCGTGAACCAATTTATACTGCTTTGCCCGAAACGCATAGTAACCCTAAAATCATCAGAACAATTGCAACTGATGTTTCGCTGACTTCTTCCAGTTTGGAGATTCTTCAAGATTCCTGGAAAACTGCTGAAAAGAAGATGGTTGTTTTTGGTGTATTCCCCAAAAATGAAGCGCTGAATCAATTGGCAAATCGACTGGCAAATGAACCTGATGTGATTGTGATTACTGAAAATTTGTCGAATATAAGTGGTGCCAACATCATTACACAACCTGAATCCTTTTTCTCGTCATTGCCTGTTGAAAGAAAGGCTGATTTTAAACCGGATCTACTCGTTACAGTTGGTCATTCGGTTATTTGTAAACAATTAAAACTTTTTTTGCGTGAGCACAGACCTTCCGCACAATGGCAAATTGAGTCGTCTATGCCTTATGTGGATACGTATAAAAGCCTGACCACGGTTATTCCGGGTTCGGCAGTTGATGTATTAGGTAAAATGCCATTGGGCAGAAGCAAAAGTAATTTTGCAACTGTTTTTCGCACACAAATGGATGCGATTACTGCCCGCCATAATGCATTTGTGAGTAAACCCGAGCTGTCCGATATGAGCATAACCAGGCAATTACTAAAGCTGATACCAACTGATACGGTTTTACACCTGGCAAACAGTACCTCTGTGCGTTGGACGCAGCTTTTTCCGGCCCGCACCGATTTGACTTATATATGTAATCGGGGAACCTCGGGTATTGATGGAAGCCTTTCTACAGCTGCAGGTTACGCGCTTGCATCGCAACAACCTACTGTTTTTCTGACCGGTGATTTGTCGTTTATATATGATTCAAACGGGCTTTGGAACAATTATATTGGCAGTAACCTGAAGATTGTTGTTATGAATAATAATGGCGGTAATATTTTTCGGTTTATTGGTGATAAAGAGTTGATGGCGAAAAGTCTTGATTTCTTCACGACTCCACATAATGTGAAAATAAAAGCCCTCGTGGAAGCGTATGGACTTAATTATATGTCATGTGAAACTGCAGGAAATTTGGATGATAGCATACATAAATTGTTAGATGCTGACAAAGCAACTGTGCTTGAAATCTTCACCGATGCTGATTTGAATACAGATAATTATAAAGAATATTTTAAGAATATAAAAGTATAAGAATATGAGAAACTGGACAACCATTAAGGAATTTGAAGAAATTAAGTTCGAATATTTCGAAGGAATAGCAAAGATAACGATTAACCGTCCACGTTATCGTAATGCATTTACCCCCGATACAATTAAGGAAATTATTGAATCAATGGTTCTTTGCCGTGATAGTCAGGATATTGCCACGGTAATTCTAACTGGCGAAGGCGATATGGCCTTTTGTAGTGGCGGCGATATAAATGTAAAACAAATTGGTGGATACATTGGCAAGGATGGTATCCCGCGTTTGAATGTACTTGACTTACAAAAGTTGATTCGCAGTCTGCCTAAACCTGTTGTGGCTATGGTAAATGGTTTTGCAATTGGTGGTGGACATGTGTTACACGTAGTTTGCGATTTGTCAATTGCTTCCGAAAATGCCATTTTTGGACAAACTGGTCCGAAAGTTGGAAGTTTCGATGCCGGTTTTGGTTCATCCTACCTGGCACGTATTGTTGGTCAGAAAAAAGCGCGTGAAATTTGGTTCCTTTGTAAGCAGTATTCAGCTGCTGAAGCGTTGGAAATGGGTCTTGTAAATGCTGTTGTTCCATTTGACCAATTGGAAGATGAAACGGTGGCCTGGTGTCAACAAATGATGCAACATAGTCCGTTGGCATTGCGCATGATTAAAGCAGGTTTGAATGCAGAGCTTGATGGACAAGCCGGAATTCAGGAATTGGCCGGAAATGCAACCATGTTGTACTACATGACAGAAGAAGCTCACGAAGGCAAAAACGCATTTCTTGAAAAACGTAAACCTGATTTCTCGAAATACCCTAAAATGCCATAAAAAATTTACAATTTAATCATTTACAATTTACGATTGGGCATGAGTATTAAATCCTGGATTTCTGCATTTCGCTTGAAAACATTGCCGTTGGCGTTGTCAAACACGATTATTGGTTCGTGTTTGGCTGCCTCCGACGATAAATTTCGTTGGTCGGTTTTTGGATTGGCTGCTTTCACAACTATTTTACTGCAAATCATGTCAAACATGGCCAATGATTACGGTGATTTTGTGAATGGCAAAGACACTGCCGAACGCATTGGGCCCAAAAGGATGGTTCAATCGGGTGAAATAAGCCCAAAAACAATGTTACGGGGAATTATTGTTATTGGCATTTTGTGTGCTGTTTCGGGTGCGTCGCTAATTTTAATCGGTACAGCAGGAATCGATATTACAAATATTCTTATTTTTGCTGTGTTAGGAATTGCAGCAATTGTTGCGGCTATTAAGTATACTGTTGGTAAAAACCCTTATGGGTATCGCGGATTGGGTGATATTTTTGTATTTATCTTTTTTGGGTTGGTTGGTGTAATTGGAACTTATTTTCTTCATGCACAGGCTTTCCGTTGGGATTTATTACTTCCGGCTTCTGCCATTGGTTTTCTGAGCACAGGTGTTTTGAATATGAACAATATGCGTGATTACGAGGCTGATAAGAATGCCGGAAAGAAAACTATTGTAGTCGCAATGGGACCTCAAAAGGCTGCACTTTATCACCTGGCATTGGTTGGTGGGGCTGCTTTATTCGCCATTGTTTATACGCTGATTAATTACAAATCACCCGGACAGTGGCTTTTCGTACTGTCGTTTCCAATTTTGTTTTTGAATCTGAAGAAAGTCTTTACGTATAAAGATGCTGTAGAACTTTATCCTGAATTGCCCCGACTTTCATTGGCAAGCCTTGCTTTTGCTTTGACTTTTGGAATAGGGTTGCTATTTTAGCAAATAACAAATGAATTTATGTTTGCCAGATACTCAACAATTGATTTCCAATTCAAATTCCCGGCAGGTACTTCCCGTGGAGTGTTGCTGCACAAACCGTCTTCGTTTCTGATATTGGAAAAAGATGGTTTTACGGGTATTGGTGAGTGCTCTACTATTCCCGATTTGAGTATCGATCCGATAGAATCCTATTACACGAAGTTGGACGAAGTTTGTCATATATTGAATGCCGGTTATGAGCCTGATACAATTGATTTGTCAGCTTATCCTTCCATCGCTTTTGGTATGGAAACTGCATTCCTTGATTTGAAAGCTAAAGGCTCAAAAAAGCTATTTAAGTCGAAGTTTACTTCAGGCGAATCTGGAATACAGATTAATGGCTTGGTGTGGATGGGTAACAAAGACTTTATGCAAAAGCAAATTCGGGAAAAAATTACTGCCGGATATCATTGCATTAAACTGAAAGTGGGTGCTATCGATTTTGAAACTGAAATTGAAATTCTTTCAGGTATTCGCCAACAATTTTCACCAGCTGATATTGAGCTTCGATTGGATGCTAATGGTGCTTTTAGTCCCAATGATGCGCTGGAGAGGTTGGAGAAACTCTCAAGATTTGATATTCACTCTATTGAGCAACCAATTCGTCAGGGACAGTACGATGCTATGGCCGAAGTATGCCGTAAATCGCCAATTCCAATTGTGCTCGACGAAGAATTGATTGGTCTAAAGTCAGCAGATAAAGAATCAGTTTTGGAAAGAATTAAGCCGGCTTACATTATTCTGAAACCCAGTTTGCTCGGTGGTTTTGCGGAGTCTGAAGAATGGATTCGACTGGCAGAGAAACTCAATGTCGGTTGGTGGATTACCTCTGCATTGGAAGCCAATGTAGGGTTGAATGCCATCGCTCAATGGACATCAATACTCAATTCTACAATGCCACAAGGCTTAGGAACCGGGCAGTTGTATCATAATAATATTCCTTCACCACTTGAAATTCGTAATGCAAAGTTGTATTATGATACTGCCAATGATTGGGAGTTAAGTTCGATATTGCTATGAGAACAGAAACAATGAAGCTCAATGGTATTGTTTACTCAATTGAAAATATGAATCAATTGTATCTCAACAATGAAGCGGATGATTCGTGGCGAAATGCCATATTTCATTTTATTCAAAACTGGTTCGACGATTCCGATTTCATACAAGCATTTACTTCGGGTTCCACCGGACAACCTAAAGAAATTCGCTTGAATAAGCAATCCATGATGAATTCGGCTCGAATGACTAACCAATTTTTTGAACTGAACGTTGAAAGTACTGCTTTACTTTGCCTTCCTGCTTCATATATTGCCGGTAAAATGATGTTGGTGCGGGCATTGGTTGGTGGATTTAATCTGATAACAGTTGAACCGACAGCGAATCCATTTGAGCTTGTCGAAGCCGAAATTGATTTTACAGCAATTACTCCCTATCAGCTTTTCCATTCAGTTGAGAGTCTGACGAATAAGAAGGTTCATAAAGTAATTGTAGGTGGAAGCCCTGTTACAAGTCAGTTAGAAAAGTTTGCAGAGGACATTCCTGCTGCTTTGTACGAAACTTATGGTATGACCGAAACCTGTTCGCATATTGCATTAAGACGTTTCAATGGGACAGATAAATCTGACTATTTTACGATTTTGGATGGTGTAACTATCCGGCAGGACGAACGTGAGTGTTTAGTAATACAGGCTCCATATCTGTTGGATACCGAGATTCAAACGAATGATATGGTGGAACTGATTGGTTCGCTATCTTTCCGTTGGTTGGGTCGGGCTGATTCAACGATTAATTCCGGGGGAGTGAAGGTTCATCCCGAACAGGTAGAGAGAAAACTGGAAGGAATTATTCCCTCCAGCTATTTTGTAAGTTCTTTGCCCGATGAGTTATTAGGCCGTAAGGTTGTGTTAGTTATCGAATCTGAAATGTATACGGTTGAAAATGAGGCATGTTTAATTGCAAAAATGAAACAGCTGCTTGATAAATACGAACTCTCCAAGCAAATTCTTTATCTTCCGGGATTTGTATATTCTCAAAGCAATAAAATTCGGCGAGCAGATTCGTTAAAAAAGGCTCTGGATTTACTGTAGAGTATTATTTTCCGGCTGATAATCTGAAATTGGCAGTAAAGCTTTTTCTGGAAAATGAAAGACTTTCCGGCATTTCACCATCAGGCATTCCGGGTCTTTCACCCATTTCACCACCATCCATTTCTTCGCCACCTCCAGGCATTCCTCCGCCGCCCATCTCACCACCAGGCATACCACCTCTCATTCCACCTCCATGCATTCTGCCATTCATTCTTCCACGTGTTTTGTTGGCAGTCTCCGAAAGCTCATTAATAATTACTTGAAATTGAATTGGAATGCTAATTATGTTGGTTAGAGAGAAATCATTTCCATACATTTCTTTGAGCGGAATTTGGAATTCGACAACAAACTGATCTCTGCTTGATTTGTTTTTGGCAAAACAAATACCTTTCGGGTTTTTATTCTCAGAAGTAATAATACCTTCACTCAATAAAAAACCATCCAATGTGGCTGAATCAATGACAGCGACTACCGGTTTTGACGAGAATTTGTCAACCAATTTATCCCGTTTACCTTCAGGGTTTCTATCCATTGGAGGCATTCCTCTTTTCTTAGGAGCCACAAATGTGATTCCGAATTTGGTTGGTGGTTTTGATTTAAGCTTTAGATGGACAGAGAATCCGGCTTGCTGAAGTTGAATTTGAGTTGCCTGATCTGACGATCTTAGTGTGAGATATAAGTTTTGAGTATCATTTCTAAACTCGTACTGAACGTTAGACTCGGAATCGAAAAACCGTGGGATTGATCCCCAGTCGGATAAACTCCCATCAATGATTATTGGTTGGTTCTGCCATTTTGAAATGCTCTCCTGAGCATGAACGCTGGAATAAATGCTGAATAAACCGCTAATAGCGAATAAAATAATCTGTTTCATTTATAACTGTTTTTGATTGATTTAATTGTCGTTTATGCCTTTTTTATATACTTCCAAAGCTCTTTTTCTGGCAAATGAGTGTTCAACTATTGGTTGAGGGTAATCTAAAGAATCGAATTCTTTCACCCATCTCCGAATGTATTTTAATTCTGGATCAAATTTCTTAGTTTGTTCTGTTGGGTTAAACACCCTGAAATAAGGAGCTGCATCGCAACCACATCCTGCAGCCCATTGCCAGTTGCCGTTATTTGCCGATAAGTCGTAGTCAAGCAACTTTGAGGCAAAATATGCCTCGCCCCAACGCCAATCTATGAGCAAATGTTTTGTCAGAAAGCTTGCCACTACCATTCTTACGCGGTTATGCATCAACCCTGTTTCGTTCAATTGCCGCATGCCGGCGTCAACTATCGGATAACCTGTTTCTCCTTTGCACCAAAGCTCAAATTCTGTTTCACTGTTGCGCCATTCAATGGAATCATATTTCTTTTTAAATGCACCATTTACAACGAATGGAAAATGAACAAGTATGCTCATAAAGAATTCCCGCCAGATGAGTTCATTCAGCCACTGTTCGTTTAGCGTCACGGCCCTTGCTACCAGTTGGCGTACACTTGTTGTTCCGAACCGCAGATGAGTGCTTAAACCGGTTGTTCCTTCGATTGCCGGAAGATTACGGGTTTCTTCATAAGTCAGAACTACATTTTCATTCAACACAGGAGGATCATAATTGTAATCAGTCTCTTGAAACCCAATTTCGGATAAATCCGGAATAACTTGTTTCTCAGTTTTTATAAAATTGCTTACTAGATTTTCGGAATTAAACGACTTATAATTATCTTCGCCTAAGTTGGCTTTCCATACTTTTGAATAGGGCGTGAAGATGGTATAAGGCTCACTATTGCTTTTCAACACTTCGTTCCACTCAAAAATAACCTGATCCTTATATGTCTGGAATGCAATGTTTTTAGCTCTCAAATAATTTTCTATTCCCTTGTCACGAATCAGTGCGTTGGGCTCATAATCGCGGTTTGTGTAAACCGATTTTATCTCATACTCGGAAGTTAGTTGTTGAAATACCTCCAACGGTTTGCCAACTTTTACGACCAACGTACTTCTTGATTGCTCAAGATTTTGTGCCATTTTAGTAATTGCCTGATGGATAAAATCTACCCGGCGATCCTGCTTGTCATCCAGTTGAGAGAGTATATCTGTATCAAAAATGAATAGTGGTAAAACAGGCATTCCCGATTTAAGTGCATGAAATAGTCCGGCATTATCTTCAAGCCGAAGGTCACGTCGAAACCAAAAAACGACTATCGGTTTATTTATTTTCGTCATTATTAGAACAATGAATGAATTTTATGCGTAATTTTGTCACAAATGTAGTTGACTTTTTAATAGCATCTTACATGAAATAATTATTTTAGAATTTATTACCGAAAATCTACCCGGTTTTATTTATCTATACAATTCTACAAATTACATGAGAGAATTACCTGCCCTTTCCGAGCCTCGTTTTGGTTTTCATAATACCCCTTTTGGTGAGTGTTGCATTGCTTTCTCAAATGATGGAATTTGTGCTATCAGTTTTCCTGAAAGCCAGGAAAGTGCGCTGCTGGACTTGGAACGTCGTTTTCCGCAAGTTGACTTTCGGCAAGATGACCGCAGAGTAGCTTCGTTAGTAAATCAGATCTTTGAAAAAGGAGAAGTACCGTTGCTGCATCCAATTGGTACTGATTTTCAATTATCTATATGGCATGCATTGCAGCGAATTCCAGTTGGAAATACGACTACCTATGCTCAAATTGCTGAAGCAATTGGCCGGCCTAAAGCTGTTCGGGCAGTTGGTACGGCTATTGGTGCAAATCCCATTGCTTATCTTATTCCGTGTCACCGGGTTATTCGTACCGATGGAGGTTTAGGAGGGTTCCGTTGGGGGTTGGAATGCAAAAAAGCCATGCTGGCTTACGAAAAGAAGTAATTTAAATATGCTTAAAAAAAAGAAACGCTCTCAGATATTTCTGAGAGCGTTTCTTTTTTTAGTTTTTTATGGCTTCCATCTGATTAATAAGAGGATTTGCGTACATTTCAAGCAACTTGCTCATTAAAAAATCATCGTCTCTATTTTCAATATCAATCTTGGCAATTTGAAGCGACAGATATTTCTCGAAGTCCAGTTTTTCCATTGTAGTATATTCATTCTCAAACCGACTTTCCGATTTAATCAAATCGTATGCAATTTTGTTGATAGCAAAGATGCTGTAATTAGCATGAATTCGTTTGTCAATCAACTTCGCTACGAGTTCTATCTGTTCATTCCGGTTACTTGTCTTATTCGCAATTGCTTCTAATTCACGATTAATATCACCAGTAATTTCATAAACAACTTTCCCTTTATACCCCATTACACCTGTTTGCATATTCAGTAAATCATCCTGAGGTTGTTTTTTGAAGCATGGTTCGTCACGACGAAGTTGCATTTCTTTCGCTTTCAGGTAATCGCAAGGATCATATTCGTACGATATGCTCAAAGGGCAGATGTTTAGTTTGGCTAAATTCTCTGTAAAGTTTCCGCTACCGCTCATATTGAACATTTTCAATAAGCTCTCTTGTGTCCGGTCATTCGAATCCTTTGCACGTCCTTCGCGTTGTGCAATCCAGATCGACTGCTTTTTGTCGTTGATTGTGTGTGCAATGTAAGCCGAAAGGCGTTGTGAACTTTCCAGGATCTGGCGGGCACTCAAGCCACGTTTTACAATAAAGCTCTTGTTTACGCGAACTAAATCCTCAATCCATGGGAATATCAATAAATTATCACCAATGGCGATTTCGACTGTGTTCATTCCTCGCTCAATGAGCTTATCGCATAAAAATGCAGAATCGAGGATAATGTCGCGATGATTTGAAATATAGAGATATGGTTTTGCTACATCTATTTTGTCCAATCCGTTCAGATTAATTCCTTTTGTCATATTTGCTTCCAGGTATTGCAGAAAAGGATATACCATTTCCTTCTGAAAAGCATAATTGGATCGGAAACTCAACAGTCGTTGCTTAATATGTTCCTTTGGCAGAAGCGGATA
>Ga0302215_10001904_pt1 | contig 14606 bp, 11 predicted proteins | sample II_Fen_N3_1_FD_194580 | JGI IMG/M metagenome (GOLD analysis project Ga0302215, IMG submission 194580) | Peat permafrost microbial communities from Stordalen Mire near Abisko, Sweden - II_Fen_N3_1 | ecosystem: Environmental > Terrestrial > Soil > Wetlands > Permafrost | place: Sweden: Abisko...
TTTTCATTATCTGGTAAAAACATTCTGATTACAGGCGCTTCATCAGGTATCGGAAAAGCTACTGCGATTGAATGTTCAAAGATGGGCGCAACTGTTATGATTACTGGTCGTAATGAACAGCGCCTGGATGAAACTTTTGATCAACTGAAAGGGAATGGTCACCTTCGATTTATAGCAGATCTTTGCGTTGAAGAAGACCTGAATAACCTTAATCGCAATTTGCCTGAAATCAATGGGTTAGTAAATGCTGCCGGAATTGCAAAAACATTACCTTTTCAATTTATCAATCAGGCTGCCCTGTCCTCAATTTTCAATATTAATCTAATAGCTCCGGTACTATTATCCCAGAAGTTAATTAAAGCAAAGAAATTGTACAAAGAAAGTTCTGTGGTATTTATATCCTCAATAAGTGGGCCTATTATTGCAACCAAAGGTCAATCAGCATATGCAGCTTCAAAAGGTGCTGTTGGTTCAATGGTGAAAAATATGGCACTCGAATTGGCTTCAAAAAAAATACGAGTGAACTGTGTTTTACCAGGAATGACAGAAACGCCACTAATATATCGGGATGATCTTACTTCTGAACAACTCGCAGCTGACATGAAACTCTATCCATTAAAAAGGTACGGAAAACCCGAAGATATTGCCTTCGCTATAATCTACCTTTTATCTGATGCAAGTGCCTGGGTAACCGGGACTAATTTAATCATCGATGGTGGTTTCACCCTTTTATAAATAATGGTATGGCGAATATCACTTTTCATGGGGTTGGAATTAAGGCAATTTCTGCTTGTGTTCCTCCTAAAATGATGGATAATAATGATTTAGAATATTTGATACCAGAAGCTGATATTCAAAAAGTCATCCATTCCATTGGCATTAATCAAAGACGTTATGCTGAGCCAGAAGTTTGTACTTCTGATTTGTGTTTTAAAGCCGCTAAACAGTTAATGAAAGATAATGAAATAGATCCGAAAACAATTGACGGGGTTATTTTTATTAGCCAGACAGGGGATTACAAAGTTCCTCCTACTTCTGCCAGTTTACAACATCGCCTGGGATTAAAACAAGAATGTTTTGCATTCGATGTGAATCTGGCCTGCTCCGGGTATGTCTATGGTTTATCGATTGCCTTTTCATTTGCTGCACAAATGGGTGTAAATAGGATATTATTGATGGTGGGAGAAACTTTGTCTAAAATAATTTCACAGAAAGATAAAGTGACGGTGCCTCTATTTGGTGATGCGGGAACCGCAACCCTGATTGAGAAGGGTGACTATTCGGATTCCTGGTTTTCATTGAATTCTGATGGCAGTGGGGCAAATATTATGCAAATTCCATACGGTGGTGCCAGAAATCCGAGTAGTTCAAAGGGTTTTGAAGAAAAGCAAGATGAAGATGGTAATATTTCGACTGGTGAACAAATCCAGATGATAGGTATGGACGTATTTAATTTCGGCATAAGGGTCGTTCCTTCAGATATTAAAAATCTGGTTGCTTTTAGCGGAAAAACGCTGGAGGATATTGGCGTAATGGTTTTCCACCAGGCCAACAGGTTTATGACCAACTTCTTTGCCAAACGGTTGAAAATTCCCGCAGAAAAGACACCTTACTCCATGGATCGGTTTGGAAATACAAGTTCGGCCTCCGTCCCGTTAACGATTGTAACGGAAATGCACGATCCTGAAAAATACACAAAAAGGGATTGTGTGGTGATGTCGGGTTTCGGAGCCGGGTTGTCATGGGGATCAGCGATGCTTTCTTTGACAAAAACCAACATATCAGAATTGGTGGAGTACTTTTGAAAATCAGTATTACAACAAACAATTTTTCCGGAAGTGTGGATTTATTTGAAGAAAAGAAATCAGTTATTTATTCAGTACCCCATGCTTTGCCTTTTATTCGGTATTAACAAGTCTAACTCTATGGATATAAACCATTTTATTGCAAATTTTGCAGCTCAGTTCGATGATACTGATCCTGGGAATTTCAAAACAGAGACCAAATTCAGGGAAATTGATGAATGGTCATCACTAATCGCATTATCGGTTATTGCAATGGTGGATGAGGAATATGATGTAAAACTAAAAGGGGAAGATATTCGCACTTCCCAAACCCTTAATGATTTGTATTTAATTGTAGCTTTAAGATCGTAACAAAGATATGGATAATCCATTCTCGTTAAAAGGTAAAACAATTCTGATAACAGGGGCCTCTTCTGGTATTGGAAAAACCACCTCGATTGAATGCTCTAAATTGGGTGCAAAAATAATCTTAACTGGTCGTAACACAAAGCGGCTGGAAGAGACAATGGCCTTACTAACAGGAGAAGGTCATCAATTAAAAGTGTTGGATTTGAATATTTCAGAGGCAGTTTCCGAATTTATTGAGAATATGCCAAAACTTGATGGAGTTGTTTATTGTGCTGGTACTCAAAGAACTTGCCCAATAAAATTCATTCAGAGAGAAGATATTGATAAAGTATTCGAAACAAACTTCTTCGCTAACATTAACATCAATACCCTTCTATTAAGCAAAAAAAAGATTAATAAAGGAGCATCAATAGTTTTTATATCCTCCATCGCTGCAGGCATTGTTGCAGAAGTCGGAAATGCCATTTATAGTGCATCAAAAGGAGCTTTATCTTCGTATGCTAAAGTTCTGGCGCTTGAGATGAGTTCACAAAGAATTCGGGTGAATTGTGTATTACCTGGAATGGTTAATACACCACTTTTAAAGAAGCTTGACGTGGAAGAGGATCAGCTTAAAGAAGATGAGAAGAGATATCCGTTAGGATACGGGAATCCGGAAGATGTGGCTTATTCTGTTATCTATTTATTATCCGATGCAACAAAATGGGTCACCGGATCCAATTTGATTTTAGATGGTGGTTTAACTTTAAAATAATACCAATGAAGGCTTATATTAAAAATATTTCATACTATTTGCCAGATAAAATATTGACTAATAAAGAATTAGTTAGAGAGTTTCCAGAGTGGAATGAAGAAAAGGTGTCAGATAAAGTGGGAATTAACCAAAGGCATATTTCTGCAAATGATGAAACAGCTGGTGACATGGCTGTGAAAGCAGCAGAAAAGCTTTTTACAGAATACAAAATTAATCCTGAAACTATTGATTTTGTATTACTTTGCACACAAAGTCCGGATTATTTTTTGCCTACAACTGCATGTTTAATCCAAAACAAACTGGGTATTCCAACAACTGCTGGTGCGCTTGACTTTAATCTGGGCTGTTCCGGATATGTATATGGGCTATCCTTAGCAAAAGGATTAATATTTGCAAATATTGCAAAAAATATTTTGCTCTTGACCGCTGAAACGTACACCAAATATATCCATTCACAAGACAAAGGTAATCGATCTATTTTTGGTGATGGAGCTACTGCTTCTCTTATTTCGACTGATGGATTTGCAGAGATTAAGGATTTTGTCTTAGGAACCGATGGTCGGGGTGCCAATAATTTAATCATTCAGACTGGTTGCTCCCGACTATTTGAAAAGGGAAATTCAAATAAAACAGACGAGGGCGGTTCATTCCAATCACCGGATTATCTGTATATGAATGGTTCGGAGATCTTTAATTTCACATTGGATGCAGTACCTGCATTGGTTAGCGCCACGCTGAGGAAAAATGAGTTGGAATTGTCTGAAGTTGATCTTTTCGTATTTCATCAGGCAAATAAATTTATGCTCAATACCATTAGAAAACTTTGCTCGATAAGCAAAGAAAAGTTCTATATCGACATGGAAGATATTGGAAATACTGTTTCATCAACGATACCTATTGCCCTTGCTCGTGTAAGAAATCAAGATATCTATTCCGAAAATTCTAATATACTTATTGCAGGATTTGGTGTTGGATATTCATGGGGAGCATGTGTTTTGAGAGGTTGCTGATTTCCGTTTTTCATTTAAGTATAGCGAATTAAATAATGTCGTGTTTATTGAATTGAGGCGATGGATAAATCTATTTCCTAATTTGCGAACTCAGCGTCTTTGCGTGAACCAAAAGACAAAGTCGCGCAAAGACGCTAAAGATTTCTATGGTTTGACCAAGCGTTCTTTGATATATTTTTATGCTATTTGATATTCTACCTGATAAGGTGTACCTCTTTTTATTACTGAGCACAATCGATGAAGTACTTTGTTCCGGATTGCATTTATAACCAGCATCTTGTTTTTACCTTCATTTACTTTGCGTTGATAATATTGAGATAACTGTTTATCGCATGAGATCGTTGACATGGCAACTAAATGAAGTAGTTTCTTCAACCTTTTATTTGCGAAACTACTCACCCTGGATTTTCCCTTGACTGAAGTTCCAGAAGTGCGTTCAAATGGAGCCACTCCGCAATAACAGGCCAATTGATTTGCATTTGTATAGAGTTTGAACTCATTTGTAAAATACAATAAGGTTAAGGCTGTTATCTTGCCTATTCCAGGAACACTGGTTGCCAGTTTAAATAATTTTTTCAGGTTTGAATCCTTTTTAATTATCTTATCAAGCTCTTTTTCAATCTGCTCAATCTCCTTGTCAAGTGCTTTTAATGTGTTGCAGCACATGTTTTCGATCAGTTTTGCCGTGTCTTTAAATCCTGCATCGACGAACTCCTTTATAGGCTGTTTTAATGATTTACGGGATTCAATAAGCCTGTCGCGCAAGGTCAGCATATCATTGATCTGGTTGACTATTTCGCGGGGTGGTTGCCAAAGCACAGCCTTGTCTTTCTTTAGGCAGGCATATTGAGCAATTCGAACAGCATCGATACGATCATTTTTGCCACGCTGTATACCAAGTGAGCGGATGATTTGCACTGGCATTTCTAACCAAACATGATACTTATTCTCAACAAGGTAATGAGACAACAGTCGGCAGTAAATACCTGTATGTTCCATGCAAAACAAGGTTTCATCCATGTTTAATCCTTGTTTTTTCACAAACTCTTCAAGTTTTACCAATCCGTGAAAATCATTAGTGTACTGTGCAGAAACTATTGAATTGGCAGCACTTTCACGTAACAATGCAATATCAAAGGTTCCTTTGGAAACATCGATTCCAACAAAGTTCTTAAAGTTCATAATCAAAAGTTTTAATGATGATTAAAAACAATCATGTTTTGGGTAAACTCAAGCCATTAATAATAGGTCTTACCTCAATTTCTATCCGAGCATTTTCCCAAAACCCCAGAACGGGGATTAAATCTTAGCATAGGTCTTTCTCCTTGTCCGCAAATTAAAGCACCCCGATCTGTGATTGTTGTATTATTAACAAATATAAGTTACTAACAAAGAAAAGAAAAAGTAGCAAAAAGAAAAGAAAATCAACAACATAAACATCATTTCAAAGAGCTGTAAACAATTAATGTTAATAGAAATGCAAATCTAAATGACCGCAAAGAAAAAACACGACATTATATTTTGACTATTACTTACTTGTTATTGAAAACAATTATTTCATTCAAATTTTCATTCTTTTATTTTGAAGATAATTAATTCCATCGGTTTTCCAGTTTTTTCGGATAATCTATCTGTTATTCCAATTCAGGGGCAAAACTGCAGCGTGATTAATACAATAAGCCCCAATTCTTATGGAATTTCAACGAGAGATCCGGAATTTGAGAACGCTCTAAAAACATCGGATTATTTGGTATTGGATGGTGTTTATTTTGCCTTTGCCTCACTTTTGCTTCAAGGGCAAAATATCAAACGAAACCAGGGACCGGATGTGTTTTATCATTTTATGAATCGATTGAATGAGCTAAATGGTAAAGCTTTTTTTTTAGGATCGACAGAACATACTTTACAAAAAATCAAGGACCGTACCAGAATTGATTATCCCAACATTACTTTTGAATCGTTTTCACCCCCATTTAAGCCAGTGTTTTCCGATGAAGACAATGCGTTAATCGTCAATAGAATAAATAATTTTAAGCCTGATATTCTTTTTGTTGGTATGACCTGTCCAAAACAAGAAAAATGGACTATTAAACATCGGAAACAACTGAATGCAGGTTTGGCCATTGCCATTGGGAATGTGTTTGATTGGTTTTCAGGTACTCAAAAACAAATTCATCCGTTTTGGTTCAAAATCAGGTTAGGTTGGTTTGTCCGTATTTTTCTTCGACCCGAAGTATTCAAACGAAATATAGGTAACCAAATGCTGTTTTTCTGGCATGTAATCCTGATATTTCTTAAAATTAAAAAACTATGATTAAAGGAGCCATTATTGGACTTGGCAAGATGGGAATTTCCCATGCCGCTATTGTAGGGGCACATCCTGATGTAGAGATGGTTGCCGTTTGCGATACCTCATCGCTTGTGCTCGATGCATTTAAAAAGTTTAGTAAGGTAAATACCTATAGCGATTACAAGGAGATGATCGAAAAAGTGTCATTAGACTTTGTATTGATCGCAACCCCTACCCGTTTTCATTATTCTATGGTAAAATATGCCATCGAAAAAGGGTTGCATGTATATTGCGAAAAACCGTTTAGTCTTACTACTTTGGAAGGAGAAGAGCTTTGTAGACTAGCAAATAGCAAAGAGCTTGTTAATCAGGTAGGTTATCACAATCATTTTATAGGTACCTTCAGAGAGTTAAAACGTCTGATCAATGCAAGTGTACTTGGTGAAGTGATTCACTTTGTTGGTGAGGCCTATGGACCTGTTGTCACCAAGGATAAAGGAAATACCTGGCGATCGAAACCAGAAGAGGGGGGAGGTTGCCTGTATGATTATTCATCTCATGTATTAAACCTGATTCAGGAGATTATCGGTCGTCCAGTAAAAGCAAGCGGATCACAATTGAAAAGCATTTACTCAAAAGGAGTTGAGGATGCTGTTTATGGTACCTTGACACTTGCAAATGGCGTAAGCGGCTTGTTGTCTGTTAATTGGAGCGACGAGACCTACCGTAAGATGTCGACATCAATCACTGTAATTGGGAAAAATGGTAAAATTATATGTGATGCCACCGAGATTAAAATCTTCCTCAAAGAACCTGTTAAAAAAGAGGGATTGGATAAAGGGTGGACGACAAAATATATTACAGACTTTGCCATCCCGGTAGATTTCTATCTGAGAGGCGAGGAATACAGTGCTCAAATCGATCATTTTATCGGTTGTATTAAAAACAAAAAAATGGCAGTAATTAACTCATTTGAGCAAGGTTTATATACCGATAAGGTGATTGAAATGATTATTGCTGATGCTAAAAAACAATTAATCAATGGATAAAGTATTATTTGGCGACAACCAGTTTTTTGCTGTAAACCATGCTTCTGATGAAAAAGCACGTGCACAGTCTATCCGGTTTAAGGAAGATGCAGCAATCATCAAAGTACTCGATCAGGCCATCGATATGGGTATCAATACACTTATGTGCACAACGCACGACAGGATTGCCAATATTTGTGATCATCTGCGTGCAAACCCTACCCGGTATAAAAACTTCAATATCTATCCTTGTATGCCCTATGCGCATAAGTATGCCAATGCGGTAACCGAGTTGGGAATTATGGGTACCATAAAACAATATGTGCCGGGAAATATATTTAGCACTTTTGCAAAAGGTGGTTTTGCCTTTCTGAACAAGGACTTTATTGGATTAATGGAACTGCTGATTGATGCAGAGATGAAGATGTTCAAGGGGATTAACACCCCTGTTGTCTTTATCCAAAATGTACTTACTGATATGATCCTTGGATTGAAGATGTATGATGTTTTCAAGGAGTATGATGCATATATACGTAAGAAGTTCAATTCCGAACCGGGATATATCACGATGAATATGCCAAGATTGCTGGATGCACTGAATTCAGTGGGTATCGAAAACCCGATCATCTGCAGCTCGATCAATAAAATTGGTTTCCGCATGAGTGGTGGAATTGAAATCTACGAAAAGTACTTACGTGAAAAGCAGTTTCGGCCCATCGCGATGCAGGTGCTTGCTGCGGGTGCATTGCGGCCCAAAGAGGCAATTGGATATCTCGGAAAGTTTCCGAAGATAGAATCAGTATTGTTCGGGGCATCGTCGAAGGAGCATATCCAGGAATCGAAGGAGTTGATTGAGGCTAATTTATAGATGACAGTTCTATTAGGACTGTCATTGCGAACGAAGGGATCTGTCCTTGAAGGTGCGTTTCGGGAAGTCATCCCATATTTTGAAGTACTCTTCAAGAATATGATCGTGGTAATCCACTAATGAGTTTAAAATTATTTCGATCGTCGTGCCTCCTTCCTTTCAATGACAGCTTAGATGACTTCGCTCGACCCATGAGAGTCCAGATGATGAATGCTATTGATATTATCTAATTTTTCGCCGATATTCTTAATGAAAGATGATGTAGCAAGCAAGTTTGCAAAACAAAAGTGAAAACTTTACATGCGGTCTTCCTACCCATTAAAAAATATTTACCTATGAAATCAATCGAAAAGGATTTATTTGCTATCAACTTGTTGGTTGATCTTTTCGTTCTGAATAGTTGCATTGTCCTTCTTTCCTTTTTCCGAATAGAAGAACCAATCATTGGAATTCCTCAGCTTCTTATGTCTTTCGTTCATTTTAATGGATGTTGGATCATCACCTATTTTGCATTTGGAAGGAAAAACCTCTATTTAAGCGAAGGATTTTCGCATCGGATTTATAGAATAACTAAAAAAATGCTGATTTATATTGTTATAGCGGGTATAACATCAGTTCCCTTTTTTACAAAATATTACTCGATAATATATTTTTCTGAATTTGTATTCTTATTTTATTTTGGATTAATAAGCGCCTATTTATTTGTTTTTAAATTTTCGAAATATAAGCGGATAAAAGGATTAAACACAATCCGTACTGTTATCGTGTCAAATTGTGAAAAGGGGTATTTACTGCACCGGATTATTGAAAGTAATCCAATGCTGGGATGTAAACTTCTTGGCTTTATTGTTCATAACCGTGATTTAAATCAACAAGATGTTCTTGGATCTATAGATGAAATTGAGGAGCTTATTCGTGAACATCAGATTCAAATGATTTTTTCTGTGCAGGAAGCTGCTTATAAGGTATTCAATCAATCACTTGCTTCTATATGTGATGTAAATGGTATTAGACTGCGATATATTGTTGGGCAGTCACAACCGAATAATAAATCTTTAATGAACATTGAGATTCTAAATCACCGTACCGATCCACGTGATGTCGCCTGGGCAAGAATTTCAAAGAGGTTATTTGATATTTGTTTTTCTTCGTTCTTCATTTTATTTGTATTTTCATGGTTATTCCCAGTTGTAATTCTGATTATTAAACTGACATCAAAAGGACCGGTATTCTTTTGTCAGAAAAGAACCGGATTTAATAACAAAATTTTCACTTGCATTAAATTCCGGACCATGAGAGTGAATGCTCAATCAGATCTTATGCAGGCTTCTGTTAACGACGGTCGTATTACCCCTGTTGGCAGGTTTTTGCGAGATTCGCATTTAGATGAATTTCCGCAATTGCTGAATGTTTTAATGGGACAAATGTCGGTTGTAGGTCCCCGTCCTCATATGTTAACGCATACCGCCCAGTATTCTGAATTAATAAAGGATTATTTAATTCGCCATTACGTCAAACCCGGTATTACAGGATGGGCTCAGGTAAATGGTTTCAAAGGGGAAACGGATGAATTGTGGAAAATGGAGAAGCGGGTTGAATACGATATGTGCTATATTAATAACTGGACTTTTTTTTGGGATCTAAATATTTTATGGAATACGTTATTTAAAAGAAAAGTGGCAGAGAATGACCAGTCTAAATCAGACATTCTCCGTCCTTGCAATAAAGAATTTCAAAGTACTGGTAAAAATCAACTTGCATCTGACAGAATCCGGATGGAGGTATAAATTTTTTGCATGTCCTTTCGGCAAATATGTTGTTAAATGATAATCAATTTCTGTGAAAGACGGATCGATTTGCCAGATTCAAGTGTAACGATGTAATTACCTGTCTGAAGATTCACATTTATTCTGACATTATGTATATCTTGTTCAATAAAATAAGTGGAAACAACCCTCCCAGATAAATCGGTGATCTTTAATAGTATGGGTGTTATAATCGTTGAGTCTTCAATTGAAATATTGATAAAATCATGAGCCGGATTCGGATAGATTATTGTTTTTGATCCTTTTAAATCTAACTTTCCTGATGCATCAATTTTACCTGTAAGTGCCGGATAAACAATTGTATCATCCTTCAATATTGGAAGTGCACTTTGCTGGATTGTTTGCTGGCAATTATTTGACACTGGTTGAGCGCTGATAGATGCAGCGAGTCCAGAAGAAGCTGTTTGTAATGGATTTGCTGCAGGTTTTGTATAGGTTACCTTTACAACATCGCCATATACAATTGGGCTTGCAAGGGTTAATTGAACCTTCGTTCCTGAAATGGCTACAGAGCTGACCGTTCGTGTCACCGAATTTACCTGAACTGTGAAAGCAGAAGTTGCAGGCATAATATTGACCAGATTCAAAGAATAAGTCATTTCAAGTAAAGCTGGTGTGGCATTTTGAATGGATGAACTGACAGAGGCAGGGATAAAAGCAGGATCCACCATTAAAACTGCAGATGTAAAAGGCAATAAGGTAATACTTTTCGCATATTTCGTCTTTTTCACATCTATCATAGGCTTATCCAATTGTATTGTTACAGGATTAGATGTGGCATTATACTCAAATCTTAAATCGTTTAAATCTTTAATGGCAACTGGTGATTTAAGTGAATTTGCGTCCTGATGGGAATAGGTTTGCCATTGTTCAAGCGTTTTAGTCATAAAAGTGGGTACTTGATATACCCATATTACATTTGTATCGTCAATTGGTCTACAATAGTAATTATTGTTAATAGTTCCATATCCTGAAATATTCGCACTATAAGTTGTAAATCTAACGGCTCTTTGTGTTGACGTTTTTGCGACAAATATGTTGTTTTGGATATTCATTCCGGAAATAGGATTAGCATTTTTAAATTCTGCTTGTCCGTAACCAGAATAATTATTATAGCATATATTGTCGTGGATATTTATGTTTGATGGGTTGTTTGTATATATACCTTGCGATATTCCAGTGGTATTTGCAATAGTATTATTATAAACTTCAATCTTCTTAGAATTCTTATCTAAGTAGATACCGTTCCCCTGCCCATTCAAGACAATATTATTGAAGATTTTACCATTCATATTAATATTACTACTGTTTATGCCGTAAATTCCACCGCCATCCCAAAGCAGGGTGCAATAATTATTAATGTAATTATATCTTATGATGAAATTTGCAGAATAGGTAATTCCATTATATCCACAATTTTGCACTGAATTATATTCTATTGTATCTGAATTTAATCCTGTTGGAGGGGAACCAACTGTAATCCCATAACTGCCATACCCACTGCTTCTCATTCCTGGATTAATACCAATATTTGTTAGCGCATTACCTCTTATTGTTCTGTAACGGGAATAAGGAGTATTAATGCCATTATTGTTTGAATTAACAATAATATTATTTGAGATGCTTAAATGTTGTTCATTACAATTAATTGCATCTACACCTGAAAATAAAATTGTGCAATTTTGAATTACAGAATTAATCATGTTTGGACTACCTGTGCTATTGTAAATTGAATATCTATTTGAACCTACAATGCTCACGTTTTCAATTATAACATAAGCCGTATTAAAAGTAACTAAATTATCAATTGTTGTGACCTTCACATCTGTAGGTGAACTGGTACTATATATTTGTATTTTTTTTGTTTTTGAGTTATAATACCATTCATTTTGCAGATCAAGAGTCCGGCTATCATTTTGAATAAAAAAGCCATATTGATTATCTATTGTGCTTGTCGAGGGAGTAATGAAATTTAATGTTCCCTCAGACTGTGATAATATGTTTCGCCTGTCAATTAACCATGCGTTTGTCTGTAAGACCAATTCTGCACCTGCCCAATTAGGGGTTCCTTTCAGACTACTACTTGAAATAGATGTGTGTCCATTACTGGATTGTATCGGAAGCCAAGCAGCATTTGGATATCTTCCCATTGGTGTATTCACGCCATTTATTACCACCATATTGCAAGTAGCTAATGTTGAAACAGTATTTGTACTTTCCCAGATATTTCCACCAAGATTTTTCCATGCATTTACCGTTGTAAAGCCGGTTATAATTGGATTTGCTCCGGTTCCATAGGCACTAATTACAATGGGAGAACCTGAAGCTCCTGACTTTGAGATTACCAATGACCCATAAAATGTATCACCCCTGTTAAATAAAACCCTGTCACCAGGTTTTAGTGCCGAAAATGCCGCATTTACCTTGGCTATTGTCTTCCATGCTAACGTAGCGGAAAGTCCTGTATTCGTATCTTTTCCTGCGGAGCTTATATAATAGTCCGTTGCTGAGACGGTTGTATAAAAAAAGAGGCTGATGAGTAACGATAAAAGCTTCATGATGAGATGAGTTTTAATTTTGAGTTTTCGAGTTGACTAAAAAAATGTTTCCTGTATTTTTGATTTTTTCTGTCGTTCATATCGTCATTTGTTAAAATTGAGTTGATGTTAGCAAATGTTTCCGGCTACAAATATAATGTACTTTTGTAAAAATATTTTCATTTGTAAAAAATAAATTACTATCTGTAAATAAATAATACTTGCATCAATTATATTGAATTCTGAATTTTACAATAGTATAAAATTTTATTGGCTTTTATGATTTGGAAGTAGGTATTTTTTAAAAAAATATCTTTAAGTCGTATTTTAAACGTTTTGCCGCAATTGATATGTTTACAAAGTTGTTCACAAAATGGAAACGAGACAATCCTGAAATATAAGATAGTCATTTTTTCTTAAAAAAACGTTAAACGCCGGACCCGAAGTTTTTATTTAATCAGAGGTTATGTATTCTTATTTCATTGAATACTTGCACTATTCCATAACTAACTTATTTAAATGTCATGAAGTCATTCGAGAAGGAACTTTTTCCGATCTGCCTACTTGTTGATCTGTTTATTTTGAATAGCTGTTTTGTTGCTCTTCATTTATGTCAGTTAGATAACTTTTTAAACGGGTTTGCTCAGTATCTTATGTGCTTTCTCCATTTTAATATTTGCTGGGTTATTACTTATATTGCTTTTTCTAAAAACATTTTTTTACACAAAGATTTTTCAAATCGCATTTATAGAATAACCAAAAGAATGCTGATTTACATTTTGATGATCATAGTAACGACTGTTCTCTTTTTGCCGAAATATTTCTTGATGCGCTATTTTATTGAATTTGCAACTATTTTTTACATTGGGGAAATAGGCTCCTATTTTATAATCTTTAAATACCTGAAATATAAGCGAAAAATAGGGCTAAATACGATCCGGACGGCTATCATTTCCAATTCCGAACAAGCGATTTTTTTACGCAGGATTATGGAATGCAATCCTATGCTCGGCTTTAAATTTCTTGGGTTTATTGTAAAGGATCCTGTAAACACCGCCCAGGATACTCTTGGTGTAACATATAATTTAGTAGAACTTATTAGGGAACATCAAATACAAATGATATTTTCGATACTGGATGCAGACAATCAGATTTTCAACCAATCGCTTTCGGCTATTTGTGATTCAAATGGTGTACGATTAAGGTTCTTAATGGGGCAAAACCATCCGTTTAAGTTACAAAAAAATATCAATGCAGATGTTGACATTGAGCTTCTAAATCCGCGCGTGAATCCGCGTGATTATGTAGTGGTACGGATTATAAAAAGGTTATTTGATATCTTTTTCTCAACGTTTTTTATTCTATTTGTATTCACATGGTTACTCCCGATCCTGGCGCTGATAATTAAACTATCGTCAAAAGGACCCGTATTCTTTTATCAGAAAAGAACCGGGTTCAACAACAAAACTTTTATCTGTATAAAATTCAGAACAATGAGACCAAATTTCCTTTCGGATATTAAGCAAGCCACACAACATGATAATCGAATTACGCCTTTGGGTTTGTTCCTTAGGAATTCGCATATTGATGAATTTCCACAAATCTTTAATGTTTTTTATGGCCAAATGTCAATGATTGGTCCGCGACCACATATGTTAAAACATACCGAACAGTATTCTGAATTGATTAAGCATTACCTGATTCGCCATTACGTTAAGCCTGGTATTACCGGTTGGGCTCAGGTTAACGGTTACTGCGGAGAAACGGATGAATTGTGGAAAATGGAGAAGCGGGTTGAATATGATATGTTCTATGTTGATAACTGGTCATTTTACCTGGATCTCCAAATTATGTGGCATACTGTCTTTAAGATGAAAAAGATTAAAATGACCTCGATAAAATCGGATTTTAAAGGGACTGTCTCCAAAGAAAACCAAATATTGGATGATGCTCGTGTTGTATCTGAGAATGTTTTTTCGAAAATTTAAAGTTTTGTTGTTCTCCCTTTTATATTCTTTTTCTCTCGCGAGATTTGCCAGTCACCGACTAGGGCTTTTTATAGGAATTTGGTTAAAATACCAGCGAACACTTAATGGCTAGTTGAAAGAATACCAGCTTTATAAATCAAAAATATGGAATG
>Ga0302215_10001908_pt1 | contig 14597 bp, 11 predicted proteins | sample II_Fen_N3_1_FD_194580 | JGI IMG/M metagenome (GOLD analysis project Ga0302215, IMG submission 194580) | Peat permafrost microbial communities from Stordalen Mire near Abisko, Sweden - II_Fen_N3_1 | ecosystem: Environmental > Terrestrial > Soil > Wetlands > Permafrost | place: Sweden: Abisko...
TTTGAGAGGTTATCTTGGTAGAATGTTGTTTACGGGAGACGACGCTGAAAAGAGCGCTACAGTGCTTTCAGGGGGCGAAAAAGTCAGATGTATGTTGGCGAAGATGATGGTATCAGAAACTAACGTATTGATAATGGATGAACCGACAAACCACTTGGATTTGGAATCTATCACGGCGTTAAACAATTCGTTGATTGAATTCAGCGGAACTGTTTTATTCACGTCTCAGGATCACCAGTTTATACAGACGGTTGCAGACAGAATCATCGAGATTTCGCCGAACGGATTTATCAGTTCTCATGAAAAATACGAAGATTACATCGATAACGCTGATGTTATTAAACGCCAAGCAAAGTTGTACGGTAATATGGCAACTTCAAAGAAATAAAAGATAAAAACAAAAAAAGAAGCCTGATTTTTCGGGCTTCTTTTTTGTTGTAAAAAATTATATTTGTTACGCAACTAAATCGAGTGTTGCTCCTGCATTTTCTGGTTTCGGTGGCTTGCCAGCAGCTGGTGCATTTGCCGCTAACTGCTCTGGTTTGGCCTCTTTTTTGTCTGATTCAGGAAGTGTTATTCCGTGCTCAACGGCGTAATTTTGGATTGCTGTTTCGCCTTTTGCGATGACGTCTGCCGGGATACCTGCGTCGGTTAATTTTTTGTTGACATCATATTTGTCATAGCTTTGTCCCATTGAATTTGAAATTGAATAAATGTTCATATCTGCTCTCCTTTTGAATTTCTTATGTCGTGCTCATACTATATATAAGTATTTTCAAAAATGAGTATTTCAAAAGTATATATTATTTTTACATTGCTTAACAAAATCCAAATAAATGTAGATATTATAATATTTCAGATTGTAGTTGTGTTTTGAAAACCAGCTAAACTAGGTGATAAATGGAATGACATTCTCGATGGTAGTAGGTAAATTTATATTAATACACGATTTAGAAGAGATTGATGGGCATAGATTACAGCGATATTACAAGCGGAATAATCATATTCTTACTATTTGGATTATGTGCGACTCTTTTCGCCATAATACTCTGCCTGTGGGGAAGAAATAGATATTTGGAATGTAGGGTTAATCAAAGGAACAGTAAGCTAGGGTGTGTTCCACACAATGTGATAAAATATTTCAATCATTAACTTTTGTACAAAAACTCTTTCAAAGGACTGGTTTTCCATTTTTGTTCGTGTTATGGTTGTAATATAAATTACACCACCCCAATAAAAAGTCTCCACTATGCGTAGTGTTTGCAGGCTTCGGGTCACGTAAGAAACTTAATGTGATTTCAACAAATGCTCGTTACATTTAAGTTTTTATAAAAATGTATAGAGTATTTTACCAAAAAGAAAGAAACATTATGACACCCCAAACAATCGACCAAGACATTACTATGTCTCAAGACACTAGTGCTGAATTAGCATGCACTCCAACAACAGACGATATCAAAGTCGCAGCAGAAGGATTTATCGGACTAAATTTATCAGACAACTTATTAAAAGCACTTGCTGATATGAACTTTTCTAGCCCATCTTCAATCCAAGCAGAAGCTATTCCAAAAATGATGACAGGAATTGATATAATTGCTCAAGCTCCAACAGGAAGCGGAAAAACTGCCGCATTTGCAATCCCTATTCTTGAAAGATTAGACCTAAGTCGCGAAAACAGAGACGTTCAAGCGTTGGTTTTATGCCCGACTCGTGAACTTGCTATCCAAGTACACAAAGAATTCGAAAAATTAACAAAATATATGGACAACATCGCTGTTGTTTCAGTTTACGGTGGACAACCGATAGACAGACAATTGACTGCACTAAGAAAAAGCCCACAAATCGTTGTTGCAACGCCGGGTAGATTGATGGATCACCTTCGTCGCGGTTCAGTTAGACTTGACGCTTTGAGTATGGTTGTTCTTGATGAAGCTGATGAAATGCTTGATATGGGATTCAGAGATGATATCCACACAATTTTAGAAGACACTCCTGAGGATCACCAAACAGTTTTGTTCTCAGCAACAATGGCAAAAGATATTATTGCAATAACAAAAAAATTCCAAAAATCACCAATTATAGTAGACGTTATGGATAACCTTCAAAGTATTCCAGACATCGAACAAGTTTATTACGAAGTTTCAGAAAAAGGCAAAGTTGAACTTTTGACAAGACTTTTAGACTTACACAATGTAAAACTAGGACTTGTTTTTTGTAACACAAAAAGCAACGTTGATAGAGTTGTTGAAATTCTTAAAGTTCGTGGATACTTCTCAGATTCACTTCACGGTGATATGAACCAATCTCAACGTGAAAAAGTTATGCGTGGATTTAGAAACGGTTCTGTAGAAATCCTTGTTGCAACTGACGTTGCAGGACGCGGTATTGACGTTAAAAACATCGAAGCGGTATTCAACTATGACTTGCCAAGAGACGATGAAGATTACATCCACAGAGTCGGAAGAACAGGTCGTGCCGGTACTTCTGGTAAGGCTTTCGCTTTCATAACAAGAAACCAAGTTTCTAGCATAAGAAGAATCGAAAGAGCTAATGGCGTTTTGATTAACAGAAAAGAAGTTCCTACTTATGAAGAATTGGAAGCAGCTAGAATCAACACTTATGAAACAAAAATCAAAAACTTGATTAACTGTGATGATTTGACAGAGTACGTAGGCAAAATCGAAGCAATGATATCAGACGAAATGTCTTTGGTAAACATTGCAGCAGCTTTGTTGAAATCTTCAATGAACAAAGAAAGCAAGAAAATTAACAAAAACGTAGTTTTTGAAGATGCATATTCTGACGACGAAGGACGCGGACGCGGAAGAAGTCGTGGAAGAAGCGGTGGCGGATTTGGCGACAGAAACAGAGGAAGAAGCGGCGGCGGATTCGGCGGCGAAAGAAACTCAAGAGGCGGAAGCGGATTCGGCAGAAGCGGTTCAAGAGACGGCGTAAGATTCGAAAGACCTGAAAGAAACGATGAAAATCGTGGATTTGGCGGAAGAGATTTCGACAGAAGTAGCGAAAACCGTGCTCCAAGAAATTTTGATAGAACTAACGAAGGACGCAGCGAAGAAAACCGCGCACCAAGAAGTTTCGAAGCACGCCCTGAAGATAGCAGAAGCAGCGAAACTCGTGCTCCTAGAAGCTATGACAGAAACAACTCTGGTCGCAACGAAGGCTGGAAGAAAAACGATAGAAGCAGAAATTCAGAATCAAGACCAAGAGAAGATTTTTCACTTGATACAATGATTAAGTCTGTTAGAGAATCTAGCGAAGTTAAAAAAGGTCAATTCGCAAGACCTGAAAGAACTGGAAGTCCTGATAAAAAATTCAACTACGGTTCATCTAAACAAAACAAAGATTACAGAGGAAAAAAGAGTAAAAGTTCTTTCTCTCCTAGATAGTAATTAAAAAATAAATAGTCTAGATTAAGACAAAAACGCCGTTCAAAAGACGGCGTTTTTTTATAGAAATTATAGCCACCTGTCTATATTCCATTATCAAATGTTTTGTTATATGGTATCTCTTATGCACGTAAAATCAGTTAATCAAAATACAAATCCCTCATTTCAGGCTGTCTTAAAATACGATAAGGCACTGATATTAGATACCCTAAAAAGTGATAGAAGCCTTGTTAAAAAGGATTTTAAAGTTGTGTCTGATATGCTTGAGACAATTGATTCGTTTGCTAAGATGGAAGAAGATTCTGTTATAAAATTGATTCCAAGGGCTGACAATGGGCAGGTTAATCTGTATTGCGGTGTGTATGATAGCACCGAAAGCTTTTTTGAACCAGTTTCGGCTCGTTCTGCGAGAAAGATTATTAATGATAATGATTTCAGAAATAAATATCTTGAAAACATTAAAAGTCTGGTTAAAAATATTGCTATAACAAGACAAGAAATTAATAAAATAGCCGAATCGATAAGTAATTCAAAAAATATAAAAGGATTTGATGCCAAAAAAAATCTTGAAGGGATTAACTTTACTATGGCGTTTGTTAAGTCACTAGAAAAAGGGTACAATCCGTCCGAAAGAATTATCAAATTTATAAACGCTATTGATAAAAATGCTAATAATAATGAAATTAATCTCGAAATAAAAAATTTGAAAAGTGATAAAACAAGGCGTAATACTCCGTCCGTTGTCGTTTCAACAAAAGTGGGTGAGGAAGTTCAAGAAAAAAGAGTCCTGTTTCCAGAACTCTTTAAAAAACCTCTTGAAGACAATTTTGTCTTCAAAAATATTGAATAATATACTAAGCGCCTGCTCCGCCTTTAATCATAGGTTGAACGAATACCCTTGCAGACAAGTCTTTGTCTAGCAAATATAATGCGCTCTTGTCGTCGCCGATTAGTTTCAATTTGGAGATAATGTCTTGAGCGTTAGCTTCTTCTTCGACCTGTTCATCAATGAACCAGTTGAAATATGACATTGTTGCTCTATCTTTGACTTCTTCTGCAACGGTTATTATGTTGTTGATTTGACTCGTAATGTAGACTTCGTGTTCCAGAACATCTTCCATGACCTGAATTGAAGAATCCCATATCCCTTTTGGTGCTTCAACAGTTGTCAATACTACTTTTGCACCTCTGTTAATAAGGAAATCATACATCAACATTGCGTGTGCCTGTTCTTCTTGCGCCTGAATTCTCATCCAGTTTGCAAAGCCAAGCAAGCCCAAATCTGAAAAATACGCAGACATAGATAAGTATAAATATGCCGAATAAAATTCTTTGTTTACTTGTTCATTTAGGACTTTTCCTACTTTTTCATTAATCATGTTTCGCCTCCCACAATCCGTGAAGATTGCAATATTCTCTAGCGCTAAGCGCTCCTATGTCGTACCCTTTTAGAGCAAATATTGGCTCTTCTGTAGGGAATAGATATTTTCTTTTAACGTATCTTTTGTCTTCTGAAACAACTTCAATAAACTGGATGTAGTGTTCGTCAAGCATTGGGTGCAAGACGCTTCCAATTCTGACTTCAAGTTCGTCGTCTTTTTTTACAAAGAACGGAACGTGTTTTTCTTGCGCTGCATCTGTTGTGTTTGCTTTGAGTAGTTTCATTGGCTCTCCGCAGCAAACGAGTTCACCTTCGCCAGACAAGACAATTTCTACAAAATTACCGCAAACATCGCATTTATACAATTCTAGTTTTTTAGTCATAATATGCCTCCTTTTTTTGTGCCCCCTACTAGGAGCCTCTTTTGTAAAATCATTCTAGCATAAAAAAAATATATGTAATTATCTATACTGCTAATTTTATTGTATATGTGCTAAAATATTGATATGAGCAACTTAAGCACTGATATTGATACTTTTAAGCAACGATATAGGGAAATTTTTCTAAAAACGAGCGAACTTATTAGCCACAAAATAGAAGAAATTAAACCCAATAATTCCTGTGCGAATTGTGGGAAGGATTGCAAAATCGAAACAGAGCTTTTTCAAGAATTTCCGCAGAATTGCGAATACAAAAACTGGCAACAAAATGTTCTGGCGCTTTTGGATAACCAAATTATGCCTTATGTCCGTGAGAAGTGGACAAATATATATCAATACAAAAAGAATTTTAGCTGTAACGGTTGCGCAACTTGTTGTAACCTTGCCTGTAGCGAATTTTCGCCCTCAGAATTGCAAGAGAAGGCAAGCAAAGGTGATAATTTTGCAACACAATTTGTAAGTGTTTTTATTCCATATGAGAGCGAAGATGAGGCGAGAAAAATTTATCCTGAATATTTTGAACTCTTGTCAGAAAAAATGCAGAACGAAAAAATTTATTTTTATCACTGTCCAAAATTGACATTGGACAATCGCTGTTCAGATTACGAAAACAGACCGCAGATTTGCAGAGATTTCCCTGACAATCCATTGAGTATTTTGCCTAAGTTATGCGCTTTTTCAAGTTGGAAGAAAGAAATAGAACCAACAGCACTAGAGCTTCATGCTACTCTAGAAATAGTTGATTTTTATAAAAGCAAGCTAATTAGCCTTAATTAAGAAAAGTAACTTTTTATTTCCTTAACTAGCAACTTTTTTCTTTAGAAGGTTTCTACCATTTGTATTAGAAACTATGAGGCAAAAATATGCAAATTAACAGTATTAACAATAATTCGAATCCTAATTTTGGGATGGCGTTGAAACCTTTCAAGACAGAAGGTGCAACAAGGGAAGTATTAGATATTTTCGCAATGGCTTCAAAAGGGCTCAAGAAGACGGCAGAAGATGTTAACTTAGACGTAACCCATTTGTCTTTGGACATAGATGGCAATTGTTATATCGATGTTGCTGCATCTACACTACAAAAAAATGTATTCCAAAAACTTTTCAAAAAACCTGAAGAGTTTGTGAAAAGCCTTGTAATCAATTATAGTGAAGGGCTTACTACAGTTCCACAATTTGCGGCAAAGCTTGAAGAAGTTGGTCAAGGCGCAAGACAAAAATATTTTGATGAAAGTATTGAAATAGGTAAACGGAATTTGAAAAAGGCTATGAAGCAAGATAGCACTTCTGAAAAAAAATATCCTCCATATGTGGGTGAGAAACTTGCTTCTATAAAGCCACCTGAAAATATTGTAAAAAATAAGACAAATGAACTCCAAGAGTCAGAACAAAGAACGGGTCCACTACCTTTTTGGCAAGGGAAAAGAAAGTAAAGTAGATGGGCTTTAGCCCATCGGTATAATTTAATAAAAATCAGAAAAACAAGGAGCACTTACATGCAAATCAATAGGGTCAACAATAATTCGAATCTGGCATTTGGGAATGCGAAAGTAAAAAGAGCAGCGACAAAGGCTTATGATATTTACTCGGCCGTAACATCAGGATTATTTACTAGAGCAAAAGCGCTTGGCGCAAAAGGGGTAGATACATTTATCGATAAGAAGGTTGTATCATCTACACGTGACCCTGAGCTAAGAACTGGCCCACTTCCTTGGCATGGGAAAAGATAAGTATAGTAGGTTAGGTTTTAACCCATTAATATAAATCAAAAGAGGGACAATTTTCTTAAGAAAATTGACCCTCTTTTATATCTTATTCTAGCATCCGACCAAAACTTTTTTTACGTCGTTTCTTTTGACTTTTTTGGTCGCAGTTCTCGGGAACGCCTCTTTTGTCACGATGATGTTTGACGGACGTTTGTACGAAGACAATTTAACCGAAAGAGATTTAACCTCTTTTCTGATTTCATCTTCCAACTCTTTTTCGCCTAGGTTTTTATCAAGCATAATTTGAGAAGGCACGATTGCGACAAAAATATCTTCGGTGCCGTCTTTTGCTCCACCCGAGCGTTTCGCCCCAAACACGCAAACTTCAGCAAACAAAGGGCTTGGTTCTAAAACAGCTTCAATATCTTCCGGGAAGACTTTTTTACCGCCGTTTAGAACAATCATGCTCTTGATTCTGCCTGTTATAAATATAAATCCTTCTTTGTCTATGCACGCGATATCGCCTGTGTGCAGCCAACCTTCTTCGTTTATTGCTTCCGCTGTTAATTCGGGTCTGTTGTAGTAACCTTTCATCACGCTGTCGCCTTTAACGAGTAATTCGCCAGTTTTAGGGTCAATTTTAGCTTGAACGTTCGGCAACGCTTTTCCGACTGAGCCCAATTTGTATTGTTTTTCGGTGTTCACAGAAACTACCGGGCTTGCTTCTGACAGTCCATAGCCTTCAAACACTCTAATTCCAACGGTCTCAAAGAATTCGCCAATTGTTGTGTCTAAAGGTGCTCCGCCGGAGATACAGCCTTTAAATTTTCCGCCGAATTTCTTATGAATAGATAAGAATAACATTTTTCTTATAGGATAAAACGGAATGAATTTTGCGATATTGTAATTAAGGTTGAACAGAAATTTTTTAATCGCAGAGGATTGGTTAATCTCCGCTTCCACACCGGTTTTTAAAAGCTTCAAAAACGCAGGGACAACAATCATAAACGTAATTTGTTTTTCCTGCATAATATTGAACACATCTTTTGGTTTTAAACTTTGAGAATAATAGATTGAAGTCCCTTTGCTCAAGAAGGATAAAAAGCCGACTGTGAGTTCAAAAAGGTGATTCATCGGCAAGATGGATAAAAATTTGTCGCTCTCTCCCAAGTCAAAACATTGGCTGATTGCTTCAACCTGTGCGATTACGTTCTTAAATGAAATCTCAACACCTTTTGGCGTACCTGTCGTTCCTGAGGTATAGATGGTGAAGGCAGTTTTGCTCGGTGCTCTATGGCGCCATTTTACGCCAGTTTCATCTTGTATGTTGTACAAGCTAGGGAAAACTTGGTTTGAACCGCTGTCGTCTAAAATTATTATTTGTTCAATCGAATCTATTGTTTGTTTTAGCTGTAAACCCGCATTCAGAAATGCATTTGAAACAAGCAAAACCTTTGGTTTACAGTCGTTTAGGATAGAGTTTAACTCATATTGGGTCAATTTTATATCAAGCGGAACTGTTATTGCGCCTGACAGAATCGAAGCAAAAAGAGCTGCGCCCCATTCAGGCATTGATTCAGAGAGGATAGCAACTTTGTCACCCTTGTCAACTTTGTTTTTGATAAGATAATTGGCTAATCTTCTCGATAAAACGCCCACTCCTCTGAATGTGAGTTCGCTCCAGCCAAGATTTGATTTCATTCCCAACGCAATCTTATTTTCATGCGCTTCCGTGCTATTTTCTAAAAACAAAAGAACATTAGTTAAATCCATTTTCTCTCACTCCAATCCTAATCACGATTCCATTTTAACATTAACCCTTAAATTTATGCAATAGTCTTTATTCGTCCTTTAGTGTTATTCCATTCAGCTGACAAAACGAATTCAAGACAGTTCTCGATTTTTCAATTTTGGCAAAAAGATGAGCATTTTTTAGCCCTTGCGATATCATTGCAGCTTTTTTATACATTTTTCCAGCGTTTACAACGTAGTCAATTTGAGATTCTGTTTTTACAAGGGCGATATCTTGAAGATATTTTCCGTACAACAAGTAAAGTTCAGCTAACAATTCCAGCAACTCGAATTTTCTTGCGACCAAAATTGCTTTTTCAAGGTTAACTTTTGCCGACTCATAGTCAGACTGAGCCATGTAGGCTTCGGCAATAACCTTGTTGTACAAGATAATGAACAGATAACTGTTGATTTTTGGGCTTTGAGCCACGTCAAGCGCTTTCTGCGCCACTTCAAGGGCCTTTTCAGGACCTTCAACTACCAAATTCGCCTCGGCGATCAGATACCATGTCAAAAGCGCACCAATCGCATTCTTTTCTTTTGCGAAGTAAGTTATTTGTTCTGAATAAATATCAAGCGCGCGTTTTGCGTTTTCTTCGTCTTTGAATAATTTACCCAAAAGTGCTTTTAGAATATTTTTTGTGAAATTATCGTTGATGTTGTTTGCAAAAGTAACAACCTGGAACAATTCTTCTTTGAGTCCGTTATATTTTTTGTGCATAAAATTGTTTAAAATGTTGATTAAATTCCATCTTGAAATTGCTTCGTTGTCCATAATATCGGTTTTATACACCTTGATAATTTCGCCAAGAATCTCCTCTGAGGCTTCAATGTCGCCTTTTATCGTGTTTGCAAACGCAAGTGCTAGTTTGGTTTTGCAGATGAATAATTGGTCGTCAAAGCCATTTTTTTGGAAAAGGTCAAACATTGTCGATATAACTTCCAGAGAGCGGTTATTCCCTTGGAATACAAGTGCGTTGGCGAGCGCCAAATACGTTTGAAGCCAAGCTTTGTAAAGTGTTTTTATTGAAATATTTTTGTGCGGTTTACCGATATATTTGTCAAAAACCGGCATAATTTCGTTGTCGATGAGATTAATTATCTCTCCGCTATTTCCGATATTTAATAGCGCATCGAGTTTTCTTGATTTGAGCATCGCGATTTCTAATTCGAACTCGTCGTCGAGTTTTTCTATCGCTGAATTGACGCATTCAATTGTACCGAAATAATCGCCTTGACTTATGCAGCAGTAAGCCAAATAGCCTGTTAATTCGATTTCTTTCATAGGATTTTCAAGTTTTCTGGCGTTAGCGATTGCGCTCGGGAGGTATTCCATTGCTTCTCTTGGGTTGGAACCTGAGAGTAATTTGCCTAATCTTTCAAAAATATTATTTTTAATCAATGAGCTGTTAATATTTTTGAGCTTCTCAATAAGCGTCAAACATTGTTTTTGAGAGATCGCATAAAGGTTTGTATCTCCAATGTAGGATGCGATTTTTGTATTGTCAGTCCAGAACCCAAGTGCGCTTAAATCTTGATTGAGATTCTGAGCAATCACAGCCACAATCGAGTTTGAAGACAGAATATAGCTTGAGTAAACCTCAAATAACTGTTCGTTTAATGTGGTGAAATTTTCTTCTTTTTTTACAGCTTCAAGTACGCTTGACCAAAGAATGGAATTTTTAAAAGAGTAAGAAATTTCACTCATCTGCACAATGAAGTTCAGTTTTTGTAAAAGATTAAGAGATTCTAAAAATTCAGTTTCGTCAATCTTAAGCACTTGATTGATTAGTGCAGGATAAAACTTTATTCCTTGAATCGCTGCCATTGATAGTATTTTGTAGGCAATTGAGTTGTCCTTTAGATAATTCAATCGCATTTCAATTGCGTTGTTGAACAAATCTGGCAGTATTATTTTGAACGAATTTGTTCTGTTTTTAAAATCAATTATCAAACTCACAAATTGCTCTAACACAGCAGGATTGCCGTTTGATAGATCGCACAATTTCTTTTTGAGTTCTTCAGGACATTTTTCATCCGTGAAATATTGGTCGATGAAAGAATTTATTTGATTTTTATCAAAACTGTTTAGTGAGATGTCGAAATAAACCTCGTTGTCGAGCTTTTCGCAGTATAGGTAGCCTCTTGCCGGTCTTATTTCGGTATAAGTCATCAATATTTTGAAAGGTTTTTTGGCAAAATCGCTGTTTAAAAGCTTGTGTAAAAATTCATAAGACAGTCCGTCAATCAGGTCAAAATTGTCTATAATAAATACTACTTTATTGTTTTCAATAATTGTTTTAAAAACTTTTTCAAGGAATGCAAAAGTTTTCGCTTTATTGATTAAGATATTTTCAAAATAATCCGAGTTTGTCGGGTATAAGAAATTCAAAAGATTGAAGATTTCTTCGTTGGTCAGCGTCGGAAACTCAGACTGGAAAAACCTTTGGGATTCTTTTTTGAGTTTTACACCATCAGAGCAAAAATTTGCAATGTTGAAAAACGTAAGCAAAATATCTTGAATAAGCCCACAAGGACTAAGTTGCGTGATTGCCGTACATTCGCCTAATAGCCAAGTTATTCGCTCTTCTTTTAAGTCGTTTATCGCCGATTTTAGTACAATTGATTTGCCGATTCCACTGGGTCCGTTTAGCGATATTATCTTTTTATCGAGAGACGTCAGTCCTTGGGTGAGAAGTTCTTTTGCCATTTGCTGTGAGTGTAAATCGGTATCATAATTCAGACTAAAACTTTGGACAATCTTTTCGGGCTCTTTTTCAGGCTCTTTGGCAGGTTCCTGTTTTTCAACTATTTCAGTCTTTGGTGGTTCGACTGCTTGGGGTTTTGGTAGAAATTCATATTCGCATTTTCTGCATTTTTGGGCATTTGGAAAGTTTACGCATTTACAAGAAGGACAAATCTTTAGTAGTGCATTGTCGCAATTTACGCAATTCAAGTTGTAGATTGAGTTATAGGCGTGACATTTTTTGCAAAAGGTAGCTATTTTTGCATTACAGTGGCCACACTTCAATGTTTTTTCAGGTATTTCTCTTTTACATTTGGGACATATCATAAAATTAGTTTATCCATTACTACTAGACTTTGTTAAATGCAGACTTAATTTCTTCCATCAATGTGAGCAATCTTTTGGAAACTTCCGCTTGAGACAAATTGAGCTCTTTTGAGATTTCTTTTTGTTTAAGACCTTTGACATAACGCAATTGGTACAACTGCATATATTGTTTTGTCGGATTGTTGTAATGGGCTACAGCGACAGCGTCAACCAATGTTTGCATAACTTCTTTTTTGATTACGATTTCTTCAGGGCCGTCACTCAAGTCGACCAAATCATAGTTTATTTGGACGTTAGAAAATTTATTTTCGGGGATGGTAATTATTTCGTCAAGGGAGGTTTCCTCACTGGATACAAAGCCTTCTTTGGTTCTTCTCACTCGGCCTGAATCTTTTAGCACGGTTATTATTGAGGTCGTCACAATTTTTCTGAGATACGCATTTAGCGAGTTCTCATTTTTAACAGTTTTCATTATCAATAAAGAGCGTTTGTACGTCTCATTAAAAAAATCATCAAACAAGTCTTCGTTGTTTGTGTATTTTTTATCAGACGTAATTATTTTCTTTATTAGTTCGATCTTTTCTTGATCTAAATCTAACTCCACTACCAAATCTTTCCAAATAAATATGACTACCTAATATTAATAATAGCACATTTAGAAGTTAATGATAAGGGTGGCGCCGACAGAACCGCTACCAAGCTCACTGGAAGGCATTTTGAGGTACTTTAAGGTTTCTTTAACACTTTGTAACACAATTTTGTCAATTTGCTTTGAACCACTTGATACTGTTATGTTCTCTGATTGTAAAGACCCATCTTGAGCGATTTTTAAATCAACGATGACTTTGTTGGAATACGCCATCTCGGTTGCGAGCAATAAGTCGTTTTGCAGGTTTAATTTCAAGTTTTTACCTGCGATTTGGAGGTACTTTCTGAAACTGTCGTTGTATGCAAGGTCTTCTGGAACTTCCCAAGCTATTTTCGAGATGCTCGCATTAACAGGATCTGATGTGAAAGCGTCTGAAACAGCTTTGCCCATATCTCTGTTTGTTTGTACTTGTTGGTCTTCACCTGGCATTGATTGTACAGCTTGTCCAGGCATTTGATTGTTCATTTGTCCGTCCATAGGAGTTCCGGCTTGGGTCATATCCGTACTGGTTGGCTGGAGTTGCCCATCTACAGGCGTTGCTGTAGTGGCTACATTTTGAGGTAAATTCGCGTTACTGTTTTGGCTAGAAGTTATGCTTCCACCGATTACAAAAGACACAAGGACTACGCCGGCAATAGACGCTGCTATGACCATTTTTTTGTTTTTGAGCGCGTTTGTTGTTGAAGGAGTAACTTCTTCTTCAGGCTCTTGTTCCAAGTCAGGTAAATTGTCTATTTTTTCTTTTTCAAACAAGACTTTCAGTAAGTCTTTGTCATCCTCTTCGTCTTGAACAAATTCAAGATCTGCCTGCGGATAGATTGATTCAGGGAGCGTTGAAACACTTTCATTTGTTGCAGGCGTAGTTTTTTGTGTAGATTCCATGTCATCATCTGCCAACAGAGTTTGTTCTAAAATACTTCTTTGTTCATCCGAAAGTTCAACTTCACCTAAGAAATCATCAACTTGAGAGATGAAGTCGTCAGAATCATCGTCAAACTCAATTTCAGATGCTTCTTTGGCTTTCAAATCTTCGAAATTTGTTATTTCTTCTTTGTGCTGTATTGATGGGATATCGTTTTCAGATTCGTCAGCTTCAGCAGTTTCGTTGTCTTCTTCTAATAAATTGAAATCAAAATTATCTAGATTGAACACTTCTTCTTCCGAATTATTAACTTCTTCTTGAGTTTCTGAATCGCTTTCATTAAATTCTTTAAGTTCCAGTAGGTCTTCTAATGGTTCGATTTCTTTAAGATTAAGCGTTGGCAAATCTTCGTCTATAGCAAAATCTTCTGTGACACTGGATTCTGAAGGTGTTGCCTCGATTTCAGGAAGTTCTTCAATTTCTAAGTTTGCTTCTTCTGGTTCTTCATCGTTAACTTCTGATTCGCCAGCGTTCTCTTGTACCAAATGTTCGAAATCAGGGAGTTCAGTTTCTTCAAGACTGTTTTGTACCAAGTATTCAAAGTCAGGCAATCCGTCTTCTTCGACGCTTTTTTGTACCAAATCATGGAAACTTGGTAATTCATCATCGCCAGTAACTTCTTGTTCTAAATCTTCAACCTCTGTAGCCTCGTCAATTCCAGAAAGTTCGTTATTATTATCTTCTGTCTCGTCTTCTTCGGCTTCAAAGTCATGCAATTCATTGATTGCAGTTTCGTCTATCGGTTCAAAGTCTGAAATTCCATCAAGATTGAATAGGTCAGTCTCATTTTGAACTTCCGGCTCGTCATTTTTGGTATTATCTTCTTCGTCTTCCATCGCTTCAAGGTCGTGCAAGTCGAAACCTGTAGGCGTTCCCGTTGTCGATTCTTCTTCAACGTCTGCAGTTTCTTCTACCTCTGAATCGGCTGTTTCAAAATCTGGAAGTTCATTTTCATCAAGAGAGATTTCTTCAACCTGTTCCATATCATTAGATTCGGTTATTTCAAAAAGATCACTGTCGTCTTCAGATTCAAAGTTTTCTTCGATTTTAGGTTCTTCAATATTCTCAAAATCAGGGAATTCATCGTCTAAATCGTTTTGTGTAAAATCATCAAAATCAGGTAGTTCGTCTATAGTTGTTTCATTTTTTGTTCCAGATAGGTTGTCAAAGAATCCGCTTCCAAGCTCAATAGCAGCTGATGCAGTGCCAGCGGCTCCTGCAATAATTG
>Ga0302215_10001909_pt1 | contig 14592 bp, 10 predicted proteins | sample II_Fen_N3_1_FD_194580 | JGI IMG/M metagenome (GOLD analysis project Ga0302215, IMG submission 194580) | Peat permafrost microbial communities from Stordalen Mire near Abisko, Sweden - II_Fen_N3_1 | ecosystem: Environmental > Terrestrial > Soil > Wetlands > Permafrost | place: Sweden: Abisko...
AAAGATGGGATTAATCAGATAATCATCGAGCTGTTTAACCCGGAAGCAGGAAAAGTGAAGCTATCATTATCAGATGATTTTCAAGCCGCGTAATTTTACAACCCGACTTGGTTTCTACCGTTTTCTTTCGCGTAGTACAAGCGTTCGTCTGCGTGGGCTATTAGGCTGCTCGGGGTCTCACCGTTTTGCGGGTAAGTCGAAACTCCCAAACTTATTGTGACGTTGCTTTCCTGATCGTTCACCAATTTGAAAGGTTTTTCTGCTATTATTTGGCATAATTTTTGTGCGGTAATTATAGCTTCATCTCTGTCCGTATTCGGCAGGATTATTGTCATTTCCTCTCCGCCGTATCTGCAAACCAAATCGGTAGACCTGACGTTCTTTTTTAACTTTATGGCAACTTGTTTCAACACCGCGTCTCCGGATTGGTGTCCGTAAACGTCATTGAACTTTTTGAAGAAATCGATGTCTATCAAAATCAACGAGAAGTGCGAATTGTATCTTTTGCAGTTTTCAACCTGCATCGCCATTTGTTCTTGGAAATATCTGTGGTTGTATAATTCAGTCAAACCATCGGTAGTTGCTAGCTTATACTGATGATCAAAATCTCTTGATTTCAAAAGATATTTGATAATATATGCTGCGATAAAGGCCACTAAAATAAACGCTAGAGGGTATATGATCGCAACCCACAGGTTCAAATATTTCATTAAGAAGTATGCCAAGATAATGTACCCGAACGAGGTTAAAATTGTAGAACCCAGAGCCACAAAAGTCGAAGCCGTTTTCATAACAATGAACCCTATGAATAGGCCTAAAACCAAGCTAATTGCTATATTAACAGGCGCACTTACTTTCTTTATAAAATCGTTATCAATGAGATTGTTTATGAATGTTGCATGGACAAAAACTCCAGGGTAGACTTTATCAACAGGTACACTTTTTATATCATACAGGCTAGTTGCTGTCACCCCGACATAAACTATTTTGTTTTTAAAGTTGTAATCTAATTTCGCTTCCCCATTCGCTGCCTCTAAGACCTTATAGAAAGGTATTTGAGTATATGTTCCATTTGCAGGACCATACCAATTCAAAATAGCACCGCCGTCTTTATCAATCGGGATTGTGTGCTTACCCAAGTTTAAATCCCCGTTTTTATTGATTTTAAAGTCTTTGGCGTCAAAGTTTTCGTTTGCTTTCATGTACTTAAGCCCTGTCAACAGCGCCAAGTATGGATAATAACCATTCTTATAAACAACAAAAGGAGGAACTTTTCTCAAGCTTCCATCATCTGACCTCAAAACATTTATCAAGCCGACATTTGTTGTGTTAGCCAATATTTCAGGCAGAATCGCTCGGCAGTTGCCAAATGTTAAATCTTTAAAATTAATATTTGAATCATTTTTTACATCATAAGAAAATTTCTTATCAAGAATGACTGGTTTTCTAGCATCTGCAGGTATATCATCAAAATTCATTGACACATATACGTTTTTATTCTTTTTAATTGCGTTGGCAAGCGTCATGTCTGCGTTATGCTTGCTTTTTAGCGATTTAATAAACATCAAGTCGAATGCTATCGACGTTGGTTTCTCTTTTTCGACATAGTTTATGATGTTGGCATAAACATCTCGAGGAATAGGCCAATCGCCATATTTACCAAGTAAATATTCGTAACTTGCATCATCAACCGTGATAACAACAATATCTTTGTTGGTTTTTTTATAACCTGAATTTGCTGAAGCTATTTGTCTCAGGTCAAAAGTTTTATTCTCCATTGATTCAATGAAGTCGCTTAGTTTTGTATTCATCGCCAATATAGAAATACATAATACAGCCAGATACAACAAACAGCCATAAAAGAAATATGACCGAATTTTTTTACTACTTAAAATCTTTTTAAACATTAATCATTGCTCCTGTGGAGTTTGCTTCACAAACTCTTACGTCGCCATCGACCGGTTCCTCAAAATGAAAAATGAAAAATGTGATTTCCATTTTTATTTTGTTCCACACACGGCTACCGCACTTAACACTCTTTATTATACCCCAAATTCAAGTTTTTCGTCAGAATGTTTTCCAAAAGAAAATGCTGTTCTAGTATCTGATTATTTAATTTTAAAATATCAGTAGAGTACCCCAATTCATCAGGGCTTTTCAAAAACTTAAGTAGACATTCCTCGTGCAGATTCATAAATTTCCTTAATTGGTCTCTCTTTGGTCACAAAAATCCCTTTCGTAACCACAAGACTATTGTGCCAAATCGGCATGGATAAAACATCAACCCAATGATGAATCTTGGTGGTCTAAACCATCGTGTATGTGGAGGAGAAATATGGTACCTGTCGTCTAATTGGTGGGAGTGCTTTATGAGTTAATTTGCTATTGGAGCAATTTTTGTTGTATTTTGGGTTTTATATATACAGTAGTGTAAGTTTGGAAAGTTTCTAAGATAAATGCAAATTAAAAATATTAATTTTACTTCAAATACGCAGAATATAATCGAGGTATCTCCCCCTGTTAAAAGAGGCGTTCTAGACGACAATGCCAAAGGGGATTCTTTTGTTTCAAGCAATAAGACCAAAATAGGATTGGGAGTTGCTACTCTTGGTCTAGTAACGGCATTAGTATTTTTGCTCAAGGGGAAATTAAATGTTGCAAAAACGAATGGGATAAAAGAAGCTAGTGCTGAACTTTTGGCAAATCCAATAAAACATATTATAGACACTCCAGAAGATAAGTTATTACCAGAATTTCAAGATATGTTTAGCAAATTAAAAGACCTTAAAGGTAAGGATTTTGTGGGAAAAGCATATGAATCAATGGTTAAAAAAATGGGTTATGAGGGTTGCGCTCCAAGGCTCAAGATAGAACCACTAGACGTAGACAATGCTTGCTTTGAGGGTACACATGGCGTTATAACATTTAATGAAAATAAACTGGGCAAAAACACAAATGAAGAAAACTTATCAATAATGTTCCATGAGTTCACTCACTTCATTCAAGCTTCCGATATTATCAGAACTAAAAAATTAGGCGCAGATAAATATATGGAATGGATACCTAAATCGAATTTGTATCAAGCCAGCAATGACGAAGAACTGTGTAATGTTAAGTTTAAGAAACCTTATGATAAATTATCAAAAGATGAAATTGATAATTATGTAAGTGAATGCGTGAATGAACTTAAACAAGTGTTTAATTATTCTTTTTATCAAAAAATTATAGATAAAAAAGGAATAATAGCTTCAAATAGCGATTTAGGCAAGCAAGCTAACAAATATTTAGAGGCTTTGAATCAAACAATAAATACTTCTGCGCCTTTAAATGCAGAAAAAGAGGGTTATCGCATAGTCGCTCACCCACTAGAGTTTTATTCCAAATTGTATGATGACTATGCGACTAATCATTTTGAAGCTACAGCCTTTACACTTGGAAATAAAATAAAAAAGATTTTCGATATGTTCTCAGCGCAAAATAAATAATCGATAAAAAGACCGGATAACTTTCGTTTCCGGTCTTACAACTATCTCTCTAAATCTCTCCTAAATTAACCCTAATACTCAATACCTTGTCTTGCCATAACACCCATATCAAAGTAGTGTTTTACAGGCTTCATTTCTGTTACAAGGTGAGCTAATGCTTGTAGCTCGGGGTGAGCGTATCTTCCAGTCAAAACTATTTCCAAGCTTTCTGGCTTGTTCAATAATACATTTTTAATATCTGCAACTTTAATCATATTCATCGCAACACAGATATTGATTTCATCTAAGATGATAAGTTGGTATTTGCCGCTGTTAATCGCTTCTTTAGCACATTCCCAGCCTTTTTTTGCTTCTTTGAAGTCATCGATAGAAATATTGTGAGAGTAAACGACTCTGTCCATGCCGAATTGTTTAACATCAAGGTTCGGTAAGTAATTAGACGCAGAGACAATTTCTCCGTAAGAAGTTGCTGAATCACCTTTTGTAAATTGGATGATAAGAACGTTCCAGCCATGTCCTAGTGCTCTTAATGCAAGCCCTAAAGATGCTGTTGTTTTACCTTTTCCGTCTCCGGTATAAATCTGTATGTATCCGTGTTCTAACAACTTTTCATTCCTCCAAAGATATAAACTAATTTGTACAAAATCATTATAAACTTATTTGTACTCTACCACCTCGATTAATTGAAGTAGTTTTTCAAATTTTAAACCCCACTAAAACTTTGTTCTACTATATTAATTCAAAAGTCAAAAAAGGGCTTTCTTTTTATTGTTAATTTTACAATTATTTTTACCGAAACCCAGATAGTGGCGTTTTATAACAACCTTGACGTTTTGATATTTTTTAAAAAGTTTTACATAAAATTTGGTAAACTTTCGTAAAAAACTATTGCAAGTCGATAGGCATGGGAATTTGCAGTAATGTTAAAAAAATAATCGACTGCAACAAAACTTAAAAGGTTTATAATTTTGTTGGCATGCGATTTTGATTGTCTTGCTGATTAATTCCAAGGATAATCGTCTTTGATCTGCCATCCATCAGCCTGTATTACTGCTCCGCAGTAGCTTCCTTTTGAAACCCCAGGTGCTTTGTTACAGCAAGAACTGTTATCAGCAAGCAACCATGTTCTCCCTGCGCCCACTCCAGCAAAGCGAATGGTTTCTGATGGGTACCACATAATCAAAAAGAAAATATCTTTCCCAACTATGTTAGGTTCTTTTGCCCCGTTAACATCGACAAAAAATTGGGCCTGAGAACTGCTGACAGCGTATAACATTACGGATGAACCGTCTTTGAGTACAAAAGTGTACCAAGAATTGCCGTAGGCGGTGCTGCCTCCATCCAAGAATTTGGAAGAACTAGCCCAGCATTCAGAGGGATTATTTGTGACGCATGCTTTTGTCACAGCCATGTATGGCACAAAATATTCGTCCCACCACACTTTAGACGCTGCTGAATTCCAATCAGCCGTAGGGGGCTTCCAGCCTGAACTTTCCCCGACATCTGCCTGAGCTGAAGAATAAATTTGAGAAACTACGCTGTATAATTTTTTTAGCGCCACTGCTGTTTGATGCTTTTGGTAATTATTAACAAGGGTAGGAATCGTCAGTGCAGCAACAATTCCGATTATTCCAAGCGTTATCAAAACTTCTGCAAGCGTAAATGCTTTATTTGAGTAATTTTCTTTGTTCACAACTTCAATTTATCCAATTATCTAACACAATAATTTTAGCACAATTTGTTACTGAAAACAATTTTAATTAGGCGAATAGGCTATTTAGAGTCGTTTCTACTGTAGAACCCAACGCAAAGGCCATAGTTCCACTTAGGGTTGTCCAAATCTTCGCCAGTCAAAGGTTTTGTAAGTTCCTCTTGTGCAGGTTTTATGATGAGTTTTTTCACTCCGGCAAAATTCAACAAGCATAGGATAGGTCTTTCCTGTATCGCTTGACTTCTAGTTTCGTTTCCAAGATATGACGAAGGAGCTTTTTGTACATATAGCTTTTCGTCTGGTGACTTTTTGATTTTTTCAACGAAATCTCCTGTTTTAATCTTGTCCTTCTGTAATATCCTATCGCAATCTTTAATTAATTTATTGGTAGCAATAAACATTTCATTCGGGTCTAGTTTTGTATTAATTATAAGGGTTGTGCCATCTTTTGTAAGATTGTTTTCTTTAAGATTTAACAGAGAGCTGGCCTTAAACATATTCTGTTTTGATGCTTTAATAAAACTGCCGTCTTCCAGTAAGATGTCGACTGCGCTCGTTTGAGCCTCGTCTTTATTTTTTGTTTCCGCTATTACTGATTTTTTTTGTGTGCCATTATCATTGTATTCGACCGTGTCACCAATATTCAAGTTGTGATCGAAGTTTTTATCCGTGAATTCGACAATTGAACTGTTTTTACCATTTTTTGTTTCAGTAGCACCATTCAAGTATATAGACATGTTGACAACGTTAGTAGGCAAGTCAATATTTTTGTTTGGTTCTTGTGGTGTTACAGGCTTAACCTTAGCGTCATTGTTTACAGGTTTAGTCACCTTTTTGTCTCCTCGTTAAATAGTTTATACATATATAAACACTATTTAAAGCGAGTAATTGCTTAAAGTGAGGGCATTGTTACCAGATATTACGAAGCAGAGTAAATAAAACGATGGCTGATTAGCAATTAGTGATTTTGCCCAGCACCACGCGTTTTTTTGCGCCTGTGCAAGAAGGAAGATTGTTGGGTATTGAATAATAGGTACAATATCCGAGGAGGGCGAACGCCATTACTTCTTTGAAGTTGTTGGAGATGCCGTAGTCTTCGTGTGTTTTGAGTTCAATATGTTTTGGCAAGTATGTGCGCAAGAATTTCATCAACGTCGAATTGTAAGCTCCGCCTCCGCCGATTACAACCTCTTTCAATTCCACTGATGGTTGAACCCATCTGGTATAAGAATCAGCGATTGATTTGGCAGTGAGTGCTGTTAGGGTGGCAATAATATCTCTTTCATCTTGCGGTGCAAGTTTTAAAGCATTTTCTATGTATTTAGGTGAAAAATATTCTCTGCCTGTTGTTTTAGGAGGAGGAATCAAATAATAGTCGTCTTCCAATAAGCAATTCAGCCAGCTGTCGCAAACTACGCCTTCAGCGGCAATTTTGCCGTCTTTGTCATAAGGCATGTCAAAAAACTTTTGGCAGCAGTAATCAATCATGATATTGCCGACACCGTTGTCAAATCCAAAGGTCGCATAGTCTTTTGATACGACAGTAACATTCGAAATCCCGCCGATGTTTTGGATCGCAATATTTTTATCAAGTTTTTTGAAGAATTTTTCATCTGCAAAGCAAACCAAAGGTGCACCGTTTCCACCTTGTGCGATATCCGCTTCTCTGAAATTTGATATCGTCATACATCCTGTTTCTTGGGCTATTACCGAGGATTCGCCGATTTGTAACGTGCTTTTCAGGCTGATTGCTTCAGTCTTGTCTGCGAAAAATTCGTTAAACGGATAATGAAAAACCGTCTGACCATGTGAAGCTATAAAATCAGGTTTACCGTGTTTTTTGATTAATTCGTTCGCTGCGTTTGCGAAACATTTCCCCACGACGAAATTCATCTGACAAACGTCTTTTAAGCTTGCTTCTTGCGCGAAGAAGTTGAAAAGTTTTTCACGTACAGTCTCAGGGTATTCAAAATTTATGCCGTCGATAAGTTTACAGCTCAAGTCAGGCATGACTTCGCATAAGCCAACATCAATCGAGTCACATGAAGTGCCCGACATCAAAGATATGATTCTTTTACTTTCTAATTCTTCCATAGAATTAATTATAAACTAAAAAACTAAAGGAGCGAAATCTTTACAAAATTTCCGCCCCTATTGATAACCTCTTCCCAAAACTCCATATTAAGCACTAGCCCTTTTGGCTATTCCCCATTAAATCTCTTTCACTTTTTCCAATAAAACTTTGTCATAATAAATCTTAAATAAATTTTCAAACTTTTTTAATAAAACTTTTTTCCCCAATACTCAAATCCTGACCCCATTTTTTGCAACTTTTCCAATTTCTGATTTCCAAGATTATTTTCCCGACAAAGCTTTTAAGCCATCACCCCTTTTTCTATATTCTTTAATTCTACTTCCGTCTCTATGTATTAATCTTATCGTTATGTAAATTACTTGACAAGTAACAATTGTGGAAATAATTTTTACAATTGACTGTTCCCTTTTGCCTGCGCGAGAATAACCGAATTTTACAATCTTAATGAAGCAATCTTAATGAACTTACGTAAAAATAAACCGAAATCTTTATTGACAATAAAAATTTCGGTTTATTTAATTTATTGAGGCATGACCTAACATTTATTAGGGACGTTTAAACATGGGTTCACCTATGAATTTTTGAGGATTTTCCCCAGGGTTGTTTGGATGCAGCCATTTTGACATCGGACCGATTTCTTGTGGTTCGTTGTTGTATTGGTTATAAATATCTTTTACGTACAATGAATAGACTTCGCCTGATTGAACCAGTTCCAATCTTTTATCAAGCTTCTTTTTGTAGTTAGGATCATTTCTGAAATTTTTATTTTTAACGATTACAAAAGTAGGTCCCGCTTTGTAAACCAAAATCCCGTCTAGCTTGTTAAAGTCTGGATCAGTTATGAAATCAATTCTGTCCGGATGTTTAATTAACGCACTCGGCTTAACTGAAAAATCAAACGTTACTAATCTTGAAAGCTGATCAGGTTGTGAGCTAATCATTGAATATTGAACGATTTCGTTTTCGCCTGTTGAATATACGAAGTTGAAGATTTTAGCTACAGAGAGTGAAATTATAAATAGCATTACGAATACATATCCTGCGAAAATAGATAATGCTCTTTTTGTGTTCAATCTCAAAAGCAAGAATATTGCTAATAGATAAAATGCTGTAATTGTTACTTCTTTAAATCCTGCGATTTTGTATTGTAGTTCATAAGGCAACATGAAGAACCCGATAGATGAGCTTAAAGCTGCAATGATGAATATTGCTGCAATTACTTGCGTTGCGATAGTTATAGCCTTTTGGTTCTCGCTTTTTTCGTCGCTGACCCACCAGAAGTAGCCGGTCATAAGGGCAGCAGCTGGGAAAAGCGGTAAAATGTATGTAGGTAATTTTGTGCTTGATGAACTGAATACCAAGAACACCACTACAAAATAAACGACTGAAAATAACATTAGTTTTTGTTCATTAGTTGTCGCTTCAAATAACGAAGCTATTTTTTCTTTTACTTTGCCTTCGGTCGCTTTATACTTAGCTGCAAGCTTTTTGTAGCCGTCTACTAAGAATGCGATAAAGATAAAGGTCCAAGGCATAAATCCAAGTAAAAATACTGGGATGAAATATAAGAAAGGTCTTTCTCTTCCCAATACTTCTGAGCCCATAAGTCTTGCAAAATGATGAAGCAAGAAATATTCTTTAATGAATTGGAATCCATAGTCTCTGTACATTATCAAGTGCCAAGGTAAAATCAACACAAAAAAGATGATTAGGCCAGGCAACATGTTTACAGGTTTGAAAATATCTTTTGCTGTTTTTGTAATTAATCCATATACAAGTATAATAACCGCTGGAATTGCCAAAGCCAAAATTCCTTTTGCCAAGAAACCAAGTCCAACAAACAGATAAAAGTACCACCAGAAATATTTTTTGTTTTTATCTTCACAGAAATGTGTTAGAAGTGCGCAATAAAGTGCACTTGTCATAAATACTGTCAGAACCATATCGATAATCGCAACGTGCGATAGGATTAGGAAAAACATGCTTGAAACTAAAACTAATGCGCTGATAGTTCCAAATTTTCTAGATATGGTTTTTTTGCCAACGTAATATGTGAAGAAAATTAAAAATGTTGAAAGTAAAGCAATCGGGAATCTTACGGCAAAAGCGCTGAATCCGCCGAAGGCTTTTATTGATGTGGCTACTAGCCAGAAGTATAAAGGAGGTTTTTCCAAGAAAGGAGATGCGTTAAGCATAAGGCTGTTCCAGTCGAGTGAATATGCCAAATCTCTTGCCATAACTGCGTATCTTGTTTCATCTACGTCCATCAATGGGTAAAAATTCAGACCCCAAAATAAGAAAAATAAACATGCGACTGCCAATAATGACAGACAAATAATTTCAGGATGTCTGTTCACCAAAGATAAACCTTTTTCTTTTAATGTCCCAGTGGCACCGTCCTCTAGCCTAGCTGAAAGCTTTTGTAAAATTTTTTTCATAAACACTCCTTTAAAACAGATAACTTTTTTTATGTTATACTAAACCTAGAGGAAGTTTAACATACGGAAGGGATTTTTACAAGTTTATGAAAAATTTATTTAAATTTAACTTTACGTTTATAGTCTTTGTTCTTTTGCTAACTCAGAGTGCTTTTGCAAAGGAAGTAAAATTTGTACAAATCACCGATTCTCATTTCGCCAGCTCCAGCAAGGAGTACACTCAAAGAGAAGTTGAAGCCGCAGGCGGGGTTTTGGAAAAAACGATAGCCGATATTAACTCTATTCCTGACGTTGATTTTGTTGTTTTCTCAGGCGATAACATAGACCAAGCTAGCCCGACTGATTTAAAAGCTTTTTTAGCAATTGCTAATAAGCTTAATGTTCCTTATTATATGGTAATCGGGAATCACGAAGTCTTTAAGTCCCAAAAATTTGATAAAAAAGAATATATGAAAATTGTCAGCAAGTACTCCAACAATTGCAGACCAAGCGGTGCAAATTATGTTTTTGAGAAAAAAGGATTTGTTTTCTTGGTTGTTGACGGCGCAAAAGAAGTTATCCCTGGACCTGCCGGATATTATAAAAAAGACACTTTGAAATGGTTGGATAAAAAATTGACTCATTATAAAAATTCACAAGTTGTTATAGTGCAGCATTTTCCTATCGTGGAACCTTATCACAACCGCACTCACACGACTTATAATATCCAAGACTACGAAGCTGTGTTGAAAAAGCACCATAACGTAATCGCTATTTTTTCAGGTCACTACCACGGAAATGGGGAAAACATGAAGGACGGCATTTATCACGTAAGTACGCCAGCCTTAGTTGAATCTCCGCATAATTTCAAATTGGTTGAAATTTCAGGAAAAAAGAAAAACGATTATCAGGTTTATACTCAATTGAGACACGCTGAGTAATAATGAGAGCGGAGTAAGTCCTTATTTTTTGTGAGACTATTGTCACTTGAAATCTGTGATAAATGCAGTTATACTGTAATAAGTAAAGTACATTGAAAGAAGAATATGGGGACGCTCTGGATTTGACAGAATGTTCGGTGAAAGTAAATCGCGGGTCTCGGCGCTGTTCCGAGTTATCAACGAGCAAAACAAATTAAATGCTAACAATGTAATTGAAGGCAACTTCGCACCTAGAGCTTACGCTCAAGCTGCTTAGTCGCTAAAGGCTCCTCTATCGTTCTAACTTGTGGGGTGATAGGGGCAACAAAACAAGTTGCAGTACGTGGATGAGAATCAAGCGTATCAAGACTTTTCTCAAAGTGCGTATCACTTAAAAAGACTTAGCTAGGATCAACGGGAATGATTTTACCCGGATGCTAGTGAAGCGTAATTAAATCTACACTCGTAGAAGTTTGCTTTAATCCATTTTGGACGTGGGTTCGACTCCCACCGTCTCCACCATTTTTTAAATTGAGCTTCAGCTCTAATTTAAAAAATGTGAATACTTGTGGTCGTCGAAACCACACAAAGCGAAGCTTTGTCAGTGGGTGAGACTGCTAGGCTACCTCTTGGCGAATACAGTGAGCCTTAGAGGAGCTTATGCAAAATGCAAATTCATAGCGTAAGCGTAATGAATTTAGCGTTGTTGCCACCGTCTCCACCATTTCTTAATACTCAGCTCTAAATTCAATATTTATAGTGATTTCTAGAGTTCGATTTTAATATTGAATTTTATAATTGTCTTTCTTGATTTATAATATCTTTTAACTTCATGTCATCATATTTATTTGAGCGTACAATTTCCTCCAGTTTTAATTCTGGATGTAAATTTAATTGTTTTGTGCAATGCTTGATATAATTTTCATATTCATTCAAACTTTTTTGTACACACAATATGGCATGAACAAGTTTATTTATAAGAATATTATGAATTTGAATTAGCTCTTTTTTTGTTTCGTCAGAATTTTTCCAATTTTTATATTTATTTACACAGTCTATTAAAGAATTAATTTTGTTGCATAACTGTTCTAAAAAAACTGTATTATGATTATTTTGGAATTTTGATAAATAAAAAAGTTTTGATTGTAGTTCCTGCAAAGATAATTTGTTTTGGCATATAAGAGTAATAAATTTTTCCAGTTTCTCAGGATAAAAAATATTGATTAATCTGTTTTCTTCAAACAATTTATTATAATATTCTATAAATCTAAGAACTTTTTTTTCGTGAAGCCAAGATTTTTGATTTGGAGTATTAACAGGTGAAATATAGATAATATCTTCCCCATTACTGAATAACTTATCATCAAAAGGAAATTCTAGCAAAAATGATTCATAGATTGATTGTAATATTCTAAATTCTTCACTTAAAAAAGAATTCATTGTAACTAACATTTCTTTTCTATCCATTAGGCTTTTAATGTTGTCTACGAATAATGTTGTAACAATCCCTAGTAATGCTCCAGAAAAAATATATAAAAAATTAGATTGGGCGTTATTTAGCTTTATGCCAGCATATAATGAAAAAATTGAAAGCACACAAGTTAATAAAAGGATAAATAATTTTGGAATTAAACCTTTGTATTTAATCTCTTGTGATATTGATAGTTTATAAGCTAAACATTCAGCAACAAAATTATAAGTATAAATTTTCCATAAAGTAGATATTGTAATACTTAGCAAAATTTTTAATAATTTAAATAGATTTATCCAAGTTAACTTAGTTTTCTTGATGAAAAATATCATAATTCCAATAGAGGCTAATACCAAAACTATTTTTATTAAATAAAACGCATTCATTATAATCCCCAAATAATTTAAGTTCATTGTTAATACTTATGATTATAGTACAATAATTCTATTAAAAATATAGAAGATGAAAATGACTTAAAATATTTTAATGCATTTTTAAAAATGAACTTGAAAAGATTTAATTTTCCAAGCTAAATCAATTAAATTCTTTAAAATTCTAAAACAAGAAAGCTCGACTTTAACGACGCGGACTCCTATGTTAATTCTGATTTCTAATTCCCCATATTTGAAATATCATCAAGCATATCTTTTTTTGTTTTAATTACGTTTACTTCTGCAGCAACAGTAATTTTCGACGTTACTTCAGCTAGTGCCAAATCAACAAGATTGTCACCTCCTGCATTAAATTTTTCCAATTCATTCTGCAATTTGGCTTCCGCACTTATTATTGCTTTATCTTCAATATCAAACGAGTTCGGCGATGCTGATGTGCCACTCGTTGGCACTTGCCGTTGTGAAAGCTGTGGCTGAAAAACACTCTGTTCGATACTATTTATCCCTGAAACCATGGCATTGCCCTTTTTAATTTAATAACATTAATACTATTCCACCAGTGCTAAATTTCTAAACATTACTATTAAAGGTTTCTTTAACTATTTAATAATCATTTTGATGCTCAAAACGTTATTCCCGTTTTCATAAGCATAGCTTACGTCATCCATATAGTTCTTCACCATATATATCCCTAGTCCGCCGATTTGTCTTTCGTCTGCGTTTAGAGTGATATCCGGGTCTGGCTTAGCAAGTGGATTGTAAGGGGTTCCTGAATCGACAAACTTCATTTCAACTTGATACCCTGCGATGATTTTAAACGTTACTTCTACGTTGCCTTCGTTGGTTGGATACGCATAGTTCGCAACGTTAGCGAAGATTTCTTCAACCGCTATATTTAATTTGGTTTTATGTGCACTTTGAATTCCCGCATCGTCACATTTTTTGTTGAGCCAGTCAATCAAAGTTGAGTAATTGTCAATGTTTGCTTCAAGCAGGATAGTATCTTTAATCACGAGCCCCTTGTAGCTAAATGCGAGCATTGTTATATCATCCGCCTGAGGTTCGTCTTCTGTGAAAGCTTGAACATCCGATTTAATTTCTGCCAAAATGTTTTCTGCGCTAATCTTCGTTTGAGGTATCGAATTCAGCGTCGCTACCAATCTTTCATCTCCGTAGAATTCTTTATCTTTGTTCAGTGCTTCTGTTATTCCGTCTGTATACAATAAGATACTGTCGTTCGGGTTAAGTTGGGTTTCGCAGCTCTTGTAAATTATCGCGCTCATTGCTCCTACAACCAAATTCGGCTCGCAAGGGAAATACTCGAATTCGCAATTAGCTCGTTTGATTAATGGCGGATTGTGCCCCGCGTTGACGCAAACCATTTTGCCCGTTGAAAGTTCCAAGACGCATAGGAAAAGCGTTACGAAAAGTCCTTGTTCGTTGGTTTTGCATATCTGCTTATTTGTTTTTGTAATTATCTCGTCAGGCTTTAACCCTGTTTTTGCAAGGTTTTTAATCAGAGTTTTTGATGTCATCATAAACAACGCCGCAGGAATCCCTTTCCCTGAAACGTCTGCTATCAAAAATGCAAAATGATCAGGGTCTATAAAGAAAAAGTCGTAGAAGTCTCCGCCTACTTCTTTTGCTGTGTCCATAGTTGCGTATATTTCAAACTCGTCGTGATCCGGGTAAGGCGGGAAAATATTAGGTAAGGCTGAAATCTGGATGGATTTTGCAAGCTCAAGTTCCTCATCTAATCTCTTTGCTTCTGCTTCTATTGCGTGCTTTAGGGCATCAACTGTTGTGTTTATACCGTCTGATAACATTACGAATTCTTCTGAATTTTTTACATCAACTTTTTCGTCCAAATCGCCTTCGGTGATTTTGTTGAGGGATTTATTCACCTTGAAAATTCCTGATATTACGACTCTTTGAAGCAGGACGTAAATTAAAAAGAAAATTACCGCAAACAAAATAAAATTAACCGTTATCAAAGAGCTGACAACAGAATTTCGGCTCAAATACATTTCGCTTTCAGGCAAAATGCCTACTATGATGTAGTCTTTCCAATAATCAGATAAGCAGACGTATTTTATTCCGT
>Ga0302215_10001910_pt1 | contig 14590 bp, 10 predicted proteins | sample II_Fen_N3_1_FD_194580 | JGI IMG/M metagenome (GOLD analysis project Ga0302215, IMG submission 194580) | Peat permafrost microbial communities from Stordalen Mire near Abisko, Sweden - II_Fen_N3_1 | ecosystem: Environmental > Terrestrial > Soil > Wetlands > Permafrost | place: Sweden: Abisko...
GGTAAACTTGTAATTCGTGTTAGACGAGATGGAACTGGAACTTTTATTTCTTGTTCTCGTTATCCTAAATGTAAATTTATAAAACAAGACGAAGAAGAAATAAAAAGAAAAATGACAGACATAACTTGTCCAACTTGTCAGAAAGGAAAAATGATGGAGAGACGTGGAAGATTCGGAATATTCTATTCTTGTAGCAATTATCCAGATTGTAAAAATGCTATAAAGGCAAAACCAACAGGAAATATCTGTCCCCTATGTCAGTCATTAATGATGGAAGGCACAAAAACTATCCCAGAGAGATGTTCAAATAAAATGTGCAGAAATCATAACCCTCATAAAAATGGTGATGATATAAAATCTAATAAATAATTTAATATCAGATTTTTATATAATTTAGATAAAAAAATAAAAGCTCCTATTCGTAAGGTACTCGGATCTCCTCGCCAAAATATCTTCTTCGAAGAAAGAAGATCAGCCAGACCATTACTCACAGGACTTTTAATTTTTTATCTAAATCAATCTAATTATTTAAAAAATATAATAAATAAAATACAAAAATATCGGCATATATGCCGATATTTTTGTATGCTTTCCTTAGATATACCTGTAGTGTATAATCAAAAGATGAATATGGATATAAATAAAATATATTCTCTAATAAAGAATTTAGATGAATCAGATAAACAGCTTATCCAAAAAGCATATAATTTTGCACAAAATGCGCATAAAGATCAACTCCGTAAAAGTGGCGAACCTTACTTTGTTCACGTATATAATACAGCATTAAATCTAGCAGACTTGGGTATGAGCCCTATAGTTATTTGTGCTGGATTTCTTCATGATGTAATAGAAGATACAGATACAAAAGAAGAAGATTTAGAAAAAGAATTCGGTAAAGAATTAGTATCTTTAGTAAATGGTGTTACAAAACTTGGAACCGTTAAATATAAAGGTATAGAAAGAAACGTAGAAAACCTTAGAAAATTTTTCGTTTCTGTAGCAGAAGATTTGAGAGTTCTAGTTATTAAACTTGCAGATAGACTACACAACATAGAAACACTCGAATATGTAAGACCTGACAAACAAACACGTATAGCACTTGAAACACTTGAAGTATATGCTCCACTTGCAAATAGACTCTCAATGGGAAGACTAAAAGGACGATTAGAAGATGCTGCTTTTAAATATGCATATCCAAAAGAATACGAAGAAGTCAAACATTTACTTCTCTCAAAGAAGGATGCAAAAGAAAAATACCTTATTGAAGTAAAAGATGAATTAATTAAAAAATTTAAAGAAGAAGGTATTAAAAATACAACAATAAATTATCGCCAAAAACATTTATATTCTCTTTGGAAAAAATTACAAAAATATAATATGGATATCGGTAAAATTTACGATATTATTGCACTTCGAGTAATTGTTGATTCTGTTTCTGATTGTTACCATGTTCTTGGTTTAATACACGGACAATGGACACCTCTTCCTAATCGTATAAAAGACTATATTGCTATGCCTAAAACAAACGGGTATCAAAGTCTCCACACTACTATATTCACAGGAACAGGAGGTATTGTAGAAATACAGATTAGAACTCATGAAATGCACGAAAAAGCAGAAAACGGTATTGCTGCTCACTTTATATATAAAGAAAAAACAACTCAATTAAAAACAAAAGAGTTTGAATGGGTAAATCAACTTCACGAGTTAAACCAAAACCAAGAAGAAGAAAAAGAAAAACCAGAAAAATTTCTAGAGAAAATAAAACTTAATTTCTTTAAAGATAGAATATTCGTATTTACACCCAAAGGAGATATTATAGACTTACCAGAAGGTTCAAGTGTTATTGATTTTGCTTATGCTATACATACAGACTTGGGAGATCATGCACAAGGAGCAAAAGTTAACGGAAAAAACTGTGCGCTACATACAGTGATTAAAACTCATGATATAGTAGAGATACAAGTAAATAAAAATGCAAAACCGTCCTCTAAATGGTTAGACCATGCAAAAACAAGCTTAGCTCGTAAAAGAATCAACAACTATTTAAAAGAAAATAGCCTACTCTCAAAATTCTTATCATTTGGTAAATAAAAATAAAAACCGTATATTAATACGGTTTTTATTTTGAATCTAAACTGAGAAATTTTTTATATTATATAAATCAACTTCCCCTTTTTCTATTTCATCTGGTGTTCTATCATCAATTAGATGTAAATCATCTTCTTGTGCTAATTCATTTGATATAATAGTTTCTGGTATTTTTTCTTCTGTTACTACAATAACCGGTTCTTGTTTTGCCATAAATTTCTCAAGCATTAGATTGGGGTTATTTGAGCTTTCTTCGTTAGATTTAATAACTCCTAATATTGTGCGTAAGTCTTCATTTGTAAAGAAGTCGATTGTTATATAACCACCCTGTTCTTTCTTCTCTATATGAACACGAGTACCAAGTGTCTCTTGTAACTTTTCTTCTATCTCTGTAATTTCTGGGTCTGGTAAATATTCCTTTTTGCGAACACGATCAAATGCTATTTTACGAGCAATTTTTTCTGCATCTCTTACTGTCATTTTCTTGAACATTATTTCCTTAAAAAGAACTAATTGTTCTTCTGGTCTATCTGCAAGCATTAAAATAGGGCGAGTATGACCTTCACTGATCTTACCAGCAGAAAGAGCATCGAGAACTTCTTGAGGTAAAGCCAAAAGTCTTAATGTATTTGAAACATATTCGCGACTCTTACCAACTTTTACTCCGATTTGTAAATGTGTAAATTTAAATTCTTCTGCAAGACGGAAAAAAGCTCTAGCTCTCTCTACTGCATTTAAGTCTTCGCGTTGTAAGTTCTCAATAATAGCAAGCTCAAGCTTTGCCATATTGTCATCTCCTACACGAATAATCACTGGGACCTGTGAAAGTCCTGCTATCGTAGAAGCTCTTAAACGGCGTTCTCCTGCGATAAGTTCATATTCCACAGAAATACCTCCATCTTCCTTTAAAACTTCCATACGAGACACAACAAGAGGCTGTAATACTCCATACTGACGGATTGAATCTGCTAAATCTTTTAAACGAGCTTCATCAAATTCTCGACGAGGCTGAAACGGATTTGGTTTAATTTTTTCTACATCTATCCAAAAAATTGAATTACTATAAAGCTGTGACATATATTTTATTTTAGCATATTTTTACTATCTTGAAAAATATACTAAAACCGTGTATACTCTTCTTGTGTTAATATGCGTCGGTGGTGGAGTGGTCTATCACAACAGACTGTAAATCTGTCGCCTTCGGGCTTCGTTGGTTCGAATCCAACCCGGCGCACAAATTAAAAAACCTTCTTTCGGGAGGGTTTTTTAATTTGTGCGCCGGAGCAAGCCAACTGCTTGGCTTGCGTGTTGGATTCGAAAACCTTTTCCTTGTGAGTGTACTCACGAGTGAAAAAGGTGTACTGAACCTGTAAGGTTCGAAAAGTGTACTCACGGTCCAACCCGAAACGTGTACTCATGGTCCAGCCCGCCTTTCATAAGGTTCGAAAAGCCCTAAAGGATTGCATTTTCAAGAAGTTGATTACAACTTAAGAAAATGGGAACGTACTCGCGGTCCAACCTGAAACATATACTCATAATCCAACCCGTACTAAAAAAATAGCCTGAAGAATAAATTCTTCAGGCTATAGTAATTAATTAAAATGTACAAAATAATAAATAAAATTTACTTGGTTTTAACCGGAATTCTCATTTTATAGAATGAGCGCCAAACAAATACTAATGAAATAGCAAGGAATCCAGCACCAATAAAGGAACTGTAATCTTTTCCAATACCAGCAATAGCATCAAGTTTCATTTTCAAAGCAATCTCAGTAGCTAATAATCCAAACAATGTAGAAAATTTAATGATTGGATTAAGTGACACAGACGAAGTATCTTTAAATGGATCACCAACGGTATCTCCAATAACAGCAGCTTCGTGTAACGGTGTGTTCTTTTCTTTTAAATCTACTTCAACAACTTTTTTAGCATTATCCCAAGACCCGCCGGCATCAGCCATATAGATAGCCTGGAATAAACCAAAAGTAGCAATAGAAATAAGATAAGCAACAAAGAAATTACTGTCAAAAAATGCAAAAGCAAGTGTAAACGAAATTAAAGCAATAAAAATATTCCACATACCTGTCTGAGCATATTGTGTACAAATTTTTACAACTTCCTTCGAATCTTTAATATTGGCTTCTTTTTTATTTAAGTCAAAAGTACTTTTAATAAATTCAACAGCACGATATGCACCTGTCGTAACAGCTTGCATAGACGCACCACTAAACCAGAAGACAACAGCACCACCAGTAATTAATCCAAGTAATATCGGAGCAGACGTCAACGAAACACTCAACAATCCTTTACTTTCAAGCAATAAGATAATAGAGAATATCATAGTAGTTGCACCAACAACAGCAGTACCAATTAAAACTGGTTTAGCTGTAGCCTTAAATGTATTACCTGCAGAATCATTAGCTTCAAGATAATGTTTACCTAATTCAAAATTCGGAATAAATCCAAACCGAAGTTCAATATCTTTTTCAATTTCAAAGATTTGATCGATTTGAGATAATTCAAAAATTGATTGAGCATTATCTGTTACAGGACCATAGCTATCAACGGCGATAGTTACAGGACCCATACACAAGAAACCAAAAGCAACTAATCCAAATGCAAAAATTGATGCATGAGGTCCAAGAATTGAAGTAAGACCAAGACCACTTATAAAGTAAGCAATAGTCATAAGTCCAACGATTAATAAACCGGTCCAGAATGCTCCAAAATTACCAGAGACAATACCAGAAAGAATATTAAGAGATGGACCACCTTCTCTTGAAGCAGTTACAATTTCATTTACATGAGCAGATTTTGAACTTGTAAATAATTTTGTAAACTCAGGAATCAAAACAGCTGCCAATGTACCACAAGAAATAATACCAGCTAATTTCCACCATAAAGATGCATCGGCGGCATTACCTGTAATCTTTGCTAAATCACCAACAAGCAAATGGCTCATAAAAAATGATGTAGAGATACTTAAAATAGCAGCAATCCAGATTAAACGCATCAACGGTTCTTCGAAATCAAACATTTTAAGTCCTTTGTATTTACGCTTAGAAATAGCTTGATTTATGAAATAAGAAATACCCGACATAAGATCCATCAGGAATCGCATTCCAAAAATCCATACAATTAACTTGGCTTGAATTTCACTAATCATTTGAGGTTTACCCGGAAATGCAAAAGGAACAGCTAAAGTAATAAATGTAATTAAGGCAACACCAGTAACACCATAAGTTTCAAAACCATCCGCAGTAGGTCCAACACTGTCACCAGCATTGTCTCCTGTACAGTCAGCAATAACACCAGGGTTACGAGGGTCATCTTCTTTTACTTGAAAAACTACTTTCATTAAATCAGATCCAATATCTGCAATCTTAGTAAAAATACCACCAGCAATACGAAGCACCGAAGCACCAAGTGATTCACCAATAGCAAAACCAAGAAAACAAATACCAACAATTTCACGAGGTACAAATAGTAAGATAATTACCATCATCACTAATTCAAGTGAGATAAGAAAAAGTCCTACACTCATTCCTGCACGAAGCGGAATATCTACAACATCCCAAGGCTTACCACGAAGTGATGCAAATGCAGTACGAGAGTTAGCATAAGTATTAATACGAATACCATACCAAGCAACAGCATAAGATCCACCCATACCTAAAACAGAAAAGAAGAGTACATACAATAAAATACCAATACTTTTTCCTTGCAACGCAAGAAAATAATATGACATAATCACTGCAACAAATGCAAAAAGCATTAAAAGAAATTTACCTTGCTGCAACAAATAAGTTTTGCAAGTTTGATAAATAGTTTCGGACACTTTTAACATTGAATAATGCGCATCTTGTTTTTTAACTTGAGAAAAAAGCCATAAACTGATACTAAGAGTAATACAGATTACGAGCGCACCATAGAATAAAAAATCCCATGATGAAATAGTTTGATTAAAAATTTGAAATTGCCCTGCATGTAAATCAGGGATAGCAATGTCCGCCTCTGAGGCAAACATAGTTTGAGATAGCATAAGTACCATCACAAAAAACATTGTTTTTTTCATTTTTACTGATTTTTAAGTGAAAATTTTATTTATATTTAGTTATCAAATTTAACTCACCTTACATCGAAAACGACTAAAAGTCAATAGGTATTATGTATCTATAAATTAAAAAATCCTTCAATAAATATTGAAGGATTTTTTAATTTATTTTGTGCTTTGAACAGACATTCTTGGTACCCTAATATCTGATTTTATTTTAACTTTTTTCATCTCTATAGAAAGTTCATTATCTTTCATTATTACACTTACCAAATCACCCTTCTTAACACCCTTAGTTATCATAAATGTCGCAACTGGATTAAGAATTTTATTTTGAATAAGACGAACTATGGGTCTTGCTCCATAATGAGGATCATAACCTTCTTTTGCGAGATAATTTAATGCATCATTTGAAACTTCAAGTGAGATACCTTTTAAAAGAAGTCTATCTTGAACAACTTTAATTTTTAAATCTACAATATGACGTATTACATCATTTGAAAGAATATCAAAAACAATAGTTTCATCTAAACGATTCAAAAATTCTGGTCGGAAATAATCCTTTAAACTTGAAAGAACTTTTTCTTTTGTTTGAACATATTCATCAACCTTAGAATTATTTGTAAAACCAAGAGATTCCATTTTCTCAATAAGATGAGAACCTATATTTGAAGTTAATATTATTATTGTATTTTTAAAGTTTACAACACGTCCTTTTGCGTCAGTTAGACGACCTTCATCTAAAACTGAGAGTAAAATATTGAAAACTTCAGGATGAGCTTTTTCAACTTCATCAAACAAAACAACAGAGTATGGACGGTGTCGAACTGCTTCAGTTAGATTTCCTGATTCATCATAGCCAACATAGCCAGGTGGTGAACCTATAAGTTTAGAAACGCTATGACGTTCCATATATTCACTCATATCTACTCGAATCAGAGATTTATCATCATTGAACATAAATGAAGCAAGTGCTTTGGTTAATTCAGTTTTACCCACACCAGTAGGACCCAAGAATATAAATGAACCGATTGGTTTATTTGGATCAGAAATACCAGCACGACTACGACGAACAACATCTGATATTTTTTTAATAGCTTCATCTTGTCCAACGACACGCTTATGAAGTTCTTCTTCCATATGAGCAAGTTTATTTGTCTCCTCTTCAAGCATTTTCATAAGAGGAATTCCTGTCCAACGAGAAACAACTTCTGCTATATCTTCAGCAGTTATATCTTCTTTTAAAATTCTACGAGATCTCTGAAGTTTTTTTAGTCTAGAAAGTTTTGTTTCAAGTTTATTTTGTAAATCTGGAATTTGCCCATAACGAATTTCAGCAACACGAGCAAGATCTGAATGCATTTCTGCATTCTCACCTTCTAAGCGAAGAGATTCTAGTTCTTTTTTAATAGCACGAATTTCTACAACTGTTTCTTTTTCATTTTTCCATTTTAATTCAAGTTCGTGCGTTTTTTCCTTGAGATTACTTATTTCTTTTTCTATTTCTTTTACACGATTTTTAGTATCTTTACTTGAAGTAGAATTACTATGAACTCTAGATATTTCTTTCAATAAAGCTTCTTTCTCTATTTCAAAGCGCATAATCTTACGATCTGCATCTTCTAAAACTTGTGGCTTATTTTCAAGAGAGATTCTAAGAGAAGAAGCAGCTTCATCTATTAAGTCTACGGCTTTATCTGGAAGATAACGATTTGTAATATATCTTGAACTTAGATTAACAGCAGAAATAATTGCATCATCTGTAATACGTACACCATGAAATAGTTCATATTTTTCTTTTAATCCACGCAATATTGCAACAGCGTCATCAATACTTGGTTCATCAATATAAACAGGTTGAAATCTACGAGCAAGAGCTGGATCTTTTTCTATATGCTTTTGATATTCTTTTAATGTTGTTGCACCTATTGCACGAAGTTCCCCCCTTGCAAGAGCTGGCTTTAACATATTAGAAGCATCAAGTGAACCTTCTGAAGATCCCGCACCTACTATAGTGTGAATTTCATCAATAAATAAAATTATTTTTCCATCCGATTTTTCTATTTCTTTCATCATTCCACGAAGTCTTTCTTCAAATTCTCCACGGTACTTTGTACCTGAAAGCAATAATCCTAAATCAAGAGCAACAACTTCTTTATCTTTTAGACTTTCTGGAACATCATTGTGAGCAATACGAATAGCTAAAGCTTCAGCTACTGCCGTCTTACCAGTTCCTGCCTCTCCTATTAATATTGGGTTGTTTTTTGTACGACGAGAAAGAATCTGCATCATACGCATTATTTCTGTATCACGTCCAATAACTGGATCAAGTTTATCTAAACGTGCTAAGTCTGTAAGATTACGAGTAAATTTTGTTAGAAGTTTTGGTTTTTTTGAAACACTAGTTTCTGTTGTTTTACTATTACGAAGTAGTTCTAAAACATTTAATACTTTATCTTTTTCTATTTTAAATCGTCCTAATAATTCACGAGCTTCACCAGGAGTTTCGATTAATGATAAAAATAAATGTTCCGTAGAAACAAATTCATCTTTTAGATTTGTTGCAACCTTACTTGAATTTTCAATAGCTTGAGCAAGATCTGGAGTAAGATATATTTGATAAGAAGGAGAAAGAGTATTACGATTCTCAGGAGACTCTATCATATCAATAAGATTATCAGTTAGAAGTATTGTATCTACTTCCATTTTTTCTAATATAGAAATAATTAAAGAATCTTCCTGAACAAGAAGTGCTGTTAATAAATGAAGTGCATTTACGTGATTTTGGCCACGCTCAATAGCAAGCTCATGAGCCTTGCGTATTACTTCTTTTGCTTTGGTTGTAAAATGATTGAATGGTGGCATATAAATAATTACTAATTTAAATTAATAATTGAAATGAAGCTTATAATAAATGATTTATTATTTTTTATCAACACTAGGAACTGTTGTTGTATTTGTAGCACTAGTTGGAGTAGTATTTTCTGGAGTTGTTGATTTTTTAGTTATCTTTAAGATAGTAAAACCGTTACTAAATTTCTTTAAAACAGAAGCTTCAAAATCATTTTTATTTAAAACTATTTTATAAGTATCTTTATCTGTTAGAATACTTGTATCAACTAAAACTAATCCTACATCTGAAATAATAATTCCCTGTCCTAATTCTTTTGTAGTATCAGTTGTTTTTGTAGGATCAGTAGAAACAACAGCATTTTGATAAACAGGAACAACTACATCACCATCACCTATTAAAGAAGTTGCTTCTTTTTCACTATTTGATGTCTCACTTACAGTAGCTGGAGTTGTCGGAGTTGAAACTTTTTCAATAGTTCTTTGAATAACATTGTTTATGGTCTGAGGGACACTTGTTGGCATTTGTTTCATTAAAGATACAGTAACAATACCAGTAGCTATAGAAACCACAAATGTAATAAGTAGAGTTAATAATATAAGTTGTTTTTTGTTTAGTTCATTGATATCCATAAATCTATTATATCATATTTGTAAACAACGACTAAACCACCTGCAGACGACCAACATCCGGAATTCCGGTTGTCAGGTACCCGCAGACCCTTATTTTATAAGGGCTTATATTTGGTAGACGTCCAACGTGTACCAAATAGATATTAAATGTTCTTAAAAGTTATATTTAGATAAAATACTGTCTAATTCTTTAACTAGAATATCCATATCTTTTTTTGTTGTCTGTCTTCCTAGAGATATACGCAAAGAGCCTTCTTCTTCGTTATTCTTCTTGCAAATCTTTCTTATGGCTTTTATAACATATGAGCTATTCTCATCCGAGCTATGGCAAGCACTTTTTTCTGAAACCTCTATTCCCTTTGCATCAAGTTCAACTACAAGTAACTCACTTGAAATACCTTCAATGGAAATATTTATATTATTCGGTAAACGATTTACTTTATCTCCATTTAAAACTATTTTAAATTTATATTTTTTAGAAAGTTCTAATAATTTACTAATTCCATAATCACGAACCAAAACTAACCTTGCTGATTCTTTTTCTTTTATTTTACAAGTTTTTTCTAATGCGAGAGCAACACCAGAAATCAGAGATACATTTTCAGTTCCTGAGCGTAATCCAGATTCTTGACCTCCACCTCTATAAATAGGAGAAAGTTTTATTTTATTTTTCTTAAACAAAATACCAATACCTTTTGGGCCGTAAATCTTTGAACTATTAAAAGACATTAAATCAACACCCAATTTCTCAACATTTTCAATAGGAAGATAATTTATTGCTTGAGCTGCATCTGTATGAAAATACGGATAAAGAGAATCACCTCCTCTAGTTTTTTTATAATGTCTAATCTCTTTTGCAATTTCTGAGATAGGTTCTATTGTTCCAATCTCATTATTGGCATACATAACAGACACTAGAATTGTATTTTCTTTTATTGAATCTTTTATATTATCTGGATCTACAATTCCATTCTTATTAACTGGAACATAAGTTACCTCTGCTCTATTTGAATCTTCCAACATTCTACAGTTTTCAAGAATGGAAGGATGTTCAATAACAGTAGTTACAATATGTGGTATTCCACTATTAGGATTTAATTCGAAATATGCATTTACAACTCCAATTATAGCTAAGGCATTTGACTCTGTTCCGGATCCAGTAAAAATAATCTCATTTTTATCAGCAAATAATAGCTTTGCTATTTTTTTACGAGAATCATCTATAATACCAGCAACAATAACCCCACTTTTATGTATAGAGCTTGGATTAGCAAAAAAATCTTTATCATAAGATGATATTAATTTCCTTACTTCACTATCAATCGGTGTGGCAGATGCGTAATCTAAATATATTTTTTTATTTAATCTGAATTTCATATTTATATATAATATACTACTATTGCTTTTGTTTTAAAGCAATAAATATATTATATATTTAAAAAATATCATAAATATGCTAAACTATTTTAAAATTTTTAAAAAATAGCACTATGGGTAAAATAGAGATTGGAGTAACAGCAAAAAGAACTGATATTGAAAATCAATTCAGTGGTGAAATTTTTGCAAATAATAAAGAAGGTAAACAAATTACAATCAAATATATTTGTAAAAATCCACAGCTTTATAAAAAAGAATTAGATATTAAGCTAATTGATGGTGATAAAGAAATTTATATAAATGGTTCTATATATCGAAATGATTTATTTAAAAAAGTAAACGAAAAACAAAAGTTTTTGATTTTATTTTCTCTTGATATCATTTTAATAATGATAGAAAGAATGGTTAATTTTAATATCGAAGAAACTCAATCAAACAAAAAAGATCTTGCAATAAACGAAGTGGGGCTAAAACTTATCTTCGGAGAATAACAAAACAAAGACCTTTTAATTAAATTTTTAATTAAAAGGTCTTTTTTGTATATTCAAAACATTGAAAAAAAAGCTTTATTAGTATATACTCTTACCAGTTATGAGCACTTCTATCTTAATTTACGTACTTTTAGGCATTATTTTAATTATCCTATCTTGGATAGTAATTACTGAGTACCGATTTAAAAAATTCTTTGTTGGAACAAAAGCAATCAATCTAGAGGGAGCGATAATTGAAGTTGGTAAAAAAATGAAAGAAATACAAGATACTCAAGCAGGTATCAATAAACATTTAGATATCATAGACAAGAGACTAGATGTATCTATTCGAAATGTTCAAACAATCCGTTTTAATCCGTTTGAAGATGCTGGCAGTAACCAAAGTTTTGCAATGGCATTTCTAAACGATAAAGGAGATGGAGTTATTATGTCTAGTTTATACGCTAGAGACAGAATGAGTATTTTTGCTAAACCAATAATAAATGGTAAGTCTGAATTTGAACTTTCAGCAGAAGAAAAAGAAATCTTAAAAAAATCAATATAAATTATGAATACAGAAAATAAAAAAACAAATATAAAAAGAAGACCACCTGTTGTTGTGGTTATGGGTCATGTTGACCACGGAAAATCAACTCTTCTTGATTATATTCGTAAATCAAATATTGTATCTCTTGAAGCTGGTGGTATCACTCAAAGTATCAGTGCCTATGAAGTAATACACAAAGATGAAAAAGGAGAAAACCAACTAATAACATTTCTTGATACACCAGGACATGAAGCTTTTTCTAAAATGCGTGCTCGTGGAGCTCAAGCTGCAGATATCGCTATTCTTATAGTATCAGCAGAAGACTCTGTTAAAGCTCAGACAATGGAAGCTTATAATACAATAATAGAAAGTGGTATCCCTTATGTTGTTGCTATAAATAAAATAGATAGACCTAATGCAAATATAGAAAAAACAAAAATGGACCTTGTAGAAAAAGGTATCTACCTTGAAGGTATGGGTGGAGATATTCCTTTTGCTCTAATTTCAGCAAAAGTAGGTACAGGAATAAATGAACTTTTAGATGTAATTCTTCTGATAGCAGAAATGCAAGATTTTACTGGTGATACAGAATTAAATGCTTCTGGAATAGTAATAGAAGCAGTTCGTGAACCAAAGCGTGGAATATCTGCTGCTTGTATTATCAAAAATGGAACTCTTAAATCTGGAATGTTTGTAGCAACAGATACAGCTATAGTAACCACTCGTATACTTGAAGATTTTTTGGGTAAAAATATAAAAGAAGCAACTTTCTCATCCCCTATTCGTCTTATTGGTTTTGAATCTATGCCAGAAGTTGGTGGTATTTTTCATTCATTTAAAACAAAGAAAGAAGCTGAAAGTTATGTAAATGAAATCAAAAATGAAACTGAAGCAAATAAAGTAACAAAAGAAAGAGTATGGCAAACAGGTAAAATCATACCTCTTATTATAAAAACTGATGTTGCAGGAACAATAGAAGCTATAGAAAAAGAAATTGGTAAACTAAACAGAGAAGATATTTCTTTTAAAATTATAAACTCTGGTGTTGGAGCTATCAATGAATCCGATCTTAAGATGGGTAATGTTAACAAAGAAAGTATTATAGTTGGATTCAATATACATCTAGATAACGGAGCTCGTGATCTCAATGAATCATTAAAAGTAAATGTTAAAACTTTTGATATAATCTACAAACTAACTGACTGGTTAAAAGAAATAGTAGAAGAACGTCGTCCAAGAGTAGAAACAAAAGAAGTAACAGGTTCACTTAAGGTTTTAAAAACTTTTGGGGAAACAAAAGATAAGAAAGTTGTCGGTGGAAAAGTCATAACAGGAAGAATAACACTAGGTGGTATTGTTCGTATTATTCGTCGTGATTTTGAAATAGGCACAGGAAAAATAGTTGAACTTCAAATGAATAAAATAAAAACAAAAGAAGTTTTAGAAGGTACAGACTGCGGAGTTCTCGTTGAATCAAAAATGGATATTGCCCCTGGAGATGTATTAGAAGCATTTATTATTTCTATAATATAAATACTATGTCTGAATTTAGAAACGAAAAAATAACAAATCATATTAAAGAATTAGCTGCCAACTATATTGAAAAAGAAGGTGGTAATACTTCAATGATAACAGTTACTCGAGTAATACTTTCTCCTGATAATAAAAATGCAAAAATTATGATTACTGTTTTACCTAAAGATAAAGAAAAGGCAGCTTATGGATTTATTCGTCGAAATCTTGGTGATTTACGTAAATACATAACAAAAGGACTTCGTGTTAATCCTATTCCCTTTCTATCAGTAGAAATCGATGAAGGAGAAAAAAATAGACAAAAAATTGACGAATTATTGCATAATAGTTAGTATAATAAAGTTAGAAAATCTTCAGGTGTACGACACCCGAAGCCAACTAGGTGTCGGACACCTTTAAGGCCTGGTAGCCAAGTGGTAAGGCAGAGATCTGCAAAATCTCTATACGGCGGTTCAATTCCGCCCCAGGCCTCCTTAGAGCTTTGAAAAACTCTAAAAATGTAATAGTATAGGTTAATGCCCAGGTGGCGGAATTGGTATACGCGCTAGTCTTAGGAACTAGTGGAGCAATCCTTGGAGGTTCAAGTCCTCTCCTGGGCACATAAACGAAAAAGGGAGCAATTAATATTGCTCCCTTTTTCTATATTTTGTGCCCAGGAGAGGACTTGAAAGACGGAGGCTGACGAGCCGAGTCGGGGTCGCATAAATTTTCACCAGAAAATTATATGTGACCAAGTCCTACTAATATTTATAATCTGTAAGATTCAAGACTCCTCTCCTTAAATTCCTGACCAAATATTTTATGATTTTCACCAGAAAATTATATGTGACCAAGTCCCACAAATATATAATCACAGGAAATACGAAAGGTGTACTGAATCTGTAAGATTCAAGAGTCCTCTCCTTAAACTCCTGACCAAGTCCTACTAATTAATCAAAACTCCTCTCCTACCCCCCCCCAACAAAAAATACCCACACGAATGCGGGTATTAAATCTAGGCTTACTTAAATACTATACTTTAATCTCTTTAAATTC
>Ga0302215_10001917_pt1 | contig 14554 bp, 12 predicted proteins | sample II_Fen_N3_1_FD_194580 | JGI IMG/M metagenome (GOLD analysis project Ga0302215, IMG submission 194580) | Peat permafrost microbial communities from Stordalen Mire near Abisko, Sweden - II_Fen_N3_1 | ecosystem: Environmental > Terrestrial > Soil > Wetlands > Permafrost | place: Sweden: Abisko...
CCATGAATAAAGAGGACTTAAAAATTGTATAGTGATGCAAGGAGTGTATGAGGTCCATTTCCGCCAAGTCGGAATGTACCATCTGATCCGGTGAAAAGCTCCAATATTTTGTTATAAAAGAAGTAACTTAACCTATAGACTTTTCTGAAGTATCAAAATCTGTTTTTGAAGGAATACGACGTTTTGAGGATAATCATTAAAATCTATAATAAAGGGATTCAAGAGTTCCCTAAAAATAAATTTCAACTTTTTTTGTGTTTATAATTGAGCAAACATTTGCCGAACTTTTTTACTCTACTCAATATTCGAGGTGAAAATAAGTATAGAAGAGTGTAAAAAACAAGAGAAAAAATGGAGCTCTGCTGATTTGTACTTGAATTTTAACCAATATGATTTATTTCCATTTCTCTAGTGATACAATATTCAAAAAAAATCCCTTGCCATTTATTTGGCAAGGGATTTAGTTTATTTTCATTTTTCAATTTGTTTGGGTTGCAATTCAATTACTTCGAGGTTTTGAATTTTCTCACCATCAATTTCTACCCGGATAAGAGTCTGAACTTTATGAAAGCCATATTTGCCGGCTGCACCGGGATTAATATGTAACAAATCGAGCTTCTTATCATGCTGTACCTTTAAGATATGTGAATGACCACATACAAAGAGTTTTGGGGGTTGTTGAAAAATGGCAGGTCGTACTAACGGATCATAATTTCCGGGATAACCTCCGATGTGAGTTAACCATACTTTTACACCTTCGCACATAAACCTGTTGTGCTGTGGAAAAAGTGCACGAATATCAAATCCATCTATATTGCCCCACACTCCCCGAAGAGGTTTGAAAGCCTGTAAACGGTTTACAACGTCTAACGAGCCCCAGTCTCCGGCATGCCATATTTCATCGCAATTGGCAAAATGTTCAAGAATGCGGTCATCGAGCATCCCATGAGTATCCGAAAGTATTCCGATTCTCTTCATAATTAGGTTATTTATTGTTCTTATTGAAGGCAAAAGTAATAAAAATCAACAATAAAGAGTTCGATAATAAGAATCAGATACTCTGAATGGGTTTATTTTATAAATATATAGAATAATGCATTTTGTTTTTGTTTTGAATTTCGCTACTTTTGTACGCTTTTGGCTTGATGAATGATGTTGCAATGAAAAAGAAAAAGAATAATCTCAAACCTTTCATTCAGAAAATGCGATTTAAATATCGCGTTTCAATTTTGAATGAAAATACACTGGAGGAATCCTGGCATGTACGTTTGTCCAGATTCAGTGTGTTTATGTATGTGTCTACTTTTATTGCAATAACGTTTATTCTGCTTACTATACTTATCTTTACAACACCAATCAGTCGCTATTTACCGGGATATGGTGAAACCGGAAACCGGTCGAACATTATTAAAGAGTCAATGCGAACTGATTCGTTGATTCAACAGGTCGATTTGCAGGAAGGATATGTTGATATTATCAAAGGAATTATTACCGGTAAAATGGATGTTGACTCTATTGCTTCTTTAGATTCGATTGCCTTAAAACAAAGAGCCCGTGTTTTACTGGATAAATCGAAAAGAGAAAAAACATTTGTCGAAAATTTCGAGAAAGAGGAAAAATATAATCTGGCAAGCATAGATACAAAACCTACTGAGAGTTCATATGTTTTTTTCAGACCGACGCGTGGAGTAATTTCGTCATCATTTAATCTGGCTGAAGAACAATACGGCATTTATCTTATTACTTCGCCAAATGAAAGTGTCGTGAGTGTATTGGATGGTACTGTAGTTTATTCTGCATTTACATTCGATTACGGATGGGTCGTTGAGGTACAACATGAAAATAATTATCTTTCTATTTACAAGAATAACACCCGGGTACTTAAACGGGTCGGTGATGAAGTGAAAGCCGGTGAAAGCATTGGTATCACAGGAGATGCCAAAGGTAAAAAGGCAGGCAATCAATTTTATTTTGAATTATGGAAACTAGGTAAGCCTGTTGATCCGGAAGAGGTTATAATATTTTAAATTGGATTCATATTGAGCGAACAAAAAAAACAAATAGCAATCCTGGGTTCTACAGGTTCAATTGGAACACAGGCATTGGAAGTGATATCCGAAAACAAATCGATGTTTGAGGTGTACGCACTGACGGCAAATAATAATGTTGATTTACTTATTCAACAAGCCCGTAAATTTATGCCGGAAATGGTGGCAATCGGGAATGAAAAACATTATCAAAAGTTGAAAGATGCATTGGCAGATTTGCCTGTAAAAGTATTTGCAGGGGCAGATTCTATTGCACAGGTAGCTGAAATGCAACCGATAGAGATTGTATTGACGGCAATGGTAGGTTATTCCGGACTGAAACCGACTATAAATGCCATAAAAGCAGGGAAAAAAATTGCTTTAGCCAATAAAGAAACATTGGTAGTGGCGGGTGAATTGATTCGTGAATTAGCATCTACCTATCATGCACCAATAATTCCGGTTGATTCTGAACATTCTGCCATATTTCAATGTTTGGCAGGTGAAGGGAACAATCCGATTGAAAAAGTAATATTGACAGCCTCCGGTGGTCCGTTTCGAACGAAGTCCATGCAGGAACTTGAACATGTTACCAGTGCTCAGGCACTAAAACATCCAAACTGGGATATGGGTGCTAAGGTTACCATCGATTCGGCAAGTCTAATGAATAAAGGATTTGAAATTATAGAAGCCAAATGGCTTTTCGGTGTATTGCCCGAACAAATTCAGGTGGTTGTACATCCACAGTCGATTATTCACTCCATGGTTCAGTTTGTGGATGGTTCTATAAAAGCACAACTTGGCATGCCGGATATGAAACTGCCTATTCAATATGCTTTTACTTATCCGGAACGCATAAAATCAAATTTTCCAAGATTTGATTTTGATGCATGCTCGCAATTTACATTTGAAAAACCTGATCTGGAACGCTTTCGAAATTTAGCTTTTGCATATTATGTCATGGATAAAGGAGGTAATATGCCCTGCATACTGAATGCTGCAAATGAAATAGTTGTTGCGGAATTTTTAAAAGATAAAATTGGTTTTCTTCAAATGAGTGATATCATTGAAGATGTTCTGGCAAAATCAGAGTTTATAGCCAAACCAACTTACGAAGATTATGTGAAGACTGATGCCATAGTGAGATTACTTACCAAAGAAATGATTCGATAGAGGTAAGAGGTAAGAGGTAAGAGGTAAGAGGTAAGGATCTGGTAGAAGGTAGTAGGTAGTTGGTAGTGGAAAGTTGAGTTGTTAGTAGAGTAACCGAATTTCAGGATGTTACAAAATGCCACACATGAAGGAATATCATTTAAAGAACAGGCCAAACAGGGAAATTACATCGGATAGTGAAATAAATGATATTTTGCAAGACGGTAAATTTGTAGTAATTTCAATGTGTCGGGATAATGAACCTTACATTGTTACATTAAGTTATGGATTTGATGCCAAAGAAAGATCTTTATATATTCATTGTGCTCCTACTGGTTTAAAAGTGGATTTTATTAAATCAAATAACAGGATTTGTGCCACGATCATTGAGGATGGTGAGTATGTTGCAGATGAATGTGCACATAATTATAAATCTGTTGTTTTTTGGGGAGATATTTCTTTTGTAGAAGATTTGGAAGAAAAAAAATATGGCATGGGAATCCTTTTGAATCATTTGGAAAGTAAAGAACAAGTGATAAGGGCGAAACTGTTGAAATCAGAAGATTATTACTCCAACATGAAGGTGTTGAGAATTGATATCAAACAGATTCATGCAAAAGCAGGAAGATAATTAACAACTTGATATTTCGATTGAAAGATGGATGTTCCCAAAACCGAAGGGATAAAATATGCAGGTTCAAAACTTAAGTTGTTACCCTACATATTTGAAATGGTGGCAGATCTGAGGGATGTTGACACTGTTCTTGATGGTTTCAGTGGCTCCACCAGGGTATCGCAGGTTTTTGCACAAAAGGGTTATTCAACAATCTCGAATGACATCTCCGTTTGGTCGGAAGTCTTTGCAACCTGTTATCTGATTTCAAATAAATCAAATGAATATTATCAACAGTTTATTGATTATCTGAATAGTTTACAGGGTGTTGATGGTTGGTATACTGAAAATTACGGAGGGGCAGAATCTGAAAATAAAAAACCATTTCAGATAAAAAATGCACAGAAACTTGATGCCATACGCGATGAAATTGATAAGCTGAATTTAAAATGGGAGGACAAATGTGTGTTGCTTACCAGTCTGATCTATGCGCTGGATAAAGTAGACAGCACACTTGGACATTTTGCAGCTTATTTATCGGAATGGTCGCCGCGATCATTTAATGATTTAACGCTGAAGCTGCCGCTTCGTTTTACATTAGAGGGAAATAACAGGGTAATACGTGATGATATTTTTAATACAGTAGCAAAGAATAGTTTTGATTTAGCATATTTTGATCCTCCTTATGGATCAAATAACGAAAAAATGCCACCAAGTCGTGTCAGGTATGCTTCGTATTATCATTTATGGACAACGATTATTCAGCATGACAAACCATTACTGTTTGGTAAAGCAAAGAGGAGGGAAGATTCAAGAGATGAACTTTCAGTTTCTGTTTTTGAAGAATTCAGAAAAAATGAAAATGGTGATTTCATTGCATTAAAGGCTTTAAAGAGGTTAATTCAAGAAACAAATACGCATTTTTTACTGTTGTCATACAGTTCGGGTGGTAGGGCAACGAAACAACAGTTGTTGGATATTATTTTAGAATCAGGCAAATTGCTGGATGTCAAACTTATTGATTATAAAAAGAATGTAATGAGTAGTATGCAAACCACCAAAGAATGGATTAACAGTGATGAAATGCATCGCGAATACTTATTCTTAATGGAAAAAGGGTGAGCAAATAAAAGTAAAAGTTATTATTGTTAATACTTAAATATACTATTGCGATAAAATATTAAAACTAAAAAACAAATTATACAGTTCCTAAATTACACAGTTACACAATTTAAAAATAAATAGTTACACTTTTTTATATGGAAACATTTTTTATCCGAGCTTTACAGCTTATTCTTAGTCTGTCAATATTAGTGGTTTTACACGAATTCGGACATTTTGCATTTGCCCGTCTTTTTAAAGTTCGTGTCGAAAAATTCTATATGTTCTTCAATCCGAATTTTTCATTTATTCGTGCAAAAAAGATAAACGGAAAATGGGATTTAAAGTTTTTTGCTAAAAATGTCCCTGCCAATGAACGTCCAAAATTGGATGCTGATGGTGATGTTATGCATGATGCAAAAGGAAAACCGATCATGCAACAGATTCCTTTAACAGACTTGCCTGAAGGAGATTGGCGCAAGTATCCGGAAAATACCGAATGGGGTATTGGTTGGTTGCCACTTGGTGGATATTGTAAGATTTCAGGAATGGTGGATGAATCGATGGACGTTACCCAGATGAATGAGGAGCCTCAGCCCTGGGAATACCGGTCACGATCTGTCGCACAACGTTTGCCTATCATCATTGGAGGAGTATTAGTCAATTTCATATTGGCGATGGTAATCTATTCAGCAGTATTATATACCTGGGGTCAGGATTATTTTCCTCTTAAAAATGCAAAATACGGGTTGGAATTCTCAAACATAATGTTAAAAAGTGGATTTGAAAACGGAGATAATATCTTGAAAATAGATGGCGTTGCTGTTGAAAGACGTTCGGATATTATTGAAAAAATTCTTATTGACGGGCAACGAAATGTAACTGTTTCAAGGAATAATGCTATAATTGATTTAACTCTACCGGTTGATTTTTCACAAAAAGTTTTAGCATCAAGGGAAACCGACCTGCTTTCACCGCGAATTCCATTTGTAATTGATGCTATTAATGAAGGTTCGATTGCCGAAAAGACTAACCTCATGCATGGTGATAGTATTACAGGAATAAATGGCAAACAACTCTTTATCTTTCAGGATATTCAAAAAGAACTTGATGCGTCGCGTAATACTCAAATTGACCTGAATTATGTAAGAAATGGAAATAGAATGCAATCGAAAATTCAATTGGATCAAACTGCTAAATTAGGAGTTTATCCTAAGGTAGATTTTGCCTCAATGCCTTACATTCATACAAAATATGGTTTTTTAGAATCAATTCCCGCCGGAATTAATTTAGGTTGGGAAACGTTGACCAGTTATGTCAAGCAATTCAAACTGGTATTTACCAAAGAAGGATCAAAACAATTGGGCGGATTTGGAAGTATAGGCAAAATGTTTCCCAAAGTATGGGATTGGCAGGTTTTCTGGTCTATGACAGCTTTGCTGTCTGTAATACTGGCTTTTATGAATTTCTTACCTATTCCTGCTTTAGATGGAGGATATGTGTTATTTCTGGTTTACGAGTTAATAACACGGAAGAAACCAAATGAGAAATTCCTTGAGTATGCTCAAACTGTTGGAATGATGTTGCTTTTTGGATTACTGTTGTATGCAAACGGGAATGATCTTTTTAAAGCGGTATTTAAATAAATAATTTAAATAAGATATTAATAAAAAAGATTCGGAAATTGCTTCCGGATCTTTTTTTTTTGGACTACAAACATTAGCGGGTAAATTATAATGCCCAAATTATTAATTAGTAATGCAATGTCGTTTAGCATTCTTCAAACTCTTTTTAAATAGAAATATATAACTTTTAGTTATATGTGAGTTAGTGTTTTTTTGTCTAACTTTGTGATAAGAAATTAATAGACACTAAGTCAAAGACACTAAGTCAAAGACACTAAGTTGCACTAAGAGTCTATATAAACTATATCCTTAGCTAAACGAAAATGAATTGTAAATATTAAATGGATAAATAGTAACTGTCTTAATGATTTAAAAGGTAAATTGTAAATGAATAAATAGTAAATTCTTCTTAGTTCGTGCAATTATTACATATTTCAATTTGTTTCCTGTTACTGATAATTTTATTTCTAAAATAGTTAGCATTTTTACTTTGCCAGCAACTTAAAAAAGTCTCGTCATCTAAATTTCCAAACGTATGTTCTGAAGATTTATCAAAGCAACAGGGCAATACTTCACCATGAACATTGATCACAGCTCCACTCCACAATCTCCAACATCGGTTTGATTTGCGCCCTTTTATTTTGTATTTTCCTTCTTTTGTTTTAATATACCTTGTATACAGCCTTTTGGTAGTCAATAAATCATTTCCGTTTTCAAAATCATAAAGTTGAGCAGATTTAAAAGTTAACCGATCTGCCTTTAATGATTTAGCCAGTTTTTTCATTTCATTCATTTGATGTTCATTCGTTTTTAATACAAGAAATTGAATTTCAACGAGTGGCGTGAAAGATTTTAATGCTTTTTTCCATTCAATTACAGATTTGATGCCATCTAATGCATTTTGAATTTTTCCACCAACCCGGTAATTTTCATAGATTTCCTGTGTACTTCCATCAATGGATACAATAAGTTTATCCAATCCGGAAAGAACTATTTCTCTGGCCATTGTATCATTCAAAAATTGACCGTTGGTAGAAGTAGAAGAATAAATATTACTACTATGAGTCTGTTTAATCAAATCAATAAAATGATTATTGAGAAAAGGTTCACCCTGGAAGTATAAAATGACATGCAGAAGAGTAGGTTTTAATTCTTCAATCAATTTTTTGTATAGATCAATATTAAATGAAGATTTATCTTTTTTTGAAATAATATTACTTCCAACCGGGCACTCAGGGCATCTCAAATTGCAGTAATTCGTTGTTTCGATTGAAATGAAGAGAGGGTAAATATTATGATGAACATTTATTTTTAAGTGAGAGAAAAGATATGAAACGATTACATTTAAACAGTTAAGTAATTTGTAAATGGTCAAATAACGTGTCGAATATAAAAAGCGTTGAATATTTAAATTGAATTGATTCATAAAAAGTAATTTACATAAACAAATGAATTATAAAGTTGTTATAGAATTATTAGTGAGGTTTTTGACTATTTATTAACAAAAAATGTCAAAATCGATTGCAAAGTAAGGCAAAATTCATTGAAAGATTGTATATTTGCTGACTGAATAATTAAAACTAGAAATTAAATAATTTATAATTAAAAAAAACAACTTTATGAAAAAGCAATTAATTTTCGCAATTTCGATGGTGTTTGCGTTAGTCTTCACTTCTTGTAGTAAAGACCTGACCGCATTAGATCCTAGCTTATTTAAGTGTAACCCTAATCCCCTCGAAGTAAAAGGTGGTAAAGTTGATGCTACAGTTACCGGTACATTTCCTGTTAAGTACTTTAACAAGCGTGCAGTATTAACAGTTACTCCGGTCTTAAAATTCGAAGGTAAGGAAGTTAAAGGAACTCCCGTAGTATTTCAGGGCGAAAAAGTGAAAGGAAATGACAAAACAATTAATTTCAAAGAAGGTGGAAATTATTCATTAAAAGCATCATTTGATTATGTTCCTGAAATGGCTAAATCTGAGCTTTATCTTGAATTTAGTGTGGTTCAAAAAAAGAAGACCTATCAGATTCCGAGTGTAAAAGTAGCTGATGGAGTTATTGCAACTTCACAATTGGTTTCAACGAACGAAACAGAAATGAATCCGGTAATTATTCCTGACAAGTTTCAACGAGTTATTCAAGAACAACAGGAAGCAGACATTAAGTTTTTAATTCAACAGTCTAAGCTTCGTAAAACAGAAACCAATTCAGCCGATATGGTTTCATTGACTAAAAAAATCAAAGAAGCAAAAGAAACTCCTGATCAAAAAGTTTCAGCATTTGACCTGTCTGCCTATGCTTCTCCTGATGGACCATTGAAATTGAATACTAATTTAGCTGAGAGCCGTGAAAAAGTAACCCTTGACTATATGAACAAACAGTTGAAAAAACTGAAAACAGACGTAAAAATAGATTCTAAATTTACTCCTGAAGATTGGGCAGGATTTCAGGCATTAATGGAAAAATCGAATATCCAGGACAAACAACTTGTTTTAAGGGTATTGACCATGTATACCGATCCAGAAGAACGTAACCGCCAGATTAAAAATATATCAGTTGCTTTTAAACAAATTGCTGAAGAAATTTTACCTGAATTACGTCGTTCAAAATTGAAACTAACTGTAGAAGTAACAGGTAAATCAGATAGTTTAATTTCAAAATTGGCAACCGAAGATGCTTCAAAACTTTCAGTTGAAGAATTACTGTATGCAGCAACTCTGACAACTGATTTAGGCGAAAAAGCAACCATTTATCAAAAAGTTACTGAACTTTACCCAACTGATGTACGTGGATTTAATAACCTTGGTGCAGTGAAATTTCAACAGGGTAAAGTAGATGATGCTTCCCGTTATTTCGCAAAAGCATTGGAAATTGAATCAGCAAATGCAGATGTAAATTACAATGCAGGTTTAACTTCGTTAGCAAAAGGAGATTTGGCTAAAGCAGAAGAATATTTCGGTAAATCTGCCGGAACAACCGGAAATGTAGGTGAAGGACTTGGAACTATCTATGTTATTAAAGGAGATTATTCTAAAGCAAAAACTTATTTCGGTTCAACAGTTTCGAATAATGCTGCTATTTTGCAAATTCTTAATGCCGATTATAGTGGTGCCCGTGCTACATTGAGTGCAGTTGCACATCCAAATGCTTTAACAGCTTATCTTGGAGCTATAATAGGTGCACGTACCAATGACCGTGATGCTGTCTACAGCAATTTGAAAATAGCCGTTAAGTTGGATGGTACTTTTGCTCAGAAAGCCGCAAAAGATATTGAATTCTCGAAATTTGCTACTGATGAAGCATTTCTTTCAATTATTAAATAATTGATTAAATAATTATATTAAATAAGTCCAATACAATATTTGTATTGGGCTTATTTGTTTTTAGAGCTGAGCTATACGGCAGTTATCCAGTAATTTAAAATATTATTTTTTTTTATTTTATCTTTAAATAATAATTTTCACAGATTTAATGAACATTATAAGTTATTAATCTCAACAACATTTTCATTTACGGGCATTTAACTGTATCTTTGTAACCATTTTAAAAATTAAAATAATTGAACAACAGAATGCAGGAAAACGAACAAATAGTAAATAAAATTGTTGAAGGAATACAGGAACGTAAAGGAAAAAATATAGTAGTTGTTAACCTGAATAAATTACACGAAGCACCATGTTGCTATTTCGTTATTTGTGAAGGAGATTCAAATGTACATGTTAATGCCATTGCACAATCAATAAAAGATTGGGTTCGTGAACAAATACAGATTAAACCATATGCAACAGATGGTTTTGAAAATTGCGAATGGATCGCAATGGATTATGGTCAGATAATTGTACATGTATTTCAACGTGCTACCAGAGCATATTACGACATCGAACATTTATGGTCCGACGCCGATTTGAAGAAATTGGAGGATATTCTCTGATTTCTTTTTGATTATACTTTCAATTCAAAACAACATACAGGTTTTTGGTATTAAAATAATTAAATAACAAGATAACAATAGAAATATAATGGAAAATAAAACCCCGAATCAAAGTCCGATAAAACCAACGGGTAAATTCCCTAAATTTAATATTTCATGGATATATGGGATCATCATATTAGTTTTGGTTGGTTCATACTTATTTACTGATAACGCTCCGAAAGTAAATGTTGATTATTCTGTTTTTCAGGAATATGTAAAGGAAGGATTGATTTCAAATGTCAATGTCTTCACTCAGAAAAGTACTATTGAAGCTCAATTGATTGATTATTCTAAAATCTCGAATGATACTGCTGCTCTTAATAAAGCATTTGGAGAAAAATACAAATCGCTTTCTTTGAGTCCAAAAATATTGAAGGATTCATTGATCAAGAAAGATACTCAAATGCTGAAGGCTGTTTATGGTGAAAAATATGAAACGTATTCAAAGGAAAGGCTTATTGCAGTAATTGTGCCTTCTACTGAGGCATTCACAAGTTTTATACAGAACGCAAAAGAAAGATATGGATTTGACGGTAATGTAGCATACAAGGATAGTAAAAATTATTTTGAGGTTTTTATGTATAGCATTTTACCTTTTTTGCTCTTAATACTTTTCTTTGTCTTCATGAACCGTCGTATGTCCGGTCAAATGGGTGGAGGTTCCGGAGGCGGCATTTTCAATGTAGGAAAATCAAAAGCACAACTTTTCGATAAAGGGGACACTACAAACAAAATAACTTTTAAAGATGTAGCCGGTTTGGCTGAAGCAAAACAAGAGATTGAAGAAATTGTTTCATTTCTAAAAAATCCATCCAAATATACCGAGTTAGGTGGTAAAATACCAAAAGGTGCTTTATTGGTAGGCCCTCCCGGAACCGGAAAAACATTGCTTGCAAAAGCAGTTGCAGGAGAAGCTGATGTACCTTTTTTCTCTATGTCAGGATCAGATTTTGTAGAAATGTTTGTAGGTGTTGGAGCATCGAGGGTTCGTGATTTATTCCGTCAGGCGAAGGAAAAAGCCCCTTGTATCATTTTTATTGATGAAATTGATGCTGTTGGTCGTGCCCGTGGTAAAAACCCAAATATGGGTAGTAATGACGAACGTGAAAATACATTGAATCAATTATTGACCGAAATGGATGGATTTGGTTCGAATAGTGGAGTGATTATACTTGCAGCAACCAACCGTGCAGATATCCTGGATAAGGCATTACTTCGTGCCGGTCGTTTTGATCGTCAGATACACGTTGATTTACCGGATGTGAATGAACGGAAACAAATCTTCAATGTTCATCTTCGTCCTATTAAGATTAACGATACTGTTGATGTTAATTTCTTATCACGTCAAACACCCGGATTTTCAGGAGCTGATATAGCAAATGTATGTAATGAAGCGGCATTAATTGCAGCACGTAAAAACAAATCATTTGTTGAAAAACAGGATTTTCTTGATGCTGTTGATCGGATTGTAGGTGGTTTGGAAAAGAAAACTAAAATTACCACGATAGCAGAAAAAAAATCGATCGCTTATCATGAAGCAGGTCATGCTACAATCAGTTGGATGCTGGAATATGCCAGTCCACTTGTCAAAGTGACTATTGTCCCACGTGGTGAAGCATTAGGTGCAGCCTGGTATTTGCCTGAAGAGCGACAATTGACTAACAGGGAACATATGTTGGATGAAATGTGCTCTACGTTGGGTGGACGTGCTGCTGAAGATGTATTCCTGAATCAAATGTCAACAGGCGCAATCAATGATCTTGAACGTGTAACTAAAAGAGCATATGCCATGGTTGCTTATTTTGGTATGAGTGATAAATTAGCCAACATGAGTTATTATGATTCAACCGGGAATTCGGATTATGGATTTACAAAACCATATAGCGAGAAAACCGCTGAATTAATAGATTCAGAAGCAAAAAATATAGTTGCCATTGAGTTTGAAAGAGCAAAAAAGATTTTGAGAGATAATGGGGATAAGCATAACATGCTTGCTGATTTATTGATAGAAAAAGAAGTAATATTTGCTGAAGATCTGGAACGAATTTTTGGTAAGCGCCCCTTTACATCGCGGAATGATGAATTAATGGCACAGAATGGAGAATTTGAGGAATTGGAAGATCCAAAATCAGATAAACCTATACTTACTGAGAAAGTATCTGTAGAAAAAGATGAAGAGAATGCCGGTTAATTCTTCACGAGAAAGAATTTTACAACGAATATCAGTCGCAGGAAAAAAGCGATTGATATTTGATGTAGCTTCTGCCTCAAAATCGAATGATATTTACAAACCCATTGTCCCTGATGTAGTCACTTGTTTCAAAAATGAACTGGAATTAATTAATGGGAAATGTTTTCTATGTAAAAATGAGACTGATTTATATTCAAAACTCAAATTGTTTGTAGAAGAAAATAATTTTCCTTTTCTGTATTGTCGGGATTCATATATTTTACAGCAATTAAAAGCATTTAGTATTCCTTTTTCAAACAGTTTGTCTGATTTTGAAGATATGAAAGCGGGCGTAACAGGCTGTGAGTTTCTGATTTCACGAACAGGAACTGTTATGGTTTCTTCAGCATCTGAGTCCGGTAGGCAAATGAATGTATACCCTCCGGTTCATATTGTGTTGGCACATGTTTCGCAAATTGTGGATTATCCGGAAGACGCATTCATCGCAATCCGGGAGAAATATGCTAATTATTTACCATCATCCATTTCAACAATAACCGGACCGAGCCGTACAGCCGATATTGAAAAAACATTGGTTATTGGCGCCCACGGACCAAAACAATTTATAGTTTTTCTATGCAAAGAATAAAGTTTTGCTAACTTTGCAATTGAATAAGTTTTAATTCTCTTCTGCCGGTAATGAAATCAATAAATTTGAGCTTTGAAATATTTTAATTGAATATGTTTAATTAAAGAATTCAATTAAAAAACAAATTGTAAAAACTAATCAAAAATAGCTTTTTAGTTTAATTATTCATGCACTCTATTATGAAACTATCGAATTTAATACTCCTTTCATTCATTCTTACGATTACTTTCAATTCATGTACACCAATTTATAAATGCGGAGAACCTAAACCTAAAAATAAATTGTTCTTACCCAAAATAATAATGACTGTCATTTACGAACGTGATTCATTATGTAAAACCTTGTCGGAAAGAGAAATTGAAAACTACAATCTTAAAAAAGATACAATTACATTACACAATGATATAAAGAACCTTGGTATCCGATATGATAATTTATCAAACGACAAATTATCACAATCCGAACAATTTAATACAGCATTGAAAAACAAATCAGACGAATTGATTTCTAAATCGAATGAGCTGAAAGCAAAAGAAAAGCTATTGGTTGATAGAGAAAAAGCTTTAGATGAGATGAAAAAAATGGTAGCCCGTCAGGATTCTATAACAAATCGGTTAAATAATATATTACATGATGCATTATTAGGATTTAAATCCGATGAGTTATCTGTATATATTAAAAATGGAAAAGTATATGTTTCATTATCAGATAAATTACTTTTCAAATCAGGTAGTGCAGCTGTTGAAACAAAAGGAATCGAAGCTCTTAAAGTTTTAGCAGATGTGCTTAATAAAAATAATGACATTGATATTCTGGTTGAAGGACATACCGATAATATTCCCATAAAAACGGCGTTATATCATGATAATTGGGATTTAAGTGCAGGCAGGGCAATTTCCATTGTGCGAATATTGACTGATGAATACAACATTACCCCAACACGACTTTCAGCCTCGGGGAAGGGTGAATTTTCACCGAAAGCTGTTAATTCAACTCCCGAGGGAAGAGCAAGTAATCGTCGAACTGAAATAATTTTATCTCCAAAACTCGACGAACTAATGAAGCTTCTCAAAACAAATTAATTATCGAAAATAATATCTCATTTTCTTTTTATCTTTTATCAACTGAATAACTATGAATAACTTTGTGAAACGAACCTTGAGCGGATTCATTTTTGTTACAATAATTGCAATTTCTATTTTGCTCAGTCGCTTTACTTTTGTTCCTGTTTTTGCTCTTCTTAG
>Ga0302215_10001918_pt1 | contig 14552 bp, 16 predicted proteins | sample II_Fen_N3_1_FD_194580 | JGI IMG/M metagenome (GOLD analysis project Ga0302215, IMG submission 194580) | Peat permafrost microbial communities from Stordalen Mire near Abisko, Sweden - II_Fen_N3_1 | ecosystem: Environmental > Terrestrial > Soil > Wetlands > Permafrost | place: Sweden: Abisko...
CAAAGAACATCCATTTCTTCGAGAGACATTTCGCCCAATTTCAAATTCTCTTTTAAAGCTAAATTTTCCATTTTCTGGAATCTGGAAATAAATTTAAGATTGGTTCTTTCTAACGCCGAATCCGGATTTAAACCTGATATTCTGGCGTAATTAATTAAGGAAAAAAAAACATCACCCAATTCAAGTTCTTTTTTATCTAAATCAGTTTCTTCATGAAATTCCTGAATTTCTTCATCTACTTTTTTCCACGCATCTTCGGCATCATGAAATTCAAAGCCAATTCCTTTTACTTTATCCTGAATTCTGTAAGCTTTCACCATACTTGGCAATCCTTTCGGTACGCCGCCCAAAATAGAAGTATTCCCTTCTTTCAGTTTCAGTTTTTCCCAATTTTGCTTTACTTCTTCTTCATCTTTCACTTCTACATCCCCGTAAATATGAGGATGACGGAAAATTAATTTTTCATTCAAAGAATTGATAACATCAGCAATATCAAAACTTTCTTTTTCTGAACCTATTTTAGCATAAAAAACCAGATGCAGAAGTACGTCGCCGAGTTCTTTTTTGATTTCGATTAAATCTTCCTGCAAAATCGCATCTGAAAGCTCATAAGTTTCTTCCAAAGTCAAATGACGAAGTGTCTGGAGCGTCTGTTTTTGATCCCACGGACATTTTCCCCGAAGATCATCCATAATATCCAAAAGTCTTCCAAAAGCTTCGAGTTTTTCCTGTCTGGTGTTCATATTTTAAGAATTAAAAGTCTTACAAATTTATGATAAAGTTTCTTTAGTGTCTGTTGAAAATGAAAATCAATTTATTTCCCCAATCCTAAAGGGTGTAAATTGATTTTTAGGCAATACCTTTGAAATATAAATTTCTTCCTCCCTTTAGGGTTGGTTAAAAAGGAATTATTTAATTAAAACAAAAAAAACCTCATCATTGCTGATAAGGTTTCGTATAAATTCAGATAAATTAAATTATCCCATTTTTCTGTGCGTACTTTTTGTAGCTGCTTTTGCTCCTGAGCTTGCTTTCACTTTTGGAGTAGCAGGTTTGTCTGCTTTTGGAGCTGCTTTTTTCGGAGCTGCTTTATCTGCAGTGATATCACCTTCGGCACTTTCTCCTTCTGTAGTTTCAGCCTCAGCTTTTACGAAGCTTTCTGGTGTAATATATCCTGCTTTATGAAGAATATTGTACCATTGAGCCAATTTTTTAATATCAGAAAAATATACTCTTTCTGTATCATAATTTGGAAGAGATGCTCCCATAAATTCTCTCAACTCATCTTCAGTAGATTTGTGAGAAATAGTTTCTTTGTACTCGTAGTTTTTAGCAATATTTTCAAAAACTTCAAACAAAGGAACTTCTTTTTCGAATGTGAACATTGCGATATTATCCAACAAACTCACCTGGCTTGAGTTACCGATGCTTACTTTCTTTTTTGTCGTAACGTCTTCAATAATAAATCCGTTTTTCAATTGCGAAACTAATTTGTAAAGACCTGGTTTACCAGAAATCGAAATTATTTTTTCTAACAGCATAATCTTATTTTTTTTAAATTTTTAGCAATTTGCTCAAGACAAACTACAGTTTATTGTTTATTTATTTTCTATTTATTACTTCGGAAATCTCATTTTGTAGCTGATTGATACATCACCCTGAGAAATTTTCACCAACTTACCTTTTACCAGTTTTTTCTTTAAAGAGCTTAAATGGTCTGTGAACAACGTGCCTTCAATATGATCATATTCATGCTGAATTACGCGGGCTCTAATATCGGAAAAAGTTTCTTTATGCTTAACAAAATTTTCGTCATAATATTCTATAACGATCGTACTTTTTCTTTTTACATCTTCTCTTACATCAGGAATCGAAAGACAGCCTTCATTGAACTTCCACTCTTCCCCCGATTCTTCCAGAATCTGAGCGTTGATGAATACTTTCTTGAAATCTTTTAATTCTTCAGCAATATCTTCGTAATCTTCATCTTCTGCCAAAGGAGTGACATCCACGATAAACATGCGAATATCTAACCCTATTTGTGGCGCTGCAAGACCAATACCATTGGCGCTGTACATCGTATCAAACATATTGTTGATCAATTCCTGCAAACCAGGATAATCTTTATCTATATCTTTTCCTACTTTTCTCAAAACAGGATCTCCAAAGGCTCTAATTGGTAAAATCATCTTGTTCTTTGTTCTAAAAAATTTTGCAATATGATGGTTGCACTTACTTTATCTATTAATCCTTTCTCCTGCCGTTGTTTTTTACTTTTTCCGCTTTGGGAAATAAAAAACGAAGCCATTTTTGACGTAAATCTTTCATCCAAACGATGAACCTGAACATCAGGAAATTCAATTTTAAAACTTTCTATAAATTTCAAAATATCAGTTTCCACCTCAGAAAGATTTCCCCGTAAATCTGTCGGAAGACCGACTACGATGTCTTCTACTTTGTTTTCATTGAAATATTTTTTCAAAAATTCCATCAAAAACTTTGTTTCCACAGTCTGCAGTGCACTGGCAATAATCCTCATATCATCGGTCACCGCAATGCCACAGCGAGCCTTTCCGTAGTCTATCGCAAGGATTTGTCCCATAAGTCTGCAAATTTAAGAAATTTTAATGATTTTATTCATAACGCAGTTTTTTTTATAAAATGATGTGATGTTCCACGATTTTTTTTTATAATTTTAATATTACAAACTCAGAACTATGAAGAAACTCATCTTGGTGAGACACGCTAAAAGCGACTGGCCAGAAGAAACCGAAGACTTCGACAGACCATTGGCAGACAAAGGGTTACAAGACGCCTTGAAGATGTCTAAATTTTTAAAAAACAGCAACATTTCCATTGACTATTTGGTTTCAAGCCCTGCTGTGAGAGCGCTGGATACTTGCAAAATTTTTAACCAAACGTACAGGCTAGATTACACTACGAACGAAAAATTATATAATCCATCTGAAAATAATTTTCAGTCGGTGATTTATGATTTGAATGATGACGTCAATTCGGTCGCAATTTTCTCACACAACAACGGAATTTCAAATTTTGCCAATTCTATTTCGGAAGACATTTTTCATTTTCCGACTTGCGGTGTTGCGGGTTTTGAAATCAATTGTGATTCCTGGTCGCAGTTTGATGTTGCTGAGAAGAAGCTTTTGTTCTTTTATGAGCCTAATAAAATTTAAATAGCATTCATAAAATTTCCACTATGGAAATTGAGCAACTAGATTCGTCTATTAAATAAAAATAAATGAGACATTGTTGACGAAAATTTGATAGAATTTTTTGATGGGCGGTTTGAAATTCTAAGTTTAAGTTTTGGCTAAAGCCTCTTTAATGTTACAAAAGAAAAACGGGCTAAAGCCCGTTCCTTTTGATATAATATAGTGTATAAGTTTGTTCTAAAATTATTTTCTTTTCAAATCAAGATCATCAAAATCAAAACTGAAATCGGTAACATCCGAAATCGCTTTCATCTTTGCAGATTCTGCTTTTCCGTTTTCGTCGTAGCTGAAAATGATGTAAGCATCAGCATCGTAACTTCTGTCGTCCCATTTGATAATGAAAGAATTGTTTGAATATGGCAGCAATTCACCTTTTAATCTCGGAGAATTCTGACAAGATATTCTAAATATATTTCCTTGTTGAGCAATTTCTACATCACCAAACCAGATGTCATTGTATTTCCCAACAAACTGCTCAGGTTTTGGCTGTAGATTTTTATCTTTTTTGAAGGCTTCTGATCTTGTATACGCTTCTTTCTTCTGTTTATCATATTCTGCATTAGCTTTTGACATTCTGTCTCCATAGGTTTTCAACCAATTTCTGTCGGCAATTCCTAAATAAGAATCCTTCAAAGTATTGGTAATTGTGTTAAAAGCTGCTCCAGATTGCTGATTGGTTAAAACTACAATTCCCAACTTCATATCAGGAATCAAGGTAAACTGTGTTACCGTCCCGATCAAACCTCCTGTATGCTGAATTTGTTTATGACCTTTCACATCGCTCAAAAACCAACCTAAACCATAACCATAAAAACCTGTATCATAAGGATTTTTCATCGCAACAGGACTTGCAATCTGCAAATTCCAAAGTTGCTGAATCTGTTTATCTGAAACCAATTTCTTTCCTTCTTTCGTCGTAAATCCGTTTAAAAGAAAATCTGCCCAGGTCGTCATGTCTTTGACATTACTCATGATTCCACCGGCAGCATTTCCCGTTTCGTTCCAGTCGTGAGGAACAGCGATTGCTTTTTCGTCAACAGGAGCATGAGCATCAATTTTATTGACAACAGCTTTTGCTCTGTTATAACTTCCGAAGCTTGAATTCATTCCGACAGGTTTCATAATTCTCTGTTCTATAAATTCAGCCCAACTCAATCCTGAAATTCTATGAATCACTTCTCCTGCCACAATAAACATAATATTATTATAATCTAAAGTCGTTCTGAAAGGATTTTCAGGTTTTAAGTATCTTACGTTGTGAACAATATCATTGACAGTCAGGTTTCCACCTTCCGGAAAAAACATCAAATCTCCCTGTCCCAAACCTAATCCAGCTCTATGGGTGATTAAATCTTTAATTGTTACATTTTGAGAAACATACGAATCATACATCTGAAATTCAGGAATATATTTTGAAACCTTGTCATCCCAGTTCAGTTTTCCTTCATCCGCTAAAATTGCCAAAGCTGTACAGGTAAACGCTTTAGAATTGGAAGCAATACCAACCAAAGTTGTGTCATCCATTGATTGTTTTGTGGTTAAAGAACGTACTCCAAAACCTTTAGAATAAATAATTTTACCATCTTTAATCACTCCAACCGACATTCCCGGAACATCGAAAGTTTTTAAGGTATTTTGAATTAATTCATCCAGCTTTTTTTCCTCGACCTGAGCGAAGGTGATAAAAGAGATAAGAATAAAAAACAGAGAAAGTTTTTGTTTCATTTTTAAATTTTTTCAAAGTTAATCAATTCGGGATTATTGAGTAAATTTGAATTTTATAATTAAGATTAATGACTGATAATAAAATTATGATTCCCGCTATTGTTACTATATTCGTTGCATTCTTAGGATTTATAGTTAAATATTGGAATGATATTAAACTAGCAAAGCGAAAAGATAAATTAGATAGAATTAATAAACAACTTGGAGATTTTTATGGACCTTTGTATTCTTTAATGAAGTCAAGTCAACAAGCTTGGGAATCTTTCAGAAAAAAGAACAAACCTAACGGCGCATATTTTAATGATCCAAATCACCCGACAACTGAAGCTCAAATCGAAGCTTGGAAGCATTATATGAAATATGTTTTTATGCCCATTAATGAAAAAATGTATGATATTATTGTTAGTAAAAGCGATTTGCTATTGGAGGATGAAATACCAAAATGTTTATTGGATTTAATTTCTCATATTATAATTTATAAAGCCGTAATTAAAAAGTGGGAATTAGGTGATTTTAGTGAATATATATCAATAATAAACTATCCGAGTGAAGCCCGAGAATATATTTATAATTCATTTGAAAAATTAAAAAAAGAACAAAATAAAATTATAAATAAAACTAATTTTCTTATTTTTTAGGTTCTCTATAATATTTTCAAAATAAATTTCATGACCAAAATCCTCCTCCTCTCCGATTCACACTCGTATATTGAAGATCGAATTTTAGATTATGCGAAACAGGCTGATGAAATTTGGCATTGTGGAGATTTCGGAAGTTTTGAAATCATTGAGCAGCTTGAAAAAATAAAACCTTTAAAAGGTGTTTACGGAAATATCGATGGTGCAAAAATCCGTTCAGAATTTCCTGAAGTTACCCATTTTTTTTGTGAAGATGTAGAGGTTTTGATGATTCATATTGGAGGTTATCCAGGAAAATACACCCCTTTAGCGCAAAAAGAAATTGCTGAAAAAACTCCGAAATTATTTATTTCAGGGCATTCTCATATTTTGAAGGCGATGTTTGATCAAAAAAACAATCTTTTACACCTGAATCCGGGAGCTTGCGGAAAACAAGGATGGCATAAAATGAGAACGATGATGCGGTTTGTGATTGATGGTGTTGAAATAAAGGATTTGGAGGTGATTGAATTGGGAGCGAAAGTTTAAAGTTATCGTTGAAATTTGAACCATTAAGATTTATTAAGGAGTTGAGAATAGTTAAGTTGAGCTTCGCTTTAAGCAGAGTGTCTATTTAATTTCCCTTAATGAAACTTAACTCCTTAAATTCACCTCAATGGTTAAAAATTACTCTGTTCTCGCAGTGACAAATTGTTGAAACGCAGGAATTCCCCTCCACTGGAGGGGTGGCGAAAATTCTGAAAGAATTTTTGACGGGGTGGTCTTAGCCCCGATAGGAACGGTTACCCCACAGCAAGCCATTCGAAAGGCTCAGGACAGGCTGGCTTGCGAGGAGTATGAGTGGATAGCGGGAAATAGCTCCTAAAATATGAGTAATCAAATAAATGATTGCTTTCCCGAAGTGTTGGGACTGGCTGTTCCTCACAATGACAAAAAGAAAAATATATGAAAATAGGCGATAAAGTTTCGGTGGTAGATGAAGATTTGAGCGGAGTAATCACTTCGGTGAATGGAAATATCGTGGTTTTCAAAGATGAATATGGCTTTACCTATCAATACCCAAAAGAAAAACTGGTTCCGAAAAATGCTTCTATCTACGACAATATGAAGGTAGTACAAAAGGCAGAACCGAGAAAAGTGACCTCTAAAAAACACGATAAAAATCCGTTGATTCTTGATCTGCATTTTCATAATTTGGTTAAGAATCCGAATGACTACGATAGTTTCGAAAGATTGTTTATGCAGAAGGAAAAACTGATTCAAACAATTAATTTTTGCAGAAAAAATCATTTGAAAAGACTGGAAATCGTACACGGAATCGGCGATGGCGTACTTCAGAAATTAGTCTGGGACGTACTTGAAAGTCAAACTGGTCTAGATTTTTACAACAAAGAAATACTTCATCATCAATCGGGTGCGGTAATGGTAGAATTTCACTAAATTTGCAGCAATTGTCATATGAACGTACTAAATTTACTTTTCACGAAAGACGGACTGATCTATCAGATTTCCAAGAACAAAAATGTTTTGGAAGAGAAATCTTATCTGGTTAATGAAGAATCTCCTAAGAATTTTATTGCTCAAAAGCTTGAGGAAGTTTTACTGAAACAGAGATTTGATGAAGTTTCTGTAATCTCAGCTTTAAATCATTTTACGCTAATGCCGGAAGGTTTTGCGGAACATGATGCAGGATATGATCTCATTTCTTTCAACGCACCTGTTGACAAAGACAATGAGGAACTGATGCTTTCTGTCAATAAAAAATTTAATGTGCAGTTTTACTACACTTTCCCCAAAGATTTTTATAACAAAATTAAAGACCTTTCTATTCCTGTAAAATTTAATTTTTCTGGAGAAAAGTTTTTAAATTCTATTCATAATAAGAATAAGAAGGAAATTCATATCAATCTTTATCATAATCAGTGTGAGTTTTTTGCTATTGATAACAAGAAAGTGATTTTATATAACAATCTGGATGTCAATTCGGAAGTTGATTTTCTATATTTCGTGATGTTTACTTTAAGTAAAATAGGTTTCGGAATCAACGACACCAACTTTTTTGTATACGGCGAAACGACAGAAAACGAAACCTTTATTTCTGAACTTCAAAAGTTTGTGAAGAATATAAAGATTGTTTTTGATAATATTCCGAATAAGAATTTCATTCTCAACTAGATTGCAGGTGCAGCATTTAAGATTTAATTCTTCTCTGCCTACCTTCAATCTAATACCTAAAACCTAAAAAAATGTACAGAATAATTGCCGGCAAGTGGAAAGCCAAAAAAATAGCAGCTCCGAAAAATTTTGATGTAAGACCGACCACGGATTTTGCGAAAGAAGCATTATTCAGCATTCTAGAAAACACGTACGACATGCAGTCGATCTCAGTTCTCGATCTTTTTGCAGGTATCGGATCAATAACTTTTGAGTTTGCTTCAAGAGGCTGTAAAGATCTTACTTCAGTGGAAATGAACCCGAAACACACTTCATTTTTAAATTCTACAGCTTCCGAGTTGGGATTTAGTTTAAATGTAAGCGTACAAAGAGGGGATGTTTTTGACTGGCTTAAGAAATTCAGAAATAAAAAATCTTACGAGATCGTATTTTCTGATGCGCCTTTCGAAATGGAAGAGAAAAAATATTACGAACTGATTTCATTGGTTTTAAATAATAAATATCTGAAACCGAATGGTATTTTGGTGGTTGAGCATCAAAGCAGATTGAAATTTGATCATCCAAATTTTGTTGATACAAGAAAATACGGAAATGTGAGTTTCAGTTTTTTCAAACCGAATCATGAAGAAACAACAGATTTACAAGAAACAGATAATCAGGAAATTTAATTCCTGATTATTTTTTTTGAATAAGATGAAGCTTCTCGGCCCCATTTGGCGATTTCTTGCACAACCGGAATCAAGCTTTCTCCGAATTCTGTTAAGCTATATTCTACCATCAATGGCGGTTTTTCTGTAAATACTTTTCTGTCAATAACACCGTCTTCTTCCAATTGTTTTAGCTGAAGGCTTAGAGTTCTTTCTGTCATTGTAGGAATCAGTTTTCGCAACTCATTATATCTTTTAGCACCATCAATTAAATGAAATAAAATAACGGCTTTCCATTTTCCGCCAATAAATTTCATGGTTACACTTGTGCTGCAGGGATAGGATTTATTATCAATTGTAAACATTTTATACTATCATTTTTATCCGTTATTGCAAAGATATTAAACTTTAATTAGTTTTGTAACTATAAAATTGATAGTATGAGTTTTTTAGAAAAAATGCAAAAGAGATATACAGTTAAAAAGTATGATTCTCAGGTTAAAGTAGATCCTGAAAAGATCAATGAGCTTAAAGCAATCTTAAATTTAAGTCCGTCCTCAATCAACAGTCAGCCCTGGAATTTTGTTTTTATCAACGATCAGCAAACGAAAGAAAAGTTGTCTGAAATTTCTTATCACAATAAAGAAAAAGTAATAGAATGCAGTGATTTGCTTGTCTTTCAGGTACTGAAAAACGTAGAAGATTTTGAAAAGCAAATTCATGAAAACCTTCCTGAAGGTGCAGTTGGGTATTACAATTCGATGGTTAAACCAAAAGGTGACTTAGAAATAAAATTCTGGATGAGAAATCAGGTTTATCTATCTCTCGGTGTTTTACTTTCTGCGTGTGCCGATATGGAAATAGATTGTACTCCGATGGAAGGAATAATGCCCGAAAAGTACGATGAAATAATACAGAACGACGCATACGAATCAGTTTTTGCTGTGGCGATTGGCAAAAAATCAGAGGAGGATAAAAATCAACCGACAATTACCCCGAAGAAGAGATTGGCTACTGAAAAAGTAGTTGTTGAAATTTAAATTTAGGCTAAAGCCAATCTTTCAACTGCATAGAAAACGGGCTAAAGCCCGTTTTTTTTTGATATGAGAATCAATATTTTTTACAATACTTTCAGTTCTAAATCAATGGTCTTCCCAAAGAACTTCTTTGAAATTTTTTCAAAGTTTTTAGTGATGTCTGAAAGGTAAAATTGATACTTAGGTTTCGGATTATTCGTATTGAGAAGGTGATATTTATCTAAAATAATATTGAGATGATTTGCCACAATATTCGGAGAATCTATTACACGAACACGATTTCCGTAATATTGCTTGATCTCGTCGATTAAAAGCGGATAATGGGTACAACCTAAAATCAGTGTTTCGATATTTTTCAATTTAGCATTACTCAGATAATTATAAATGATTGAATGTGTAATCGGATGATTCTTAAAACCTTCTTCAATCGCAGGAACCAACAACGGAGTCGCCAATTCATCCACTTTGATAAATTTATTATGCTTACGGATGCTTTTTTTATATAAACCCGAATTCACGGTTGCCTTTGTTGCAATGACACCTACATTGGTATGAATCTCGTAAGAAACTTTTTCAGCTACGGGATTGATTACGTCAATTACCGGAACTTTACCTGCCACAGATTCCATAACTTCATTTAAAGCGTTTGCTGTAGCCGTATTACAAGCAACAACAATCGCTTTACAGTTTTGCTCGAGCAGAAAATTGGTGATTTTCGTAGAGTATTCTATGATCGCTTCTTTGGATTTTTCACCATAAGGAAGATGTTTGGTATCTCCGAAATAGATAAGGTCTTCGTTGGGAAGAAGTCTCTTGATCTCTTTGGCAACCGTTAAACCTCCCACTCCGCTATCAAAAATTCCGATAGGCTGCTTTGGTGAAAGATGCGAATAATCCTGTTTTTTAGTTTTCAAACGAATGAAATTTTATGCAAAAATACTTAAAGATTTTAAATTGTAGATTTTAGTTTTCAGTTTTTTAAACCTGAAACAAATCTGAAGCAATTCCGTCTGCCATAAACCAATGTTTTTCGGGAATTTTGAGGTGATTATTTTCTTTGATAAGAATTCCATCAGCTATTTTCTGCTGAATTTCCTTATGAAACTTATCTAAAATGTCTTCTTTAAATTTATTTTTCAAACTTTCAAGATCTACACCCCAAGTTGTTCTCAATCCGATCATGATCATTTCGTTAAACTGATCTTTAGAAGAAAGGATTTCCGTTTCTTTAGCTAAGAGATTTGAATTGAGTTTTTTAATATATTGCTGATTATTGGCAACATTCCAGCTTCTCACATCAAATCCGTTGTAAGAATGTGCGGAAGGCCCGATTCCTAAGTATTCATTATACTTCCAATACGCTGAATTATGTCTTGAATGAAAACCTTTTTTCCCAAAATTGGAAATTTCATAATGCTCAAAATCATGATCTTTCAGAAAATCAATCATATAAAAAAACTCTCTATTTTGTTCTTCTTCCTTAGGATTTGAAATTTTTCCGTTGGCAATCCAATTTTCAAGAGCGGTTTTTGGCTCAACAGTCAATGCATATGATGAGATATGTGGAACTTCAAGTGCAATGGTTTTATTTAAATTCTGTTTCCAGATTTCTAAATTGGAGGTTGGCGAACCGTAAATTAAGTCAATGCTAAGGTTTTCAAAGCCAAAATCCTGTGCTCTTTTGATAGAACCTTCGGCATCCGAAGCATTATGTGCGCGATTCATCAACCTTAAATCTTCATCAAAAAAACTTTGTGTTCCAATTGACAATCGATTAACCGGAGAATCTGACAGTTGTCTTAAAAAGCTTTTATCTAAATCGTCAGGATTTGCCTCTAAAGTAATTTCAATATCAGAATTAAAACTAAAATATTTTAAAACTTCATCAATTAAAGACTTGATTTCGTCCCCCGAGAGAATAGAAGGAGTTCCGCCACCGAAATAAAGCGACTGCAAATTTTTGTTTTGAAGCTCATCTTTGCGCAGAAAAATCTCTTTTTTCATTGCAGCAATCATTTCATCTTTAAAATTTAAAGACGTTGAAAAATGAAAATTGCAGTAGCTGCACTTTTGTTTGCAGAAAGGAATGTGAATGTAGATCATCTTTTAAATACAATGAAAATCCAAGATATTAAAGCTCCAATCAAAAATCCGGAAATATGAGCAACATTATCAGAATTGGTAATAAATCCAAAAAAAACATTAAATAATAAATATCCTACTGTAATCAATATAATTGGTTTATTTTCTCTATAACCATCAATCAAACCAGCCCCAAATAATGCTCCGATGATTCCGAATATAGCACCTGACGCACCAACTCCAATATAATTATTGTGAAATATTAGGCTGGCAAAGAAAGATGAAAATCCCGAAACAAAATATATGATTATTAGATTTTTATCTCCAAAAAGCTCTTTTGCAAAAATACCTGCTATAGATAAAACTATCATGTTATAAACGATATGCTGTAAACTACCGTGAATAAACATTGCCGTTAATAATCGCCAAATTTCTCCGTTTGCAATTTTTTCACTACTAAGCGCCCCAAAATTTACTAGATCTTCTGTTCTTGGAGAAAACACATCGATACCAAAACATCCTAAAAGTATATAATATCCTATGTTAACATCTATAATAACTGGTAAAAAGTAATTCCCTTTTCTAGGAATCAAAAAATTAATTAAAGATAAAAATTCGTCATTTTTCTTTTTATATTCCTCTTCTTTATAAGATATAAAAATTAGTGAGAAAAGTATAGTACAAAGCCCTATTCCCAGTATTTTAAAATACCAATAAAAAAAAGATGTTGCATCCTTAGAATTTTTTGAAATAGGCTTAAGAATGATTACTGATTTATCTTGATTTCCAATCAATTTATCAAAACTATCTTTTTCATCTGACTTGAAAAGTTTTTCAAAATTATGAACTTTAGAAAAGTCTTTGTTTTTGAAATAGTTAAGTGTATTTTTATAAAACTTTTTAAATGCAATCTCTTTTTTTTGATTTGATAAACTATAACTAACCGTTGTATCTTTTGTTTCCGAATACCAAACTTTAAAATTGTTTTGAGACAATAGAGAATCCTTAGGTATTGGTGCAATAAAGAATATTTTCATATTTAATTTATCTCCATTTTTACCACCTACTTTTGTTTCTAAATCACCTTTTGCAAGACTCTCATCAACATAAAGTCGCTTAATATTGTAAGTTGATATGTCGTGGTCAAATTTAATTTCTGATATATCATTAATGACAATACTCCTATAAAAATATTTTGTGAAAAACATCTGAGAATTTATCAAAAGTCCAAAAATCAATATCCAACTTAAGAAGATATAAAAAAAGTTATCTTTCGTTTTATCTTTAAATTGAAGGACAACAAAGCGTTTTCTAATTAAAATAGCTGAAATTATAGATATAATAAAAGGAATTAAGAATTCCCAACTGAAAAGTTTTATATCAATTTCTAACTTATACTCTAAAATGTATCTTAGAGAGAAACTAGAAAATGTAGAAACAAAAATGGCCAATACCAAAAATGGTAAAATACTTTTAACTTTTTTTAAATAGTCTTTCATTATTTATATTTACAAAAAACAACATCAACTCTACAAAAGAATTGATGTTGTTTTTTTGTTGATTTAAATTCTAATCAAATAATTTATTCAAATTAAATCAGATTAATATCTAAATCCTCTATGATTAATAAAGTTATCAAAGTTGTAACCTAAACCAAGCATAAAGCTGTTTCCACCATATGTTTGAATATCAGATAATCCAAGGTTGTAAGTAGCTCCAATCATGAATTTGTTGAATCTTACTTTCACAACTGGTGAAATACTCAACTGTTGGTTATCAAATCTGTTTTGAACACCTCTGTAGCTTACTCCGAAAGAGAATGCATTGATGTCGTTTGAGAATGTAGCCATCAAGTTTAAATCCATCATTCTTGTAGAATTGGTATTTAAGTTGATTAAAGCTGAAGGTGTAATGGCTATATTGTCTGCGATCTTCCAGTCATATCCTAAATTTAAGAAAAATTTAATTGGCGATGGCTCATAATTGTTTACAATAGATTCGTCGTTACTTAGCGCAATGTCATTCACAGAAACACCTCCAAATAATCCTTTGTAGGTAGCCGCTAAACCGAAGTTTGCATACGCCATAAAGATGTTGCTTTCGTTTCCTTGTAATAATGGATCGTAACCGTCTTCTGTATTAATTTTAGAATAATCAAAATTCATATTATAAAAATTAACACTTGTACCGAAAGAAAACTGATCTTTTCTATCCCCTTCACTGCTTAATGGGATAAAATAAGAAGCTCCCGCTGTAATACCTCCTGCAGATATAGGACCGTTGCTATCTCTGAAAACGGAAATACCCGCTCCCACTCTATCAAAAATATTAGCATTTATTCCCACAGACTGTACGTTTGGAGATTCGCTAAATTTTGAAAATTGTTGTTGATAGTTTAGATTAAGCTGTACATAGTCCGTTTTACCATATTGTGCAGGGTTGAACAGGAACTCACCATCTAATAGATATTGCTGATAGTATGGTAATGATTCTTGTGCTTTGTATGCATTAGACAAAAGAGCTAAACATACGATAGCATATAGTTTTCTCATAACAAATCTTGATTTCAATTCAACAAATATAAAAAAATTCTCAATATATTTTTAGTTTTCTAAATAATTTCTCCATTTTTTTACGGCATCCGTCATATCTTGGGGCATTGGGCTCTCAAAATACAATTCCTTTTTGGTTGTGGGATGTATAAATCCTAAAGTATGGGCATGAAGTGCATGTCTTGGTAAAATATCGAAAACATTTTTTACAAATTGCTTATACTTCGGCAAATTAACTCCACGAAGGGCGACATTTCCCTCATATCGTTCATCATTGAATAAAGTATGACCAATATGTTTGAAATGCGCTCTGATCTGATGCGTTCTTCCGGTTTCCAATTTACATTCTACCCAAGTCATGTATTTGAATCTTTCCAAAACTTTATAATGTGTTACGGCATGCTTCCCTGCGCTTCCGTCTACATAAGTATACATCTGCATTCTATTCTTGGGATGCCTTCCT
>Ga0302215_10001921_pt1 | contig 14542 bp, 16 predicted proteins | sample II_Fen_N3_1_FD_194580 | JGI IMG/M metagenome (GOLD analysis project Ga0302215, IMG submission 194580) | Peat permafrost microbial communities from Stordalen Mire near Abisko, Sweden - II_Fen_N3_1 | ecosystem: Environmental > Terrestrial > Soil > Wetlands > Permafrost | place: Sweden: Abisko...
AATTGTTTTAGCACCCAGATGTTTTTTTGCTTTTTCAAGAAAATTATGAGATCCGGTTTTGATAATCTCAATACCTTCAGCGGTATCTATTGTATCAATTTGCCATGCTCCCATATTGGCATATGCCAAGTCATACATGGCCGGACTTACCATCACATGTAATAATGTAACCTCCGCTCCCATGGCTTCTGCCATTGCAAATCCTGTTTCGGCTACTTTTTGGGATGTTGGATCATAATCAATAGCAATCAGCACTTTCTTCATTTGTTTCGCATTCATGATATTCTATTTTTAGTTGTAATACAATTTTTATTTATCAAGTGAAATAACAGTACTTCTTACATCATATTTCCGCGTTGGAACAATTAGAATGTGTACTGTTGTTTGTTGTAAAACCTCATCTGTCACCCTATCCAATACCATCTCTTCGAGCCATTTGGTGCTGTGCGATCCCATTACAATCGTATCAATTTCCATTTCCTTAGCTACTTTAAGTATCGATTCGGCAAAGTCTCCCACTTTTACAACGGTCTGAATTGTATCATCACCCGGTTCTTGTTTATATTTTTCGAAGAAAGCCAAAGCTGCAACTTCAAAGTTTTCCAAATTATTAGGTTTCAAGACTTCCATTTTCTTATATAAAAGGGAATAGTTGACCATATTGACTGTGACATGTAATAATATAATACTAGCTTTCATATCTTTAGCCAATTGGTAACCCTCTTCAATAATTTTATGTGCTGATGGATGTTGGTCCATTACTATCAATATTTTTTTCATAGTATTTTTTTATCATTTTCATTTCAACTAAGCTCTTTTTCCTCCAATAATTTCAATGTTCTATTGTGATGAGAATATTAGAAACTCTTTAATTATTTTCAGATGTCAAAGTTCCATAACTTTAAGTACAAACAATTTACATAATTTAAAAAAAAAATTGTAAGATTCACACATTTACATTAATCAGTTTCATATCCTTAACTATTAAATAAGTATGAATAATGTAACTTTTAAAAAGAAAAGTATAACATTATCAGAATGCTGTAAGAGTATATTTGCAGATTAATAAAACATACAAATGAAAATACGGGTTTTTCTAATCAGCTTGATGGTAATTATCATTAGCTCTCTCTCGGCACAAGAAAAGCCGGCACAATGGAATTTGACCAATTGTATTGATTACGCGCTGAAAAACAATATTCAGATTCATAAAAGTAAGGTTGTTCTTGAACAAAGCACAGTTACCACCAAACAGGCCAAAGCACAATTATTGCCAAATCTATACGGAAGTATAAACCAGAATTTCTCAAACAGTCCGCTTTTAGTTGGTGGAGGAACAGCTAGTTACTATTCCGGAAATTATGGAATAAACAGCACTCTATTATTGTTTGATGGTGGAAAAACGTTGAAAAACATTCGCCAGCAACAATTGCTGGAGCAGGTTGGACAATTCAATGTTCGGTATTCACAGAAAAGCATTCAGTTTTCAATTTTGCAGGTTTATGTTCAGATTCTTTATGCTGCCGAATCAATCAATATTGACAGTGCCACAGTGGAAGTTTCCAAATTTCAATTTGACAGGGGAAGTAATTTATTGAATGCTGGTAGCATTTCGAAAGTAGATTTAGCAAAACTTCAATCGCAATACAGTTCGGATAAGTACTTACTGGTGGTGGCAAAAAATGCTTTGGAAACTCAAAAACTGAACTTAAAACAATTATTGGAATTGACGGTGACAGATCAACTCACCATTGATGTACCGACCCTGAATGAAATAGACATTCTGAAGCCATTACCTACGTTACAAAGTATTTATGAAACTTCGCTAAACGTTATGCCTCAACTGAAAAGCAGTAAATTAAGTATTGAAGTTGCCGGATTGGAAACTGAAAAAGCGATGAGCGGATATTTACCTAAGATTAATCTAAATGCAAGTGTGGGAACAAATCATTCAACCTTGTCGGGTTATGCATTTAATCAACAATTACAAGATGGTTTGAATGAGGGAATAGGGATTTCAGTCAGTATTCCCATTTTAACTAACCGCACCACAAAATCAACGATAGAAATCAACAGACTAAGCGAACAAACAGCTCTATTGAACTTGCGCGATGCAGAAAAAAGTCTCCTTACCGTAATAGAATCATCTTATCAGGATGCCCTATCGGCACAAAGTCAATATGTAGCAGCAACCGAAAAAGTGAAAGCATTGCAAACAAGTTATGATTTGATAGAGCAGCAGTTCAACCTCGGATTAAAAAATACCCTGGAACTTCTCACCGAAAAAAATAATTTGCTAGTGGCAAAGCAAAGTTTACTTCAGGCTAAATACTTAAGTATAATGAATGTACAAATGCTGAATTTGTATCAGGATATATCGTTGGAAATAAAATAAAAATAGGATATGAAAAAGAACAAAATCATTATCATCACGGTGATAAGTGTAGTTGTAGTAGCCATTGGATTATACTTTATTCTGAAAGCTTCCCCTAAAGATGCTTACAGGTTGGACACAACAAAATTATCGCTCAACAAAATCACAACAACCGTAACAGCAACCGGCACCATAGCTCCAATAATTGAGATTGCAGTTGGGACACAAGTTTCTGGAATTATTCGCAACATTTATGTGGATTTCAATTCGGTGGTAAAGAAAGGACAAATACTGGCCGAACTGGATAAAACGAATCTACAATCGGATTATAATTCGCAATTACTGAATTTGAATTCAAGCAAAACTCAATATGATTTTCAGAAAAAGAATTTTGATCGTTCCAACGATTTGCATACCAAAAGTTTAATAAGCGAAATTGACTTTGAAACGGCAAGATACAATTTTGAATTAGCCCAATCGACCTACAAACTGAATCAGTCTAATTTAAAGAAATCCCAAACAAATTTAAATTACGCCACTATTCATTCACCTATAGATGGAGTTGTTATCTCGCGTGCAGTTGAAGAAGGGCAAACCGTTGCAGCTTCCTTTAGCACACCGACTCTATTTACAATTGCTAAGGATTTGACTAAAATGCAGGTGGTGGCTAATGTTGACGAAGCCGATATAGGCACTGTAAAACAAGGTCAACGGGTATCATTTTCGGTTGATGCATATCCCAATGACCAATTTGTGGGTGAAGTAACTCAGGTACGTCTTAAATCAACTGTGACATCCAACGTGGTTACATATGAAGTAATTGTAAATGCCCCGAATGAAAATCTGAAACTTAAACCGGGCTTAACTGCCAATATTACCATTTACACGGTTGAAAAGAGCAATGTTCAAACATTGCCCAATAAAGTATTCAGTTTTAAACCCAATGAAGCAAATCTCAAAACAAGTAAATTGACGTTGTCGGAAGATCCGAATGTCGTGAAAGGTTTGAAAGAAAACGAACGTATTATATGGATTCAGGAAGGTCAAACCATTCGAAACAAAAGAGTAGTTGTTGGTGATGCTGATGCAACAAATACTGAAGTTGTTTCAGGGTTGACCGACAGTGAAACGATTGTACTTGAACAAAAATCACTAGCAGATGATGCATCCAATAGTACAACCGAGAAAAGTCCGTTTATGCCAAGTTTCAAAGGAAAAAAAGGTCAGGGTGGAGCTAATAAATAAACATTATGAATAAGTCCATCATACGATTAGAAGATATTAAACGTAACTTTCTGGTGGGAGATGAAGTAGTACATGCCTTGCGCGGTGTTTCATTTTCAATCAACGAAGGAGAGTTTGTAAGCATCATGGGATCGAGCGGTTCGGGAAAATCAACGCTCCTAAACTTGCTTGGTTGCCTTGACACTCCTTCTGAAGGTGAATATTTTCTGGACAATGTAGCTGTTAGCAGCATGAATAAAAACGAACGGTCAACGCTACGTAACAGGAAAATAGGTTTTGTATTTCAATCATACAATCTTCTGCCAAAAACTACTGCAGTTGAAAACGTAGAATTGCCACTTCAATACAATCCTGTATTTACTGGCAAAGAACGACGCGATAAAGCCATTAAAGCACTTGATGCAGTTGGATTGAGCGACCGATTATACCACAAATCGAATCAAATGTCAGGTGGACAAATGCAACGCGTAGCCATTGCACGTGCTTTGGTAAACGATCCGGTTCTGATACTGGCCGACGAAGCCACCGGTAACCTCGATACACGGACGGCTTACGAAATTATGGTATTGTTTCAGGAATTACACGAAAAAGGCAGAACAATCATTTTTGTAACACATAATCCCGAACTGGCTGCTTTTACAAGCCGCAACATTGTATTGCGCGATGGGAAAGTTATCAAAGATGAACCAAATAAACATATTGAATCGGCTATGAAAATGCTGAATGCGCTGCCTAAACAAGAAGATTGATTTTTTAGTAAATATACATCATGAATATAGGAAACCTTATAAAAATATCTCTCCGGGCACTCAACAATAACAAAATGAGAGCTTTCCTGACTATGTTAGGTATCATCATCGGAGTCGGTTCAGTCATTACCATGTTAGCCATTGGCCAGGGATCAAAAAAGAGCATTCAATCTCAGATTTCTGATATGGGCTCAAATATGATAATGATTCAACCGGGAACGGGCAATATGGGCGGTGTTCGACTAAACAGCAGTGATATGCAGTCGCTTAAATTGGAAGATTATTATGCCCTGCGCGATAAAACAACCTATCTTGCTGCCGTTTCGCCATCGGTTAGCAGTGGTGGACAATTTATTTATGGAGGCAACAATTATCCCGCAAACATATCGGGTGTTACTCCTGAATATCTTGATATACGAAAACTCACTGTCGATGAGGGAAACGTCTTTTCGAAACAACAGGTAGCCAGTGCAGCCAAAGTTTGTTTGGTAGGTAAAACAATTGTCAAGAATTTATTCCCCAATGGGGATGATCCACTCGGCAAAGTAATCCGGTTTAATAAAATACCGTTTACCATTATTGGAACGCTGAAAGAAAAAGGATTTAATACAATGGGAATGGATCAGGACAATATTGTGCTGGCACCTTATACCACTATTCAGAAAAGGGTTTTAGCAATAACGTATATTCAGGGACTTTTTACTTCGGCACTTACGGAAGATGTAACAGATAAAGCAACCGACGAAATTGAAACAATATTGAGAAAAAACCACAAATTAAAAGCCAATGATGAGGACGATTTTAAAGTCCGCTCACAAAAGGAACTAAGTGCAATGCTTACATCTACCACCGACATTTTGACGATTTTGTTGGCTTGTATTGCCGGCATTTCGTTATTGGTTGGTGGCATCGGGATTATGAATATTATGTACGTTTCCGTTACTGAGCGAACCCGTGAAATTGGGTTACGTATGGCCATTGGTGCCAAAGGAAAAGACATTCTGGCTCAGTTTATGATTGAAGCCATACTCATCAGTTTTACCGGCGGAATTATTGGTGTATTGATTGGAATGGGTGTTTCCGGTCTTGTCAAACTTGTTATTTCCTGGCCCATTTCCATCGAACCCTATTCGGTGATATTATCCTTTTTAGTTTGTACGTTGATAGGTGTATTCTTTGGTTGGTATCCAGCCAAAAAAGCATCTCAAATGGATCCAATCGAAGCGCTGAGATATGAATAAGCTTCTTTAGTGGTAGTACGACTTAAAGTTGTACTACCAATAATAAGATTGTAGTAGTGGGGGTACGACTTAAAGTCGCACCCCCACTGTCTTTAAACCCACAAATTTATTATTATAATTTTCTTTGCAAATCAAATTCTTTTCTTAATTTTGTATTACCAAAGAATTAACCTAATTCAATCAATCTAAAGTTTCCAGAGACATAGAGCTAATCCACTATGCGAAAACGAATACATCACATACTAAACCGAAAGTATCCCTTGTTTTTGCTCCATGTAAAGGGTAGGATTTATTATTACAGGATGATTGTTTTCTTTATTCTTTTGATTAATATCACCCTGGATCTTGGGTTTATCAAATGGGACGAATACCATAAGAACATAGTTCTATCAGTATATATTGGTTTATTTTTCGGATTATATGTGCTTACTCATCGGTTTCTGATGTATCTGCGTCCCCGTTATTTCAATCCCCAACAATGGACTGTACGAAGAGAATGTAGCGTTTTACTTTGTTGGATTCCCCCAACAGCCGTCAGTACCTGTTTGTTTGCCGGAATTTCGGTTCCTGAATTTGAACTGAGCTTGACAACCATCCTTCAACTACAGTTTTGCAACTTTATATTGAGTCTTATTTCCATCCCAACCTTTGGGTGTTTTATTGATAAAAAACTTATACCGGTACCATCTATCGAACCTTTTGAGCTTATCGAACTTGCACCGGCTATTGAACCGACACTATTAGCCGAACCCAAAGAGAATACGAAAACAAAGTCACACCTCACGGAAGAGCAAGCCCTGAAAATTCTGCAACAGCTGAATGAATTGATGGAAACCCGGCAACTCTATTTGTCCACTACCTGCCTTGAGCAAAAGGTAGCAAGCTGTACCAACATTCCGGTGCATCATATTTCATATGTTATCAATACATTTACACCCTATAGTTTCAATGATTTTGTAAATAAATACCGCGTGAAACATGCCTGCCGGATATTACAAAACGGACCGGATAAAAAGCTAACCCTCGTTTCCATAGGATATGAATGTGGCTTCGGAAGTAAAGTAAGCTTTTATGCCGCCTTCCGAAAGTTTACCGGACAAACTCCTGCCGAATATCTAAAACAGTGTGAGCGTGTCACTCCAAGTGATGCCCTTACTAAAGAATAGGAAATATCTAACAGTTTTTTAATCTTTTCCCCAATGATTTATTGGTAGTGTTAATAATGTTTTTTACCTTTGGGGACGAAAAAAGAATAAACTATTGCACATACTCTCCCATATAGTGAATATTTGCTATAGTTTATAAATATTTAAAAAGAATATATGTGCAAGTGCGCATATATGATGTTAGGGGCAAGTGCAGAAAAAAAAGAAACTTCTAAATAGTTACGAATCGAACAACAAAATAATATGTGAAACTAAAATATAACAAAATGATTAACAACAAAAAAGTATTCGAGATTTACCTGATTTTTAGACTCCTTATGTTTACAACAATATTGATTTTCGGAGTACAAGTAATTACAATAATATTCCTGAAAATAGATTTATTACAAGTTATATTTCCCAATTATGGGATTTTATTAGAGAATCTATTAAATGCACTTAGTTGGTTATCAATTGGTTTTCTTTTAATTGACGAGAGAATTAAACCAGCTTTCATAGAATTTCAAATTATTAAAGACGAAATTATTATTGAAACTTATAATCCACATTCAAATAGATGGGAATCCCCATTGATCCTATTTGCATACAAAAAAAGAATTAAGGAATTGAAGATTAGCAATGAAGAATATATTGATTACAAACTGACAATTGGAAAATTTGGAATTAAAAAGGAAATGAAACTACAAAAAATTAGCACTAATAGTATTTATGAATCTGCAAACATTAATATAAGTCTTTTAGGACAAAGAAAATACGCTAATCTTATATCAGCTCTTGACAGATTTAAGAGCTAAGATTTACTTGAACTATAACAACTTTATATTGACTGTTTTTGGCTTTTCGACAATTTTGTGGAGTTTGACACGAAAAAAAACAGAAACTTTTGCGTTAACGACAAGATTACAGCATTAATTTACGGAAAAAACAAACTTATACAACCAAGCACCTAGCCCCTAACACACGCTCTTAGGTTTGCACAATAATTAGAATTTTGAGAGGCGAGGTTGATTTTTAACCCAGCTGGAATAGAATTGATTAATATTCAAACGAACCAATTTTATTCATTGAAACAAAACCTGTGGATAAATTTCAAAACAAATACCGAATACCTTCCGCCCGTGCACAATGGTGGGATTATGGAAATGCCGGGGCATATTTTATTACCATCTGCACCCGTAACCGTAAACATTATTTTGGAGAAATAAAAAATGGTGAAATGCAGTTGTCGCATATAGGACTGCTGGCCGACGTTATGTGGCACGAAATAAAAAACCATGCACAACATGTTGAATTGGGTGAATTTGTTGTAATGCCCAATCATATTCATGGTATTTTGATTTTGCAGGGGAATGAAAACGAAAACGCAACGCAAAACGCACCTGTAGAGACAAGGCATGCCTTGTCTCTACAAATACCACAAACGCATTCGCAACAATCGCAACAATCACCCGAACCGCCCCAATCCCTACAAACGCCCGGACAAAATCGTTTTCAAAATCAGGGTAAAAATACCGTTTCGTCCATCATTGGATCCTATAAATCGGCTGTAACCAAACATGCCCACCGGTTAGGATTTGAATTTGGGTGGCAATCGAGGATGTGGGACAACATAATATTCAACGATGAATCGTTTGTCCGTATATCAGAATATATTCAAACAAATCCCCTCAACTGGAAAGACGATCAGTTTTATCAGAAAAATCCAACCTGACTTTATACCCTTTTATACTAAGCGGTAGCACCACTTGAAGTCGTACTACCACTTTCTTTTTCATTCCTAAATGAAAAAGTACCCGTACAAAAATAAATTTGACCCGTCATAACGAAAATTGTTCCCTTCTAAAAAATAGTTGGAACCCTCCTGAAGTATTTTGTTGCCGTCCAAAAACAGTTTGTTGCCCTCCTAACAGTTTTTGTTGCCTTCTAAAAATAGTTTGTTGCCTTCTAAAAAAGAATTGGAACCGTCCAAACAGTTTTTGTTGCCTTATAAACGAAAATTAGACCCTTCCAAAAATAGTTTGTTGCCGTCCTAACAGTTTTTGTTTCCCTCCAAAAATGTTTTGGAAGGCTACAAACCGTTAAATATCGGCAAAAAAGGTATTTTCTATGACAAATGAGTTCAGAATTATAAATCTGAACTCATTTTACCCGAAAAAATTTGTACGAAATAAACAGGGCCTCTAAATTTGCAGCATGTTAAACCAAAAAATAATAATGTATGAAAACAAACACAGCTGTTTTGCATTTAAAGAACAAAGACCCTCAGAGCGTTTATAACCTTGGTGGCAAAGTAAATACAAGCATGGTAGCCGCAAAAACAACTTTCACTACTCCCGATCCTACTATGGAAGTATTTGGTGCGGAAGTAACAAAATTAGACGCATCTATTAAGGCGAAAGATGGCAGTAAAATAAAGGCGCAGGCGGTTATTGATCAGACCGATGTGGTTTACATTATGCTAAAGTCACTTTTGAGTTATGTAAACAAGGTGGCTGCCGGCGATATAGCCATTATTTTGCTTTCGGGATTCGATTGCAACAATGACCCTATACAGCACGATGTTCCGGGTAAAGCAGTGATTAAACGATTGGAAGATGGAAGTGTACCTTGCAGCATTAAAATTTTCATGGATGCGTTGGCCGATGCCGACCGCTATAAAGTAGAAACAACAATTACGCCCGATGATGCTGAAAGTTGGGAAACAGAACTGGATTTTGGCAGTCTGAAAAAACTGGAAATCAGAGACAAGGTTGCCTTACAGAAAATTTACGTCAGGGTATCGGGTGGAAATACGCATGGTTGGGGCGTGCCGAGCGAACCCATGGCGTTTATTCCGCGATGAAAGGAAACTAACTATATTTATAGTGGTAGTACGACATTGAGTCGTACTACCACTATAGTATTAATGTATATACTTTTTCATAAAACCTGATTGTTGAAGAAGTTCGTTAATCTCCTTCTTAAGGTCAACCATTTTTAGTTCCCTCCCTACAAAGAAATGATTGAGATATTCCAGGTTTTCTTTTTTTATCATTAATTCCGATGCAGCTTTTTCTTTTTCATCGAGTAACGATACAAGTTCTTTGTTTTTCAGAACTAATTCAGTTACAAGATTTCCAATTTCAACATTCAGACTTGAAAGTTCATCATTTTGCATTTCAAGTTCAATCTGATGTACACGTAATTCATGATTGAGTCTCAATACGTCTCCTTCTGACAGATCCTTTTCCGATTTTAGTTTGCGATTTACAAGTTCATCTTCTGCTTTTTGACGAATAGTTGATGCTGAAATTTCTTTCTTGTTTTGCATAATTCAGCTTTAATCAAATTATCGTTCCAGCCTAATCATCATGATTATCTCCACCCAGGCTGTACAGATTATTTTCCTCATCTTCACTTCCGGTTTCTTCCGCTTTATCATCTAGTTCCGAACCCGGAACATCTAAATCATTACCAGTGTAATCATCCATAAAATCTTTTTCATTGTTCACTCCCTGCTCTTCATTTGCTTTGATTCCGGAAATGTCTTCGGGATTTATTTCTTTCTCTTCTTTTCCCTGATTATAAATATCTTCGCTAGCTGGATGAGTAGGGTATCCAGGTAAAATAATCTTTTTTCCATCACCTTCTTGTCTGACAAGCGGGTATTTATTGTTGGCAATTTTTTCCATACTAACTAAGTTTTCAATGTGATTGTAATGTTATGAGGCTATTTTTTTTCAAGTATTTTTTTATTTTCTTCGTATTCTTCCTTCGATATTTGTCCTGAAGCAAAGCGTTTTTTTAAAATATCGGTAGGTGAATCCTTGGGCATTCTCTGACCGGGAATGTTATACGGTACAGCAAAAATCCAAACAAGTAAAAAAATCCAAATTCCCCACCAAATAATATCCATTCCCCAAAAATAATTTTCGTTATACATGATTTTATGTTTTAAAATGAAAATAATAATTATGCAATATTTTTTTATTCACCGAGATTAGAATAAAACTAAATATGAGTTCGATATAAGCATGTGAAGTCTTACCTATGTCGAACTCATATTCAATATTTATAAATAATCAACAGTCAATTGATTATCTACATTGACAATACCGGGTGCATTCCAGGCAAGTCTTGAAGCTTCGTCCTTTTGAAACCATGAATGTACGATACCATTTAATGTTACCTTGTTATCAGAAACACTTACTAAAATATGCTTGTTTTCTAAAGTCCAATTACGTTTAAATGCATTTTCTACATCTGCCTTTTCAACTTTGGCAACTGTTTCCGATTTGAGGGCAATATTATTTGTAACCCATTTCACATCAACAAGATGAGATGTAGCTTTTCTGGCTGCTTCTTTCTGATAATTCCAATCCAGTTCACCACTTAGTGTGACCCAACCATTTTCAACTTTTACTTGAATTTTGTCATTCGGTATTTGCCAACTCCATTTCAACGCATTTAAGACTTCAGCAGCAATTTCGCCATCCGTTTTTTTTGTCAAAACACTGAAAGATTGCACTTTAATTTCTTCGACAACAGCTTTTACACCTGCCACTTTTTTAGCAGCTCTTTCTGCTTCTTCTTTCTTTTCATACGTGTCAACCGTTCCGGTAAGCGTAACCATACCATCTTTTACAGTAACACCAATCTCGGCTGCATTCAGTAAAGGTTCCCATTTGATGGAATCCTGAACGTCTTTTTGTAAAACTTCATTCGATTTCATTATCCAATTATTTTAAGCTCTAGATGAATTTCTATAGCAATCCAAAGTACAGCATATTTTAAGAATAAATGTTTACATAATTCTTTATAAAACTTGCAAAATTCATTGATTTTAAATACACAATTTTCTGCTCTCTACAATTTTTATTTCATTTGATTATTCAGAAATCAGATAATTTCTGCAGTTTAGTATCAAATGCAAAACTTCGTATGTCATCGAAAAACGGCGTATTTTTTTCTTCTACGCATTTAGCTGCATACAGATAGAGTGCAGCACTCCAGGTTTGCCAGTCTTGCCCCATAGGATTACCATCCTGTGCTTTAATCCATTCGTTGAAGCCAAACCCACCATTTTTTGTACGTGATATCTTTATAAAATGAGTCAATACCTTTAGTTTTTCCTCTGCCAATGTATACTTTTTGGCAGCCACTAAAGCTGCAATGTAAATACCGCTGATAAAAGGCCAGATTCCACCATTGTGATAATCGCCGGGATTATTGAATTCTGCGTATCGTTCGTTCCACTCCGGATCTCCCGGTTTTACAAAGGGGAAGAAATTAGGCGTTAAATCAACCACTAAATCTCCTTTTTTTCGCATAGCTGCTGTCTCTTCTTCAATCCACGCAATCATTTCGTTGGCTCTGGTCGGCGACGCAATTCCCGATAAGATAGCTAAACTATTTCCCAGCAAATCGAACCGCTCGCTACTTAGTACTTTGTACGACCACATGGCATAATACGGTTTATGCTTAACCGCCAATCCTTCGTGTACATGATGATGAATGACACCACCTGTGATTGTAAAACGACTCATCTCTTTTTGAACATGGTCAGCTCTTTTCTGCCGGTCCAGCAAACGGAGATAACTATACACTATTGTGTTTACAAAAAGCCCATAGCCCAATACCCATTGCTCGTCGCGCCAATCGCTTGTGGGTTGTTGAGCCACCATATATCGGTCGGACGGACTTTGATACTCCATCCAAACCAATGCTTTTTCAACTGCATCGTGCAGGAATTCGGGTTCTTTTATTACAAGCCTATAAATGGCAACTCCCAGTAGAAAAAGGGGAGTCGTGTCGCTCGATCCACGGTCTTCTTTATCGTGTACCAACGAAGGAATATGACCATGTTCGCTTTGATGTTTTGCCAACGTTTGCAATACTTTCCGAACACTGTCAAGCAATATTTTATTTCCCGTAACAGCAATTCCAAAAATGGAAAACATCAAATCGCGCGTGTATGGTTCAGGATATCCCCAACCGGCTGTGCGTGGAAGTCCCTGAAAAGGTCCCTTTGCATTGTGAAGCAAAACTTCCAAAGCAGCTTGTTTTGCGTCTTCTATTTCCTGATTATTTTTTGTTTTCATTATAATTTAAAATAAGTTTTTCATTTTGACCCCCAAACCCCCAAATGGGGGCTTAAGAGTTGTACAAAAAAAGAAGATCATTAATGAAGATTTTAATATCCGTTCTTAAAGCCCCCTTTAGGGGGTTGGGGGGTCTTTTTTCTTCTTCTCAGCCATATCAAAAGCAATCGCTATGGCCTGTTTCTGTGCTTTCTCGTTCGACTCAGGGGTTGATGTTCCAATTGTTCCGGTTTGGTGGTAACTGTGCATGATTTCTTCAATGTTTTCAGAAATCACTTTTTTTGATTTTCCTTTTTTGAGTGGCATAGCTTTTTGATTTATTGATGTGATAATGTGATAATATGGTGATATGGTGATATGGTGATGTGATGATTTGATGATGTGGTGATGTGGTGATGTTTTATTTCATCATCATATTATCATATCAACACATCTTCATATTAATAAATTCCTAATTTCTCATTTATAATCTGTACAAACTTTTTGGCAACAACACGGTAGTCAAAGTTTTCCACAACTCTTTCGCGTCCGGCTTTTCCCATCTTATCGCGTAAGTCTTTATCATTCATAAGTGTTTCCATATAGTTGGCAATATCCGTTACATCAGCACGATAATCGACTATGCGGGGTGTATTAAACACAACCTTATGGCCCTCTTCATATCCGGCTGCTGCACCAAGTATAACTTCGTTTACAACTATTTTCCGAGCTACGCCGGCCAACAAAGCTGTTTCATTATGTACAAGGGTGTCCAGCATCCCCATAGCGTTAATACTCAAAACCGGTTTTCCACAAGCTCCGGCTTCTACCTGCGGCATTCCGAATCCTTCCAATCGTGATGGTGCTGCATAAATATCGCAGGCACCAATCAGGTAGGGCATAAAATTTCTCGAGATAGTGTTGACAGCATATATTACTTTCTTTTCAATACCAAGACTCTTTGCTAATTCCTCATCCGATGCATCCTGAATGCTTGTGCGCTCCTGGGGCCAGACTTTGCACACATATTTCCATTTGGGAACTTTTTTATCAATCATCGAAAGTGCCTGCATAACTTCACGTCCGCCTTTCGAAGCTGCATCGCCGCCAACAGTGAGAATCATTAATTCATCCGGCGATATGCCCAATGCCTCGCGAACAGCAATAATCTTTGGATCATTCCATTCAAAAGGTTTAAAGGTATCGGTATCGCAACCAACAGGTAAAACTTCAATTTTATCGCCACTAATTCCATCCCGTACATACATTTCTTTTACCCAATTGGATGTCACTAAAATAAGTGGAAGCGCATTCAACACATCCTGGTAATTGGCAATGTATCCATCGGAAACCAACCATGGAACTGCCAACGTGCCAAACTTATGCGGTTGAAGAACTAAATGTGGCGTGTATCCCCAATAACCAATTCCTACCACAACATCGGGTCTGAACCAACGGTAATACCATTCTTTTTCCTGATCCGATTCAAAATGAGCTGCATGCACATCAACTCCTAATTCCAATAAACCCTTGTAGAGCAAATCTCCCTGAGTGGCAAGTCCACCCGGAGTTGGAGGATATTCATACAATACGAGTACTTTCATTTGTTTGTTATTGTTACGTGAGTTTCGTAATATCCTGAATTCAACTTTTCTATTGTTGATTCCATCAAATAGGTTTTACTTAAGAGATAAAGTGCTTTCAGGGC
>Ga0302215_10001922_pt1 | contig 14536 bp, 21 predicted proteins | sample II_Fen_N3_1_FD_194580 | JGI IMG/M metagenome (GOLD analysis project Ga0302215, IMG submission 194580) | Peat permafrost microbial communities from Stordalen Mire near Abisko, Sweden - II_Fen_N3_1 | ecosystem: Environmental > Terrestrial > Soil > Wetlands > Permafrost | place: Sweden: Abisko...
AATAAAATATATGAAAGTTTATTTAATAGCACACGAAGGAAAAATATATTGGCATAGTTTAGAGGCTTGGGCTGAAATTGATAAAGTAGGAAATAATGGAGTTTGTGTTAGAGCAGTTAAAGCATTTACAAAATTAAAATATGCTAAAGAGTGGATTAAAAAGAATCATTGTGAACATTTAGAAATTAAGGGTATTGAAATTAAATAATAATATATGAAGAAAAATAATAGAATATTTGAAGAAGCTAGAGGAACAGTTTTGTTTGAATACTTAACTGGAAGAATTGATGAAGAAAGATATATGGAACTTAATTTAAGAATAGAAAAAAAAGAACAACTTTATAATAACACATAAAAAATACCTATAACTTAGGGACAACTAGCCCTATTTAATTGACAAAGATATGACCAAGGAAGAATCTACTAGAATATCAAAAAATATTGGTTGCGGTTTATTTGTTTGGATGTGGTGTATTAGTATGGATTATTTATTACTTAAATAACTTTATGATAACCAAAGAAAAAATACTTGAAGATTTTGATAAAAAAACTAAAGAATTTCGTAATCAAGGTTATGAAACAATGACAGTAGAATGTGCTAGAGCTATTCTCTCCACCTCCATAGACTCCTTACTTCAGGGTATATTAAGTGAGGTTAAAGATGAAAATAGTAACAGTAATATTTATTGTAATGTTATGAGGTCACAAGGTTTCAACTCCTGCCTCTCCCAAGTAAAAGAGCTTATTAAATCTAAGATTAAATAGTATGAAAAACTTTGACAAAAATTCATTTATGTTGGGAGTAATTTATGCGGTAATTCTTTATCCAATAGTGTTACATTTAATTAAATAGATATGTCCCCAAAAGAATCAACTGATGTATCGTTTACATTATTAAACGCTGGTATGGTTAATAATCATGGTATATGTATTAAGGATATGGGGTCAACCTTTGCCTGTGTATGTGATAAATGTCAAAATGAATTTATCAATATAACTAATAAGTATTTAAACGATAAATAAAAATGGGCTAGTTTCCCCCTTAAATATATGAATACTTTATTAATAGGATGGATATTATTTGGACTAACTGAAGCAATTTTAGTTTGTAGCGTTAAAGTTAAGACATTCTTCCTTATATCAGTTTTATTTTATATTGGATTAATGTTAATGAATTTATGATAAAACCTTACTCTAAAGATAATGGTAAAATACCAAAATCAGAAAATAAGCCAAGAAAGAAAAAAACAGAAAAACAGAAATTACAGGCAGAAGCAGATAAACTTTATCAAGAGTTTGGAAGATTGTCTAATAATGGATGTTTAGTTTGTCCTGGTGAATACTCTTGTCTTCATCACTACTTTCCTAAATCTACATCAACGGCATTAAGATATGATTTAGATAATGGTATACCTATTTGTGCTAAATGCCATTTAAGGATTCACGCTAATCCATCACCAGAAACTACTAATGATATTAATCATATTAAAGGTGAAGAATGGTTACAAGAATTAACTTGGAAAAAACAAAATACAAAAGTTAAACCTGATGAAGCTTGGTATAAAGTTCAAATAGAAACTTTAAAACAAATGATTAATTTATTTAATGAATAATATGTCAGATTTGAAACTAAACGAAAATCAATTAAAGATATCAGGTCGCTGTAATATTTTATCAGGATTAACTCTTGGTAAAAATTATGACCTTACAATTGGTGATGTTGAATGTCGTAAGTCAGAAGATATTCCTAATGATGACGGAACTAGGAACGTTATCTATACATTAAAATTAAGTCCATTGTCTGAAGTAAATATTATTGATGAAAAAGAAATAATCCAAACTAAGAAAAAGAAAGGAAGTCAAAGTCAAGTATTAAGAATGAAGATTGAAGAACGATGGGAACAATCAGGTAGTAATTTAGATAGAGAAGATTTTTATATAAAGGAAATGACTAGAATTATTACTAATTATTAATTAGCCTGCGTAGTGTAACTGGATAGCACGATGAACTTCTAATTCATCAGATGTGGTTCGAATCCGCACGAAGGCACAATATATGATAGAAAAAGAAATAAAACTTAATAATGAATCTTTTGGTGCTTTATTAACTGGTAAAAAATTAGAAATGATTGATATTGAATCAAGAATAACTATTTACCCACCACACTATGGATTATATTTAACAAGGGAACAACTAGAAGAAATAAAATTAGAAGCTTATAGAAATGGTGCTAAGTCATTAATAAAATTATTAAGTAATATTTAATTAGTATATGAAAGAAATAATTGAAAAATTTAAAAATAATTCAGACGGTATCCGTGTTGTTTTATTAATCCATCGTTCAAAAGAAGGTGGTGCTAATAATAAATTTAAACGTCATCTAAGAAAGATTATTACAACTAACTCTGAAGAATTTTTTCAAGCCATTAAAGAGTTAAAAGAAATTAAAGATACTGATGAAAGACCACTAAGAATTTATGCTTCTTGTAATAATCGTGATTTAAACAAAGCGATTAGATTATTTAAAGAACAACAGTTAGCGACTGATTATGATGATGAAGAAAAGCTATCATCTTTCTACTTAGATATTAAGAATAGATTTATTAGCTGCTTAATGAATAAGGCTTGTAGAAATGAAAAAAACTTCTTATTTGATTTAGATGAAATTGATGACCGTAGCTTTCATTCTATTTACAACATCCTTGAAAAGCAAACAGAGATTATTAATTATTATCAAACTAAGAACGGTTATCACATTATAACAAAACCATTTAATTATTTTAAAACATTAGATAAAGAAATAGCTGATACTATTCAGCCAGATGCTTTAATGTTAATTGATTACTAATATGCTAAAGTTTGTCATAGGTGACATTCACGGTGGATTTCGTGCTTTAAAACAATGCTTAGAAAGAAGTAATTTTAATTACGATGAAGACCAATTAATAGTTCTTGGTGATATCGTAGATGGATGGAATGAAACACCATTAGTTATTGAAGAATTGTTAAAGATTAAAAACTTGATACTGATTGAAGGTAATCACGATACTTGGGCTAGAGAATGGTTTAAGTTTGGTGCTAGACCTATTATATGGACACAACAAGGTGGTCAAGCCACGATTGATTCGTATATAGATAATCCTGAATTAATGATTAAGCATAGAGATTTCTTTAGATGTTCTGTTAAGTGCTATGTTGATGATGATAGATTATTTGTTCACGGTGGATTTAGACTAGGAACAAGTGCTGAAGAACAAGACATTAGATACTTAACTTGGGATAGAGATTTATATGATAGAAGACATAATGATTTAGACATAAGTCCTTATAAGGAAGTATTTATTGGTCACACATCTACTTGGAATATATCTCACTTACCATTTATGAGAAATAATGTTTGGTTCTTAGACCAAGGTGGTGGGTGGGAAGGTAAATTAACTATTATGAATATTAATACACACGAATTCTGGCAATCTGATGTCGTAAAGTCATTATATCCTGAATGTCGTGGTAGATAAAACTATGAATGAACCAACAACATTAAGAAAGTTTGAAGGTGGAGCAATAAGAAGTTCATCAGAAGGTAAAATTGATTGGCTAGGAGTTCGTAATCCTAAAGTTGAAGCTTCATATGGAAGATATATGAAGAAGCACACACAGACAGAAGATGGCACTACAAGGGAATATAACAACTGGTGGGGTGGATGGGATGAGATTATTAGTATTCAATCTTTAAATAGACACGTTGAAGATTTAAATGCTATTGAAGCTGGACAATGTGTTTATAAATTAATGGGATTTCACGGTGAACAAACTTTAATTTATGATGAACCAGTTAAAAATCTAGAATATTTTGGGGCAAGAATTACTAAAGAAGATTGTTATAATGCTATAAGATTTAATTGTGGAAGTGGATTGCTAGAGTATTTAAAAAATAATAAATAATTACAATGAAAAATAGTAATAAGCCAATTACACTATTGTTTGATATTGAAACAATGCCAAACTTAGTTAGAACTTGGCGTAAGTGGGAACAAAATGTTATCTGGTATGAAAGATACGGATATATCTGGTCTATCTCTTGGAAATATCTAGATGATAAGAAAGTTTATCATAAAAATATTACAGATTTTCCATTATATAAAAAAGATAAATATTCAGATGAAGCATTAGTTGAATTTATCTGGTCGCTTGTTGATAATGCTGATATTGTTATAGCTCATAATGGTAACGCTTTTGACCTTAAAACAATAACTGGAAGATTTATTCATTATAGATTAACACCACCAAAACCATATCAAAAAATAGATACTAAATTATTATATAAGAAGTATCTAAATGAAGATAGTAATAGTTTAAAGGATATCTGTAAGAAACATAATCTTCCAAATAAATTAGAAACTGGTGGTGAGATGCTATGGGAATTATGCGAACAAGGAGATGAAAAAGCAATTAAGAAAATGGCTACATACAATAATGGTGATGTAGTATCTCTAGAAGCAGCTTATAAATTAGTTTTACCTTATGTAACTAATCACCCAAACGTAGGATTAATTAATGGAGATAAAATTGCTTGTCCTAATTGTGGTTCATTAAATGTTCAACGTAGGGGTTATAATTTAACTAGAGTTAGTAAATTACAAAGATGGCAATGTCGTGATTGTGGTTCTTGGCACTCTAGTCCAATGAAAGAAGATTCACAAATTAGATAATTAATTTTAAAATTATGAGTAACAATGTTTCGTCAAGTAGTGGTGGTATTGGTTTTAGTGGTTTATTAACAATATTATTTATTGCTCTTAAATTACTGGGTGTGATTAGTTGGTCTTGGCTATGGGTGTTAAGTCCATTATGGATTTCAATGATACTTGCTATTTTTATTATTATTTTAGTAATTATTATAGCAGTAATATTTAATGATAATTAATAAATTAACATATTTTTGTAACAAAAAAGACTACTTATTTGGTAGTCTTTTTGTTTTTATTTATTTCCAATACAAGAACATATATATAATATAATAACTAATATAATCCACCCCATATTATTTATTTTGATTTATTAATGATTGAATAATAGCGGCTCTACCAGTCGGTGCTGTATGTTTTACAATTGTTTCAATTGCTTGTTTACTTAATCCAGTGGCAATAGCTATATTTTTTACAGCACTAGGAGTTACTAATGAAGATGTAATAGTTGGTAATATTTCACTCCAACTTAAACCTTTTCCGTTAGAACTATTAGATTTTGTAGCTATATTTCTTACAGCTTCTGATGTTCTAAAGTTTTCTGGTTTTATACCAATCGTTGTTAAAAATTCATCAACAGTTTTACCATCTAATCCTTTTTGAGAAAATAGTGTTTCTAATTTTCTGGCAACATTATTTAATTCTGATGTATTCTTAAATTTTACCTTTCCAAAAATATCTTGTATTCCGTTAGTTAAATTTTTAGCAGTTGAATATTGGGAATTAATTTCGCTTAATTTATCGGTTGATTCATTTACAGCATTTTTTAATCCAGTATGTAAATCGTTAGCTAAATTATTATACGCTGCTCTATCTGGGTCAATTGATGAAGAAAATTTTGATGTTTCTATTTTTCTAATTATTTCACTAACTTTTTTACCATCTGTTACATTAATACTATTAATTTCAGTTAATAATTTTTTAGCTCTATTTTGTATATTTTTATTAAGTATTTCTGAGTTTGATAAATCAAAACCATTTTCAGTTACCTGTATACTATTTTTTTCTAAAGCAGATAAAGAATTTTTAGCTAATATTTCTGGTTTAATATCTGTTGTTTGTAATGATTCTAGTCCTTTTTTATACATCTCACTAGCATTTTTATTTATTTTTGATACTCCATTAATAATCGTCTTAGCATTATTTTCCAATACAGATTCTTGACCATTTTTTGATATTTGTTGTGATATTTTAATAGCTTCTTGTGGGTTAGAAACAATTTTATTAAGAGCATCAGAAGAAACACCAGATAAACCAGAACCTAAACCAGTAAATAATCTACCAACAATACTGGTGACTGGTTTTAAAACTTTACCTATACCAGGTAATAATAATTCTGTTCCAGCGGCAATGGCACTATTTTTATTTATAGTTCCTTCTTGTGCTGAAGCGATAGCACCAGATGTGGCAACTCTAGATAATAATCTTGTTGCCAATGGAAGTGATTCAGTGGCTTTTACAAGTTTTGTTTGTGGTAAAGCAAACTCTGCTACTTGTGCTGCAAATTTACCAGCACCTTGATAAGGATTAGTAGCTTCAGTAATTGAACCTGGAGTTATATTATTTTTGCTTTCAATAATATTTTGTAGTTGCTGTGCTGAAGATTTTTCAGGAAATTTCATTCCTAATGCTTTTAGTGGTGCTTGAATAACTTTTTCACCCAAAGAAGATGTTCCTTTAATTAATGAGGGAACTTCTTTTGTAGCACCAAGTAAAAATTGACCAGTTTTTTGAAGTAAGTTTTGTTTTGGTTGTAATACTTGTGTTTCTGGTTTAATACCTAATTGTTTAGCTACAAATTCCACATCAGACGGTGTTGGATTACCATTAAAATTTACTTTTTGACCATTAGAAAATGTTATAATAGACATATTTTATTTTGTTACTGTATAAGTTATACCACTTGGTGTTTGTCCTGAATTATTATCTGTTGACGTTGATGTTCCTGATAAACCATTAACAATATCTTCAAGTGCCTTTTTAAATTCATCTTCACTTTGAGAAAGATTTAATTTAGATGACGCATCAGCTAATAATTTTCTTTCAGCATCAGAAACCTGTCCTTGTCCTTTTAAGTATTTAACATTATCTAATGATATAAGAGATTTAAGATTATCAAATTGTATTTGAAAATTAGCTGGTTTTGTTCCAGGAATATATTGTAAACCAAACAAACGACTCATTCCCACAGCAGATGTTCCTTGACCAGAATTAAATTTATTTAATAATTCTTGTGCTGATGTTAAAGCACTTGTCTTTAATTCACTAGCATTAGCACTTTCTTGTTTATTAGCAACAATACCAGCAACTTCAGTTTGTAGTGCTTTAGGAACATTATTAATTTTAGTTTGTCCATTAGCAATTAACGTAGCCCAGTTTTCTGCTGGTGTTCCGTTTGTATTAGTTGTTGGTGTAACTTTTCTTTTTGTAAATTGACCAGCCTGTGCCATTAATCCATCTTCAACGGTAGCAAATTTTACATAATTACCACCTTCCTTTGCTGGTCTAGCAGTTCCCTTGGTAACACCAGGGTGTGAATCTTGATACGACTGTGTCCAAGTAATTCCGCCAAAATTATTATTTTTTAATGCCACATTAGAAGTTCCACCTTTAGATTCTTTCTTTAAAATTCCTAACATTTCTTCCCATCCAACACCAGTTTTACCAGCAACGTTAATAACGTCTTGTGCTGTAATGTTACTACCAGACATATTATTAGCAATATAGTTTTCAAGGTCGGTTTTACTTTCTAATTTACCAACGCTATTAATTGAATCTTGAACGGATTTAATATATGCTTTTTGTTGTTCTGGTGTTCCTACTGCGTTATATGTAGTCCAATCATAAGTATTTCCACTAGGTGATGTAATTTTTGAACCATCACTTACTAAATTACCATTAGAATCTTTATATTCACCAGTGGTAGGATTGAATAATAATGGCTTGCCTTTTTCGTCAAAGTTTGTTGTGCTTTCAGTCCAAGTTCCTTTATCTCCCATAAACATAGAACCAGCTTGAATAGCGGAAGCATAATCTTTTGAATTTAAAATATTCTTTAATGTTGTGGCATCAGCACCATTTTTTGAAGCAACTAACATAACGTCAGCTATATTTTTTTTAGTTTCTTTTTCAGTAGCAATATCAGCTACTTGTTTATTATAAACTAAAGCTAAATCATCTGCTCTTTTTTTATCAGCAGAACTTAAATCATTATAAGAATTTGAAAGTTGTTGAAGCTTTAATTTTAACTCATTTTCTTTACTTTCATATTGTAAATCAATAGTATCTTTAGCTGACTGCTTAGCCGCTGTTAAGTTTCCTTGTAGAGCAGTTAAAACAGTAGCAGTATTTCCATAGTCAACAGCATATTTTTTTTGTAGTAATGCTTGACGACCATAAATAGAAGAAGCACTAGCTACCCTTCCTTCCTGATTTATATTTGCTGTTTCATACTTAGCCTTATTATTTGCCATTTCAGTATTTAAGTCAGCGATATCTTTTTGTATAGTTGGAACACCTAATAAATTTTCTTGTGTTTTTAAATCTGTTCCCTTTTTACCTGTGTCAGTAATTAAATTATTAACATCTGTTGTTAATGTGTTTTTTTTATCTAATTCGGTTTGTCTTTGTAGTTCTTGTTCTTGATAAACTTTAGCGGCATCACTACCAGCACCTAAACCAGACATAACAGAATTTGTAACTGTTTGGTCAGGTGTAAGTGGTTTAATAGGAGCTGGAACATTAGCACCAACTATACTAGAACTTGGGACACTTGTTGGTAAGTTTAAGCTAGGTGCTTTAATTTCAGTAGCACCACTGTAATTCTTTTGTAGAGTTGCTACATCAGGAATTTTTTGATTTGTAGTAGCATCGTAAACATCAGTTCCAATGCGATAAATATTAGCCATAATTTTATTTTAAATTTTAGTTACTTTACAAAGTGGTATGAAATCGTAATATATCATACTTCCTGGCTCAGCGAAATAATTTAATGACGGTTGATATTTAAAACCGTTTAATATTAAATCTGTGTTAATTAAAGTTCCTGTTGTATGACTTCCTGAAAAAGTAGAACTCCAGGTATTATTAGATAATGTAAAGTAAATATATGTGCTTCCTGTTAGATTAAAATATATAACACCACTATCTAAATAAGTTGAACTTAAACTGAGTCCACCATAAGTTGATGGTATCCTTACTCTTAAAGGTAATGCTGATTCATTAGTAGATATTACTTCCATTGTGATATTTATACCACTATTAATATAGACTACTACTGGGCAATAAATATAGTTACCAGAATTAACGCAATAAGAAGTTCCAAAACTAAATGGTGTTGATGATGTTCCATATACGATAGGACTTTCCCCATCTGTTATATAAAAATTACCAAAACCACTAACATAACCACTTAAAGTCCACGCATTATTACTTGATGAATAAGTATAAATATCAGTGTTATCTTTTGTATATTTATCTCCGTTTGATGGTGATGAAGGAAATGACATATTATGTTTGGTCTATCCACGCTGTTCCATTTGAACGGTAAAGCGTATCAGTTGTTGTTAAATAAAAAAATTTATCTGTATTGGTTGATGCTGATGGGAAAGACGTTCCTTTAGTTTGTGACATATTTCCACCACCACCGCCAACTATTTGCCAAGTGTTATTGATTCTTATGTATTTATAATAGGTAGTTCCATCATAAACATTAAATTCTTCACCTTCAATTGCTGGTCTTGATAAATATCTAGTTAATTCTGTTGATGTCATTATATAAGTTGGAATAACATTGTAAGATTTTATTTTTATAGAATTAACACCATCGTGATTGTGTGTATTTATTTCATTCATATTTATGGAATTAATCTAATAATTTTAAGTCTTGGTGAACTCTGGTTTATACCTTTTAATTCTATTTTAATTTGTAAATCAATAATATCTGTAATAAGATATGGTAATTTAATTTGTTTAACAGCACCAGAATTAGTATAAGATATTTCTTTTGGTGTTGACCAAGCAGAGTTATCATCGTATCTATAAGATATTCTAAATCCTTGACCAGTAACAAGTGGTCTTAAAAATGATACAGATAATTCTTTTGTGGTTCTTTTTGAATATGTATCACCATAAGCAAATAGACCAGTAATTATATTTGGTTCATAATTATCATAAACAAAATAACCAGGATTACCAGATTCAGTAGATGCTACATATAATAAACTTTCAATTTCATAATTTGTAATATCTGATGAAGTGTTATACTTAGAAGAACTAATAAATATATTTTTACCGAAAGGAATAATAGAACCTATTTTCCCAAAAGAAGCACCGCTTTTATCTGTTGTTTCTCCATAATAACTAATATTTTTTTTAGTTATTTTTTTAGTATCAATATTATATGACATTAAATAATTTTTAACATCACTTATTCCTAATATAGAAATAGAAAATAATAATTCTCTTTTATAAATAGATGTTGAATTAACCTGAAAACTGTTTAAGCCATAATTAAATAAATAATATTGGTCAGATAATTGTTCAGGAAATTTAATAGGATTCGAAAAAGAAACAGTATTACAAATATAAATAGAACCACTATCACCAATTAAAGCATATATTAATCCACCTATTGATTCCATATTAGATATACCACTTTCTGGTATTTGAATAAAAGATGTAAATGATGGACTTTTTTTATCCCAAAAGAAAATCTTATCAGAATAAGTTCCTATTACTATAAACTCATTAATTTCTTTAATGGATGTTGCGAAACCTTTAGAGTTTTCAAATGGTAAAGTAACAACATCTGGAACAAATGAAAATGTAGATGAAGAACTTGGATTAAAAGTTGTTCCAGCATTTTCTTCTAGAAGACCAACTCTAAAAGTATTACCAACTACACCATTAGAAAAATAAATAGCGTCATCATTTACTGATAAAAAAGGAACAGCACCTTTACCCCCATTACTCATTGAATTTGAAATAGTAACAGCACCATCAAAGTTAAGTGTCCAATTAGCCACATCTGATGGAGATTGAATATCTAATAAAGCATCAACGCTTGACGTTGACCAAACTAATAAATATCCTTTATAATATATAATTCCATTACCATCTCCGCCACCCTGATTTGTGTTACCAGATATTAAATACCAAGGGTCATTAACTCCATCTAAACCAGCAAACCAAACTCTTTGACTATCATCAATGGCAAATATTTTACCTTGACTATTTTTTGTATAACCAGTTATTAATGTTGGTGTAACAAAATTAATTGTATATACACCAGAACCACCAGTTCCGATAGAAACATATCCCGTTCCAGTTATTGCTTGTGATAAAGAAGATGATATCCTGAAAGTATTTTCATTAACCACACCATTACTTCCTATATAATAAACTGTATTAGAGTTTATACCTGATGGTAATGTTCCTGTCGAAGAAAACTTAATAGCACGACCAATATATGTTCCGCGATAAGTAGAACCACCAGCAGATATATTAACATAATCTGAACCAGAAAATATAATTGTTCTAGATGCGTATGTTTCTATAACTGGTTGAAATTTAAAATTTTCAGATACACAACCAGGATTATCAACTATATTAACCCCAAGCATATCAGAGAAATTATCAAGATTAGAATTTCCTATTCCTTCTTGCCATCCATTAATATTTATTGTTCCATCTTTTGATATTTCTATCATACTTATAAAATTTATTTACTTAAACGTCTAAACACTCACGTAATTAATTTAAAGCTCACAGTGAGCCATTTTTAGTCTTGTAATTGATTATAAACAGTATTTTATTGATTAATTAAATGGCTTTTGACCACTTAAATATTCGTCTTTCTTTAATTGATTCCACAAATTATACATAGCTGGGTTCAATACCGCTTCAATATCCCAACCACCATAGACACAGGCGTTAATTTCTTCTGGTTTAGGAAGTCTACTTAGTCGTCTAGTCATATAAGGAATTACTTTTAATTCGTTTACATAACCACCTTTTGGTCTACCACGATAATAACGATGATAGGCTCTACTTTTATCCCAGTCTTTATTACTAATAACAATACCATTATAAGTTTGTGTAAAGTAAGGTGCTGGATTTTTAGCTCCATTATAACCACCTGAGAAATCTAAAGTTGAACCATCTTCCTTGGTATCTTTTAAACCAAAATGTAGATGGTCACCTGTTGTGTAAAGTCCTGTGTTGTCAGCATAAGCAATTAAATCTCCAGCTTTAACTTCTTGACCTTGTATTACCGAGAAAGAGTCTAAATGATAATAAATAGTTTTGAATAAATTTTTGCTATCCCAAATATCAACTTCTATACCACCCTGGTTATCTGTTCCACAATAATAAATTACTCCATCGTGAGAAGCGTATATTGGGCATCCGTGTTTGGCTGCGAAATCAACACCATTGTGTCCTTTCATACCTAACTTTTGATAGAAGTCAACAAAGTTTTGACCAAAGTATTGGTTAATTGAAACGTCTTTTACTGGTAATCTTAAATTTATCATATATTTATATATTATATTCTTGTTCTAAAGCTACACCATTTAATCTGTTTACTTCGTGTTCCAAAGATTTGTCGATTAAATAATTATTTCTATCTGCGTATTCTTGTTGTTTACCTGGGTTACCCGATTCTTTTGGAACTAGCCACCCACAACAACGTGTATAATTTTGAACTAACTGTCTTTTACTTTGTAAAACTTCTCTTTCTTCCATTGTTAGTTCTGTCATATAATTATATATTATTATTTTTTACGTGGAATTCTTTCGTCAATAATAGTTGTTAATTTAGTTATTTCTTGTGCTTGAAGTTGTAATTGAACATTAGTATTTTCAATCGCTTTTTTGACTTCTTGGGTATCGTTTTGTTGAGTTTTTGTAATAGTATCAATTGTTGTTTGTTGAGATGATATACGTTGTTCTTGAAGTTGTAGTGCTGTGTCATTATCTCTACTAGGTGCTGTTAAATAAATAAAAGCACCAAACAACACACCTAAAATAGATAGACCAAGTGAAATTTGTCTATACAAAATATTTGTTACTTTAGTAGGGTCAACAGAATGATTGATTATCTGTTGCTCTTTATTAGTTACTTGGTCTATCTTACTCATAATGTTATATATTAGATTTGTTTAGGTTTAAGATAAGACCATAATGATAGTCCAGCTACTACTAAACTTGAAATTAAAGAACCAATTTCTACTAATTTATCTGCTAACATTTCTGTGTTTACGTCTAAATTATAGCTAAATAATCCAGCAACAAAAATTGCCATTGAAATAATAGCTACCCATACTCTACGATTTTTTAAGATGTTTAAAATGTTATTCATATTTGTTTATAGTTAATTAAAAAAAGTTAAAGAAGTTTGAAGTATTGGATGCTACTGATGGTGCTATTGATAGGGCAACAATAGTCCATTGATTTCCCCCATCAGAAACCGTTATAGATTGAGAGCCAGACGAAACGGTTGAGTTACTATCAAACATTATTAATCCATTTCCAGTAATTAATTGTCTATAAACACCAGGAGTAATAGTTGGTGTTCCCACTCCATAGTCACCCCTACTAAAGCCAACTAACCAAGAGTTTGGGGTTGTAACATTTAGTGTTGCCGTTACTGAACTTCCTCCCGAATTAGTACTAGTTGTATTATCTTCTGGGTTACTTGTCTGTTTCACTCCTGTGTAAGAACAGGCAAAACCGTCAGCATATGAAGTATTACCAGAAAAACTAACTACTACATTATGAGCTCCTGTAGCTGGGGCAGATAAATAATACAAAGCATAGCCATTATTACCAGGGCTATTACTAACAATATTGACGTATGTCATTGCCACTCCGTTATAAGTTACCCCAGTGGTGTTTACAAATTCCGCAGCAATCGCTACAGCTACAACTAAACATAAATCAGAACCAGTGCAGGTATGGCTCCACGTTAATGATGTTCCTACTACCCACGAATTACTTCTCACTGATGATGAATCAAATGCTATTGCCATATAATTATGCTTCTTGTGCGACAGCGACTAAATCCCATTTAGTATCAGTTGCGTTATAAATAAATCCCATATAAAGTGTTTTACTTAATACAGTTGTTGTTGGCAAGGCATTTCCTAAAGCTCTAAATACTGCGTTGTAGGTTAAGGCTCTTGCTGTTCCGTTATCCTTAATTCTGATAATAAGTTTTTGACCACCTAAAGGAGTTCCACCTGGAGCATTAAATAATAAAGCACCAGCTTGTGCTGTAATTTCAAATACATCGCAATTAGCAATATTTAATGAAGTTCCTGTATCTGTTGTATAAGAAGCAGCAGTAACTAAGCGTGGATTAATCCTTTTATTAGATAATGTATCTGTTGTAGAACGACCAACAATAGTATCAGTAGCTTGAAATGTTTGTGTTGTATTATCTGTTCCAACTAAAGTTAAAGTATTAGAAACTGTTAATTTTTTAGCAGTTGCCACTCTAGTTCCAGAATAGTCTACTTCCCAAGTTCCTGCGGCAGTTCCATTTGTAATAAGAGTTATATAAGCATCCGTTCCAGCAGCAACTCTCCATAATTCAGCACCACCATTTGTATTTATAGTAACTTCTTGTGTTGAATCATTATCAATACAATATTGTTTACCAACTGATAATGTAGTAGCGTTTGGTAACACTAAAGTTTGTCCTTGAGTTCCAGTAAAAATTGTATAATTAACTGTTGCCGAAGTAAAAGTAGTAGTTCCACCAGCAGTGGCTATTGTTTGAGTT
>Ga0302215_10001923_pt1 | contig 14534 bp, 13 predicted proteins | sample II_Fen_N3_1_FD_194580 | JGI IMG/M metagenome (GOLD analysis project Ga0302215, IMG submission 194580) | Peat permafrost microbial communities from Stordalen Mire near Abisko, Sweden - II_Fen_N3_1 | ecosystem: Environmental > Terrestrial > Soil > Wetlands > Permafrost | place: Sweden: Abisko...
TCGATTAGATTCTGACCTGTATTGATTTGGTGGAAGGTTTTGTAGAATATGTAACGCGGAATCGGGCTTTGTTTCTATTATTTGCTCGGCTAATTTCAGTTCATTGGGTACAACTGAGCAACTGGAAACCAAGCAAAAAGAAAGTATCAGAAAGAGAGTTTTCCGATACTGCATAATAAAATCTGATTTGATGTTCTTATCTTAGTCTGAAATTTATATTTCATTGTAGGTAATGACTTTATTAATGTGCAAAAATACAAATTAATATTTGTAAATAATCGCCATTCACCATACATCTAAGATAAGTATTCTGAAATTAGAGAGTAATCTAATATAAACAATCCACTCCCTATTTGTAATGAAACAATACTTGCATAATTATGATTTAAACAACCATTGTCTAAAAGCTACACCGCAAGCAGGAATGTTACTTAAATCGGTATTTGATTGTTCCATTTGATTTACAATAGTCTTTGCATGCAATTCGGTTTCTATCAATTGATTTGCAGGTTCGCTCACAAAAGCACTTCCACTTACACCCATTTGTTCTCCTATAATTTGAACAGTAGTGTTAGATATTGCAGCACTCAATTCGCTTCCATGCATTAAAGTTATGTCAATCCAATTAATATTAGGATTCCAATCATGATTATAAAATGAACCTTTAATGATCGGACGCATTCGAACAAGACCTGTATTTACATTATGACCTGTCACAACCATTTCTGCTGATTTTTGATTAAAGCGACTAATAATATCCAAGACTTGCTCCCGGCTTATTATATCTAAACCATCATTAATCATCTCATCTACAATTTCAGAAACACCAATCTTACCTTCAGTAGAAACCTGTGCATACAACTCCGTAGAGTTTTTAGTCAATTTGTTTTTTATCAACCATGCTTTAAGTACATTTTTCATACAACTTGAGTTTTATATTGTTAACTAAACTATTATCATTTACGTAAGTTGAATAACGAGGTGGAGATTACATCCACCTCGTTATAAGAATTCAATTACAATTGAAAGGTTCCATTCAGATTTGTTCTACCATACGTAATTTTCAGCGTATAATTTCCGCTATCGAAAACACTTGTATCAATTACAGTTTCTAGAGTTGAATTAGTATCAATTGATACTTGATACACAATACTGCCTGTAGCATCCAAAATCGAAATTGTTGCTACACCCACATGACTACTGAAATCAACAATTAGTTCAGGGTCGTTTAATGTTGCTGTAACCGTAGTTACAGATGTTGATACTGTTCTACTCAACATCATAGGACCGATACCACCTGGATCACTTTTTTTAAGTGGTACGTCAACGGCAAAGATACTTTCTAAAGGAAGAAGAGCTAGTGATAGCATAAAAGTGACAAAAAGAAATAAATTAAACTTTTTCATAAAAATAATATTTAAAATAATTGAACATAGGATATTGGAGAATGAAAAGGTGATTTTTCAAGGTGCTAAGTTAGGCAGTGAACCCTAACTTTGCAAATTTTGAGGCAATATTAATTAGGACAAGCGATTTTGTACTACATTGATTTGTAGTACTTTATTTCATGACAACAGGAAATTTTTAGGACAAGCAATTTTCGAGAGGAAAAACAGGCAAGAAAATGCCTTATTTGGGAAGCTATAAAACCAAGATGAACGTCGCGTCAGATTTATTTACCTTCTGAAAGATCTTTAAGTAACTGATTAAATTCTTTCGTATTAGTCAGATTCATTTTTTGCGCTATACGCTGTTTTAGTTTATACAAACTCCCAGGCTGAGTATCCAATATCAAGGCGATATCGGGTGTAGAAATATCTAACAAAAAAAGACAACACCAAATCATTTCTTTATGATTAATGTCATCATATTTATTTTCGAGCTTACTTATAAGATTATTAAACGTTTTATCCATTAATTTCTTAAAAATATCCCAATCATTCACGTGCAAGCAATTATTGTATAATTCCTTGTCCATGATTTCACGTTCCTTTATAGAAGATTTCTTATATAATAGAGCTTTCGATAATCTTGCCTCATCAATTTTTTGAACCAAACTATCTTTTAATAGCATCTGCTTCTCGCTTAATTTCACTTCCACTTGCTCCAACTCCTTTTCCTTTCCTTTATTTCTGTTGCGCAATCTAAACACAATAAAAAGACTAAGTATTATAATAAGAGGTATTATACAACCAAGAAGGAGTAGGTAGTGCTTTGTTTTACTTACTTTATCATTCGTTTGATACAAGTTTTCCAACACGGTGATTTTTGTTTGTGATTCAACTTTCCTTACAGAATCAGAACAAGCCTGAAAGTGCGTCATAAAAACAGCCATCTGTTTAAAGTTTCCTTTCAAATACTCTGTATTAGCCAACAGTCGATAACATTCACGTTGTATAAAAAAATCTGCTGGATATTTTAAAGCAATGGAAGCATATTGATAAGCAGAATCATATTGGGCTATATCAAAAAATAAATCAGCTAAATAGTAGCATCTTATACCATAGTTAGTACTTTTAAAAGGATAACGAATACTCTTTCGAAGATAATATTGTGCCGAATCAAATTGTTTTGCTGAATAATAATTTATCCCAATCTCTTGCAAGGCAACTCCACACAATATTGAATCTTTTGTTTGAGCCAGTGCTTGAAGATAATATCTGTGTGCAGATTTATAATCCTTTGCAAGTCGATAAGTTCTTCCAATAGCAAGTATTCTATAACTGGCATCAATCGATTTATTGGCTAGCTTAAAATAATTTACAGAGAGTTGGTACTTTTTCAAGGCTTCTTTGTAGTCATGTTGAATTGAGCAAATATCCCCCATATCTGCATAAATTTTACCCAACATGGCATAATCTTTCCTATCTTGACTAGAATCCAATGCTTTGAGATACAATACAGTTGCTTCGTCATATTGTTGCGCAGCTTTGTAAATCCGGGCCTTATAAAGATAACAAATGGCCAAGTGTTGCCTATCGTTTGAGTTTTGGTAATAGTTTAATGAGAAGTTAATAAGCGAATCCGGTTTTAACAGCATTTTATTTTTATCCAATGCCTCAAAAAGGAGTACTCCATATAATGCTCTGTCACCATCGGACATCAAACGTACCGATTTCATCCGTTGCAAAATATGTAAAGCAGAATCGGGGGAGGTTTCAATTACGCGCTCAGCTAGCTTCAACTCGTTAGGCATAAGTGAACAGCCTACCAAGAGAAAGCAAAAAAAACCAATTGTAATACTGAGTTTGAAACGCATAGCTCGAAATGCACTATCGAAAATTATAACTGAATGCATTTAAATGCAAAACTACATATTTTTATTCATTTCGAAAACCTAATTTATGTGAGTAGTCTGTACAATTTAGATAAAAGATTCTTTGGTTTATCAATGAACTAATACTGAGGAGTCACATTTTTCAAGCTACTGCAAGTGTAAAAATGCTAATTCGAATTCCCTCTACATCTAACAATGCCCTGACACATGCTTCGAGAGTTGACCCTGTGGTTAGCACATCGTCAACCAATAGCACATGTTTTCCTTTCAGCGTTTCTTTATCAGACAATTTGAAAATTCCATCTGTATTTTCATACCGCTCATATACATTTTTCTTTGTTTGAGTTGCATTTTCATGAATACGAACTAAACTATTGGTATCTTGAGCCTTTCCTAAAATAATTGATAAGCCATTACCAATCCATTCACTTTGATTATAACCTCGCAATTTATATTTTTGGGGGTGGAGTGGTACGGGAATAATAACATCAACTGTAGCAAAATCAGGAGAATCAAGCAAATCAACTGCTGCATACTTACCTAAAATCTCACCTATTTCTTTATTACCCTTATATTTAAGACAATGGAGTAATTTTTGAAATGGTGAACCTTTCTGAAAAAAGAAAAATGCTGTCGAACGAAAAATAGGTACTTTCCCCCAAAATCTTTTTTCAATAGGATTATCCTTTGATAAATGAAAATTGGTTTTGGGTATATTATGCAAACAAGTCATACATATATGTTGTTCATTTTTAAGCAAATTATTGCCACAAACAACACATAAATCGGGGAAGAGTAAGTCAAACAAGTCAATAAATGGATTGAATTTCATATTCCACAAACTTTTTTATAGTGTCATAGTAATCAATCTATTATTTCTGCAAAAGATATCTGTATTTTCATTGCAAATATGGCAGCAATACATACCATACTTTTGGCCCGAAAATAAGCAATCCAATTACAACAGAAATAATTGCACAAAGCAATACTGCACCTGCAGCAATATCTTTTGCTTTGCCTGCAAGCGGGTGAAGACCTGGTGAAGCCAAATCAACCACATTTTCAATTGCAGTATTCATCATTTCCATTCCGAATACTAAGCCAATGCAAACCAGACAAAATAGCCACTCGGTAAGACTTATAGAAAAAATGAAGCCAAAAGCTACAACTAAAATGGCAATTACAATATGGATCTTCATATTTGGCTCTGAAGTGAAAACCATGCGTATTCCTTTACCAGCATAACCAAAACTTCGAATTCTCTTTCTCATTAACTTTGATAATTTAATGTTGTACAAATGTATAAAAAAATCCGGCAAACATAATTGTTTGTCGGATTTAATTAAAAAATATTTTTTGGTTGTAATTTGGCTAAGAACAACTATACTTTTACACGACCCAGATAAGAACCGTCGCGTGTATCAATTTCAATAGTTTCGCCTTCGGTGATAAATAAAGGTACACGTACAGTAGCACCCGATTCAACACTTGCCGGTTTAAGTGAATTGGTAGCTGTATCGCCTTTCATACCAGGCTCTGTATAAGTTATTTTCATTTGCACTTTAACAGGCATGTCGGCATATAATACTGTATCGGTTGAAGCATCTAAAACAACTTCGACACTCATTCCTTCAAGTAGAAAATCAACACCATTTATTAGGTCTTTGCTGATAGGATGTTGGTCGTAAGTTTCCTGATTCATGAAAATAAAATCATCAGCTTCTTTATAAACAAATTGGTAAGGTCTACGTTCTACGCGTACATCTTCCAGCTTTTCACCAATATTAAATCGACGTTCAATAACGCGACCGTCAACAACATCTTTAAGAGTAGTACGCATAAATGTATTACCTTTTCCAGGTTTTACATGGAGAAATTCTATAACAAAATACAACTTTCCATCCATACGGATGCATGTTCCATTTTTGATATCTTGAGCATTCATCATAAAGTAAAAATTTTATAAATTTATTTTTTAGGCTGCAAAATTACTATTTTAATTCTATATATCAAAATTAATTGATAATCAATATATTAATAAGGCCTTTGCAAAAATTACAAAGGCCTTATTCGTGTTTTTTAGTTTTATTGTTTTTATTTATCGTTCCGCTTCTGAACGTTATAATAGATTTTCATTTGGTTACCCAAAATTTTCGTAAATCCTTTTACATCGTCAGCACTCCAGGCACGATTCACCTCGCCATATTCACCAAAATCTGTTTTCATCAAATCAAATGTACTATCTACACCAACCAACGTATAATTGTACGGACGAAGTTTTACAATGACAGTCCCAGTTACATTTTGCTGCGAACTTTGAAGGAATTGTTCTATGTCGCGCATTACAGGCTCCATATATTGAGCTTCGTGTAGAAACATACCGTACCAGTTACCTAATTGGTCTTTCCAGTATTGCTGCCATTTGGTAAGCGTGTGCTTTTCAAGCATTTTATGAGCATTGATAATCAAAAGTGGTGCTGCAGCTTCGAAACCTACTCGACCTTTAATCCCAATAATAGTATCGCCAATGTGCATATCGCGTCCGATACCGTATTTATTGGCAATTTCTTCGAGTTGATTAATCAACAAAACTTTATTGTCATTCTTCTGACCATTGATAGCCGAAACTTCACCATTTTCAAATTCAATATTTACCGTTTCTTCGCCTTGTTTTTCAACCTGGCTTGGATAGGCCTCTTCAGGTAATGTTTGTTCTGATTTCAGTGTTTCTTTTCCACCTATTGAAGTTCCCCAAAGACCTTTATTTATAGAATATTCCATCTTTTTGAAATCGGCATCAAAACCATGATCTCTCAAATAGTTTATTTCATATTCACGAGTCAACACCATATCGCGTGTTGGTGTAAGAATTTTGATTTCAGGTGCAATAACATCAAAAGTCAAATCGAAACGAACCTGATCATTCCCTGCACCGGTACTTCCGTGAGCCACATAATCAGCCCCGATTTCCTTCGCATAATTTATGATTGCAATTGCCTGAAAAATACGTTCTGAACTAACCGAAATTGGATAAGTACCGTTTCGAAGCACATTTCCAAATACCATATATTTGATACTTTTCTCGTAATACTCCTGCGTAACATCCAATGCAATATGAGATTTAGCACCTAAACGGTAAGCTTTATCTTCTATAACTTTCAATTCCTCCGCACTGAATCCACCCGTGTTTGCAACAGCGGTATGTACTTCGTAACCTTTCTCCTGAGCCAAATACATGGCGCAAAATGAAGTATCCAATCCACCACTAAATGCTAATAATACCTTTTCTTTCATCTTTATTAAATCTTATATCAACAAGCTAGTCGTAAAACAACTTGTTTTCTATTACAAATACGCTACCTTATTTTTCTGCTTTGGGATCAAACAACATGCCGGTGCATAAGCAATGCTTCCGCGAAGTACGCTGCAGGATATCGTAATTCACACAACTCTGGCAGCCTTTCCAAAAAGCTTCGTCATCAGTAAGTTCAGAGAATGTAACAGGTTTATATCCCAGTTCTGAATTGATTTTCATCACAGCTAATCCGGTAGTTAAACCAAAGATTTTTGCATCGGGATATCGCTGACGAGACAGTTCAAAGGCCTTACGCTTTATTCGCTTAGCCAGTCCGTTACCACGGTATTTATCAACAACGATGAGTCCGGAATTTGCAACAAATTTCTTATTGCCCCAAGTTTCGATGTAGCAAAATCCTGCAAATTCTTCCCCAGCTAAAGCAATAATTGCTTTTCCTTCTTTCATTTTTTGCTCGATATACTCGGGCGAGCGTCTGGCTATACCTGTTCCGCGTACTTTTGCGGCTATTTCAATAGTGGTCAGAATTGTTTCAACATATTCTAAAAAACGCTCATCAGCCATTTGTACCGTTATTTCGTCAACGGCTATCTCTTTGTCCATAATCAATCTTGAATGAGTTCTGTTTACTTTTACAAGAAACTCTTTTGCACGACACACAACGTTCATTTTTACACCTTTAAACCACCGATTGATAAAATCGGGACAATTTCATATTGTTTTTTCAAAAAAGACAACAAAGATAGGTAAAATGAAAGTTGTCAGCAAATTATTTCCATATTATTCCTTCTCGGAAAACGTGATATTCATCATCTCGAGAATATCTTCACGCGAAACACCTTCGCGGGGAATTACTAAAATCGTGTCATCTCCGGCTATTGTTCCTAAAACCTGCTCAGATGCTTTGTTATCAATGTCCCATGCAATTGCACTGGCATATCCGGGTTTTGTTTTTACAACTCCCAATTGACCCGAGAATTCAAGACTTAAAACTGCACCGTGTGCAATTAAAGTATTCAAAGTTCCAGAGTTTGGAAGTGGCTTGTTGTAAGATGGCAAAATGTACTTATAAGCTCCGTTTGACAAAGGAGTTTTAGCCACCTTCAACAATTTCAAATCACGTGAAAGGGTTGCCTGCGTTACTTCGCACTGTCGCTCACTGAGCATTTTAAGCAATTCCTCCTGACTACCAACTACGGTCGACCGAAGAATTTCTGAGATAATCTGTAAACGATTTCGTTTATTCTTCATAAATGCATAATTATTTAGATTTTGGGCAAAAGTACAACAATTTTTGTATATACCAATACTTAAAATCATAATTATTCTAATTTAATTACTTTTTATTGATAATAACGGCATATTTGGTATAATTATAAAATAAAAGTGTATTCGAATTGAATAATAATCCAACATTTCCGAGTTTTAAATTACACCCTGATTCTTCCCGCTTTCAACTATTGGTATAATTAATTGTTCTGGTTTAATTATTCATTAGGAATGATGTATCTTTGCAGGTCAATCAAAATTGATTGTAAGTTTTAATATATAATTGTCAAGAATAGTGTCAAAACAAGGAAATATAATTGTAAAAGGAGCCAGAGTTCACAACCTGAAAAACATTGATGTAGAGATTCCACGTAATAAATTAGTAGTAATTACTGGTTTATCCGGTTCAGGAAAATCATCATTAGCATTCGACACGCTTTATGCCGAAGGACAACGTCGCTATGTGGAAAGTCTTTCATCGTATGCACGTCAGTTTTTGGGCAGAATGAGCAAACCCGAAGTCGATTTTATAAAAGGAATTCCACCGGCAATAGCTATCGAACAAAAGGTAAATACACGAAACCCTCGTTCGACCGTTGGTACTTCAACAGAAATATACGAATACATTAAATTACTTTACGCTCGTATTGGCAAAACGTATTCTCCGCTTTCAGGCGAATTGGTGCAACGTCATGTAGCAGAAGATGTGATTGAAGCAGCCATGGCTTTTCCCGAAGGAACTAGACTGGTGGTACTTACACCGGTAGTTCCAACAGGTGATCGAACATTGGCCGAACAACTCCAAAGTTTAGTTTTGCAGGGGTTTAGTCGTGTAGAGGTGAATGGAGAAACACTTCAGATACAGGATTTTTCGAAGACTCTTACTTCAAGAGCATTCAAATCAGATGTTTATTTGCTCATCGACCGTTTAGTGGTTGAACATTCGCAAACAGCCATAAGCCGCTTGACTGACTCTGTTGAAACAGCATTTTTTGAAGGAAACGGTTCGTGTGTACTTAAAGTAATTACCGACAGCGAAACAAAACTGCTTTATTTTTCAAAGAAATTTGAAGCCGATGGAATGGAATTCGAATTGCCAAGCGTTCATACCTTCAGTTTCAATAGCCCGATTGGTGCTTGCCCAACTTGCGAGGGATTTGGACGTGTAATTGGAATCGATGAAGATCTGGTAGTTCCAAATAAAACACTATCTATTTTTGAAGATGCTGTTGTCTGTTGGAAAGGCGAAGTAATGAGCGAATGGAAAAAAAGCCTGATTCATTCTGCCACTAAGTTTAATTTTCCTATTCATAAACCCTATTACGAACTTACGGACGATCAGCGCCAACTCCTTTGGTCAGGAAATAAATACTTCGAAGGACTAAATGCTTTTTTCAAACACCTGGAATCAAATCAATACAAAATTCAATACCGGGTAATGTTGGCTCGCTACAGGGGAAAAACAATTTGTCCCGATTGTCACGGAAGTCGATTAAAAAAAGAAGCATCGTATATTCGGATTGACGGAAGATCAATTTCGGAACTGGTACTTATGCCGGTTAGCACGTTGAACGATTTCTTTGATAACATACTGCTTGACGAACAAGATGCAGCAATTTCAAAACGGTTGCTCATTGAAATAACAAACCGTATTCACTTTCTTCTCGATGTAGGATTGGGTTATTTGACTCTAAACCGACTATCCAATTCACTTTCAGGCGGTGAGAGTCAACGTATAAACCTGGCCACATCCCTTGGAAGCAGCCTGGTAGGATCATTGTATATTCTGGATGAGCCAAGTATTGGACTTCATTCCCGCGACACCCATCTATTGATCAAGGTATTAAAACAACTCCGTGACCTTGGGAATACTGTTGTTGTGGTAGAGCACGATGAAGAAATTATGCGTGCAGCAGATTATCTGATCGACATAGGACCTAATGCCGGAAGATTGGGTGGTAATGTCGTTTATCAGGGAACCTTGGATATGAAAGCTACAAAATCGGAGATTGACAATTCGTACACGCTCAAGTATTTAAAGGGACTAGAAGAAATCGCAACTCCTGTTCAACGTCGCAAGTGGAATAACTACATTGAAGTGCTCGGAGCGCGCGAAAATAACCTGAAAGGTATAAACGTAAAATTCCCACTAAATGTAATGACAGTGGTAACTGGTGTCAGCGGTTCTGGAAAATCGTCACTGGTCCGGAACGTATTTTATGCTGCACTTAAAAAACATTACGGTGGTGTCGCGGATAGGACGGGACAATTCGGAGCACTGAAAGGCAGTATGTTGCTGGCCAAGGATGTTGAATTTGTAGATCAAAACCCGATTGGACGCTCTTCGCGCTCCAACCCGGTGACATATATTAAGGCCTACGATGAAATTCGCAAGCTCTTTGCTGACCAACAACTTTCGAAGCAAATGAATTACACAGCATCTCATTTTTCATTCAATACCGAAGGCGGTCGTTGTGAAGAATGCCAGGGCGAAGGAACAGTAACTGTGGAAATGCAATTCATGGCCGATTTGGTGCTCGAATGCGAACATTGCCATGGCAAACGTTTCAAGCAGGATATACTTGATGTTCAATATAAAGGAGTCAATGTTTTCGATGTTCTTGAAATGACTGTTAATCAGGCCATCGAATTTTTTGGAGCACAGACGGGTAACACCGAGAAGAAAATTGTAAAGCGCCTAAAACCGCTTCAGGATGTTGGGGTTGGATACGTAAAACTCGGTCAATCGAGCAGTACACTTTCGGGCGGTGAAAGCCAGCGCGTGAAGTTAGCCTCATTTTTAGCCAATGAAAAACCCGAACCAACCATTTTTGTGTTCGATGAGCCTACAACCGGACTTCACTTTCACGATATAAAAACATTGATGAAAGCTTTTGATGCGCTTATTGCCAAAGGTCACACAGTAATAATCATTGAACACAATATTGAGGTTATCAAATGTGCCGATCATATTATAGACATTGGTCCTGAAGGTGGTGAGAAAGGTGGAAATCTTGTATTCGAAGGAACTCCGGACGATATCTTGAATTGCAAGAATTCTTACACAGGCAAATTTCTCAAAGGAAAAATATAATTTTAATGAGAAATCTACAAACTAAAAAGGCTGTTTGAAACTAATCAAACAGCCTTTTTAGTATCAATAAACTTTTAAATTCCGCTGCCTTGCAAAGTAATTGCTTTATCTGGATTTAATCCACCACCCGAAATGGTAAGAACAGCTGTATGTGCTCCAGCCGTTGTTGGTTGGTAGGTTACAGTAACATTACTTCCTGTTGTTGCATTTGCAGCATCTTTTGTAAGCGAACTTACAGATACAGTAAATAATGCAGCATCAGCTCCACTCAAAGCAACTGTCAAAGCACTTGTAACATCAGTTGTTTTGATATTAATTACCTTCGTACTTACAACATTTAATTTTGTTGCCGGAAACTTCAATAAGTTGTCAACCTTTCCAAAATAAGTTGCCGGTGCATTCGGATCGAATGGTACAGTTGCAGTTCCTGTCAACGACGTTGTAACTGTTGTTGCACCAGTGCTTGTAATGCTTATCTGATCATTTTGAGCTCCTGCTGCAGCTGGATTGTATCTTATTTGAAGTGTTTCATTAACTACCCCTGCAGTTGGAACAATTGTCAAATTCTTTACCCAGGTACCAGAAGAAGACAATTTGATATCGTAATTTGTTTTATTAACCAATGTTACATCAACATTATTAGTCAATGCTATACCACTCAATTGAACACTCTGAACAGCAGATGGAGTACCAACAGTTGTTGAGAATGCTGACAGCGTACCGGTTGATGAAACTGTAGGTCCCTGTTGACCACCCATCAATTTAAACGTAATATTACTTGCCGTTTTTGCAATTGAAGTAATAGGACGATTAATATTTGTTCCCGACCAGGTTGTTGGAGTAAATGAACCCGTTGCAAATGCTGAACCTGGCGTAGAACTCGACCCGCTTAACGGTTGGAGATAAACCCGCATGTGGCTGGCAGATGTTTGCGTTGATCCGGAAAAATTGTTCGGTGTATTGTCATTCCAAGCCGTTTGATCATAGTCGATATGCCAGATGCACATCCCTTCAGTCGGCAAAAAAGTATCCCATCCTATTTTTTGACGATATTCAACCAAAAAGAACTCTGCCGGACTTGGAGCAGCACCATTCAAATTGTGGGTAGAAGCTGAAAACAAGAATGCCTGATTATCGGTATTTGCCGGTTGAGTTGTTCCCTGATATAATGGAAGCAAAGTCAAATCGGATGGAGAACTAACCTGTTGTGGAGTAAGATATCCCAAAAAGAATCTTTCATAAGCAGAATAAGCCGGAGGTGTACAACCGTTGTTGCTATATGCACCATAATCCATAATATCCCATTCGTTCAGCGTGTTGCTTTGAGCACCCGAAGTGTCGTAATAATCCGGCAATCCCAACACGTGACCAAACTCGTGACAGAATGTTCCGATACCGCACATATTTGTTCCTGTTGTTCCTTTTAATTCGGATGTACACGAATAGTCATTTACTATTTTGCCGTCGAATGTTTTTGTTCCGGAGAAACCAGCATCAGTCAGACTCCAACGGTGAGGCCAGATCGTATTTGCGGCGCCACCTTCAGCTTCATTATACCCTGCATAATAAACAAATACATTATCTACATATCCATCACCATCTGTATCAAACTGAGTAAAGTCAAGTCCTGCAGCATCGGCTGCAGCGCAAGCATCAGCTATCATTTGATCCGGGTGAGTATCGTTTCCACTGGCATCATTAGTACCATAATAGGCCAGTGTTTGAGGTAAAGTTACAGGCCCCACAACAACGAAGTTAGGAGCAAATTTGCCATACGTACTTGCCATGAAATAATCTTTAGCAGAACCAGTGCCACCATTGGCAGTATATCCAGATTGAGTTACAAGATTTTGAAATGATGTTTGTGGAGTAGCAACGCCAAAAGCTTTATCTTTAAAGTTAGCCAAAATAACCAACGCTTTTGGAGAACCATTCAGTGGATAGGCTTTTCTGGGTCCGGATGTAGCACTTGTGAGCATTCTGGATTTCATCGGGCTTGATATTACAGCACTTAAAGCCGAAGCTTTGTTCACCGATTTCAAAAATTGTATATCGGAGGCTGAACGCTTATTTGAATTTTGAGCAACAACAGCGCTTTCAGTCAATTCGCCTGTAGCGCTAACTGTAGCATAGGTATAATAACCTTTGACGTTTTGTTTTACTAGGTAACCATCTTCGGTTGTTTGAACATGACGAAACTCATCACCCTGTAAACGAATTGTCAATTGTGTACCATCGGGTTGAGTAATAGTAATTGGGAATGGATATGCTCTAACCGCATAAACAGGCAAAAATGCCATTTGACAAAAAAAGGCACTCAGTGCCAGGAGTAGAACTTTTTTATTCATAAAAAGACGTTTTGACTATAAATTATGATTTCAAGTTGGCAAATGTAGTAATAATTTTTGATTTTGCTTTTCCAAGAGGTTAATTTATTCGCATTTTAGTTATATTCATTCAAAAAAAATGACATTTTTGCAGTTTTAGCGTTACAAGATTGTAATATCTTATTACCTATTCATTGTTTTGAATATGAGATTTTTTAGTGTAAATTGGGTTATTTACTCAAAATAAGAGTGCTGCAATTTTGTCACTAACAACTTGTATACAAGTGCCATAAAGACACAAAATCCGTATTGGCATCTTATTTGCAATGGACCTGTTGAGATTAAAACAACATGTTTAATTAAACGATAGGAGGATAAAACTATGTCACTCGTTCGATTTACAAATCAGGTACCTTCCATGTTTGACCGTTTATTTGAAGGCGATTTATTCGATTGGTCAAACCGCAACTTTTCATTAACTAATACTACTTTACCATCGGTCAATATTAAAGAGAATGCTGATGAGTATAAAGTAGAAGTAGCAGCACCAGGATTCGACAAAAATGATTTTAAACTGCAGCTCGATCACGATTTACTGACAATCTCGTCCGAAAAAAAGGTTGAAACCGAAACAAAGGATGATGAACGTTTCACCAAGCGCGAGTTCAGTTATCAATCGTTCAGCCGTTCGTTTACACTGCCACAGACTGCCGATGGTGATCGTATACAGGCAAACTACGACAATGGTATTTTGAATGTAAGCATTCCGAAAAAGGAAGAAGCAAAGCCAAAACCAACCCGGATGATTGAAATCAATTAACCTGAGTTGTTGGGACAATTTAATTCAGTCGGAGTACGGCTTTAGGGCCGTACTCTTTTTTTATACACTATATTATATATGGAAACATTTCAGGAAATAATAAACGGTGAAAAGCCCGTATTGGTTGATTTTTTTGCAACCTGGTGTGGACCGTGCAAAACCATGAGCCCGATTGTAGAGTCGGTTGGGAAGGAAATGCTCGGACAAGCACGGGTGTTGAAAATAGATATAGACAAAAATCAGGCATTGGCTGCACAATACCGTGTTCAGGCAGTACCAACATTTGTCATATTTAAAAAAGGAGCCATTGTATGGCGGAATTCAGGCGGTGTAGATAAGAACACTTTAAAGCAACAAATCCGTAATTTCATATAAATCCGAATTCAATTCTGCACTATTTTCAGAATAACAATACGGATGCTTTGTTAATC
>Ga0302215_10001925_pt1 | contig 14523 bp, 6 predicted proteins | sample II_Fen_N3_1_FD_194580 | JGI IMG/M metagenome (GOLD analysis project Ga0302215, IMG submission 194580) | Peat permafrost microbial communities from Stordalen Mire near Abisko, Sweden - II_Fen_N3_1 | ecosystem: Environmental > Terrestrial > Soil > Wetlands > Permafrost | place: Sweden: Abisko...
TTCTATGGTAATTCACCTTACTTTATTGCCCTATTTGGCTTCAAGTGGAGAATTGAAAACAAAACCTTCTCAGCATTCTGTACGTCAATTGATGGAAAGCGGAATTATGGCGGATGTTTTGGTTTGTAGAACAGAGCATAAAATTCCGAAAGATCAGAGAGCGAAATTGGCTCAGTTCTGTAATGTTTCTTTAGATAACGTGATTGAATGTAAAGATTTAGAAACAATTTATGAAGTTCCAATGTATCTTCAGAAACAAAATTTTGATGATGTAGTTCTTAAGGGATTAGATCTTAAAAGTGACAAAGAAGCAGATCTTAAAGACTGGAAAACTTTCGTGAAGAAATTTCAGAATCCAAAGAGAACTGTTGAGATTGCTTTGGTTGGAAAATATATTTCGCTTCAGGATTCTTATATTTCAATTGCAGAAGCTTTCAAGCATGCAGGTGCAGATATTGAAACAGAAGTGAAAATCAGATGGGTTTACAGTGGTGATTTAACCAAAGAAAACATCAAAGAAAGTTTAGAAGGAGTTTGCGGTATATTGATTGCTCCAGGTTTTGGCGACAGAGGTATTGAAGGAAAAATTCTTACGGCTCAGTATGCAAGAGAAAACAAAGTTCCGATGTTGGGAATCTGTTTGGGAATGCAGATCATGACGATAGAATTTGCAAGAAATGTTTTAGGTTATACAAAATCCAATTCAATGGAATTTGATACGTCTACAGAACATCCTGTAATTTCATTAATGGAAGAACAGAAAAATGTAGTAGATAAAGGAGGTACAATGCGTCTTGGAGCTTGGAAATGTGCTGTGAAAAACGGTTCTAAATTACATGAAATCTACGGAAGCAAACATATTTCTGAAAGACACCGTCACCGTTACGAATTCAACAGTGAATACATTGAAGAATTCGAGAAAAATGGTTTCTTGGCGACAGGTACAAACCCGGAAACAGGTTTGGTAGAAGCATTGGAAATGCCGGATCACCCTTTTTATGTTGGTGTACAGTATCACCCGGAATACAAAAGTACGGTTGCAACACCGCATCCGTTATTCAGAGCTTTCATCAAGGCTTGTGAAAAAGAAATAAAGTAATTGTTTAATTACAAACGTTATATCTAAACTCAGGTTGATTTTTGTCAGTCTGAGTTTATTATATAGTAACATATTATAGTATAGAGTTTTGATAAAAAAACAGTATTTTTGTCGACTCGAAAAAGTAACAATTGTGTTACTTTGTTAAATTTAGAAAATTTTAATTCAAATAAAATGCAACAGAACAACGGACTCGATAAAAGCCAGATTATTAGTTTTGCAGTTTTATGTTTGGTACTCTTCGGATTTATGTTTTATTTCCAAAATAAGCAGCAGAAAGAGGAAGCCATAGCAGCTCAAAAACAGAAAACTGAACAGGCAAAGAACCCTGTAAAACCTACTCAGGCAGCTAATATCAATCCCAATGTAACTCCGAACTCAATTCAGACCGCCAATCTTGCGAATAAAGAATTGAAAATAGAATTTTCAAGTTTAGGAGGTCAGGTTTCAAAAGTAGAGCTTTTAGAATACAAAGCTTACGATCGCAAAACAGATACGGCAGATCTTCCGCTTAATCTGATTACTAAAAATAACTCAAACTATGGTTTTCAGTTTAAAGATAAAACTGGGAAAACAATCAATACCAAAGATTTGATTTTTTCACCTACTGTTGCAGGAAATGTAGTGACTTTGACTGCTAATTATAACGGTGCAGCAATTCAGTTTATTTATACTTTGCTTGATAAGTATAGAGTTGATTTTAAAGTGAGAACTCAAGGTCTTGCAAAAATCACTTCAGATACCAAAGCAGATTTTATTTGGGATTACCAAGTAAGAAACCTTGAAAAAGGTAGAGCACAAGAGCAGTCTCACTCTGAGTTTTCTTATGCGTTTAATAATTATGAAGATTATGATTATGACGGAAGAACTACAATGGAGGAGGAAAAAGAAACCCTTAACTGGATTGGTGTAAAGCAACAATTTTTCTCTTCTGTGATCGAGGCTAAAAATGGTTTCACTCAAAGTAAAGGAAATCAGGAAGCTTTTGAAGAAGGAGAATATTTGAAAAAACTGAACTACGAAGGTTTTGTTCAAATGCAGGGAGGTGAATTGAACCAAGATTTTACTTGGTACTTCATGCCTTTGGATTTACCATTACTAAAAACGTATGATAAAAACTTCGACGAAATATTACCATTAGGATGGTCATTTATCGGAGGAATGAACCGCTATTTCTTCATGCCGATGTACAATCTTATCGCATCATGGGGAATTACAGCAGGTTGGGTAATTTTCTTAATGACAATTATTGTTAAATTGATCTTATCACCAATTATGTATAAGCAGCATAAATTGAGTGCGATGATGAAAGTTATTCGTCCGGAAATTGACGAAGCGACAGCAAAATTCAAGGATGCAGATCCGATGAAAAAGCAACAGGCAACGATGGAAATCTATCGAAAAGCAGGAGTAAACCAAATGGCGGGATGTTTGCCGGCTTTGGTTCAGATACCGATTTTCTACGCACTATTCCGTTTCTTCCCGAATTTTATCGATTTGAGAGGACAAGGATTCTGGTTTGCAAAAGATTTAACTGCTTATGATGATTTGATTAAATTACCCTTTAAAGTTCCGTTCTTGGGAGATCATTTAAGTGTATTTGCGATTGCGTGTACGATTGTTATCTTGATATATACGGTAATGACTTCAGGAAATATGCAGCAGCCTCAACAGGAAGGAATGCCGAATATGAAAGTGTTGATGTATATTTTCCCAATTACATTCTTATTCTTCCTGAATACTTCAGCATCAGGTTTGTCTTGGTATTATTTTGTATCGAATGCGATTAACATTCTTATTATTCTTGTTATAAAATATGTGATTTTGGATGAAAAGAAAATTCATGCACAGATTCAGGCCAATAAAGAAAAGCCCAAAACAGAAGGCAAGTTCCAGAAACGAATGAGAGAGATGATGGAAAAAGCTCAGGAGCAACAGAAAACGCAGGAGCCAAAAGGTAAAAAGAAATAAAAACTTATTATAACAAAAAGAGAAGCAAATTATTGCTTCTCTTTTTATTTAGAATCATTTTAAATTTAAAATGTTAATGTTTTAAATTTTATAATTCACACATTAGATTAATTAATCATATTTTAATCTGAAAGATTGTCTGTGATATTTTGTTGAACCGTGCTTTATCAGCGCTTCCTGGTGTTTTTTTGTTGCATATCCGAAGTTGGTATTCCAACCATATTCCGGGTGCTCTTCATGCAGTTCTATCATCAATCGGTCTCTGTAATTTTTTGCTAAAATTGAAGCTGCTGCAATCGATAAAATTTTTGAATCTCCTTTGATTATACATTGATGCGGAATATAATTATAGGGATGAAATTTATTGCCGTCCACCAAAATCAGTTCCGGTCGTATCGTTAATTTGTCTAAAGCTTGGTGCATAGCATGAATGCTGGCATTCAGTATATTATGTTGATCGATAAATGTGGGTGGAAGTTCTGCAATTGCATAACTTTTTACATTGTCTTTAATGTAAAAATCAAGCTCCATTCTGGTTTTGAAATTCAGCTTTTTTGAATCATTTACTAAATTCTGTTCAAAACTTTCATCTAAAATAACAGCCGCCGCAACTACGGGACCGCTCAAGCATCCTCTCCCTACTTCGTCGCATCCAGCTTCAATGTAAAAATTCGACCATTTTTTTAATAACTCCATCAAAAATTGAATTTTATAGATTTCAAAATTAGGAAAATAATAGATATAGAAGGGTAAATAATCCTTTCATGTTTTCACAGATTTATAAGAAAAAGCTATGAAATTCATCATTTTAAAATATTGAAATTGTGATAATTATATTTGATTATTTGGGTGAATTTTTATTTTTTATATATTGAAAATTTAAAATTTAAACTTTATATAAAATTTAATAAAAACATTATATTTTTAAATAATAACGATAAATAAAGAAATATTTTGTTGTAACGAAAAAAAATAAACGTTAAATGTTTTAACATTGCTTTTGTTTATTTTAAGAAAGTTTATATTTGCAAACAATAAAAATCAATTTAAAATATGAAGAAATTAACAACAAGTGTTCTGCTGGTAGTTCTATCATCTTCCTTTGCTGTTGTAAACGCTCAAAGTAATGATAGTATAAGAACTCAAAAAATTGAAGAAGTAGTTGTTACTGGCGCACTGGGAATTAAGAGAAAACCTGATGCTGTCACTAATGCACAACAAGTGGTAGGAAGTAAAGAACTTAATCAAGCTTCATCTCCTAGTGCTGTGCAAGCGTTAACAGGTAAAGTATCTGGATTGCAGATTTCACAAGTAGATAACAGTGTAGGTGCAAGTAGTAGAATTGTAATTAGAGGATCAAAATCAATTTCAGGCGATAATCAAGCATTGGTTGTTATTGATAATGTTATTTCTAATGCTACAGTTTTAGCGCAATTACCACCTGAAGTAGTTGAAAATATAAATGTTATCAAAGGTTCGCAAGGTGCTGCTTTGTATGGCCAACAAGGAGTAAATGGAGTAATTATTGTTACTACAAAAAGAGGTAGCAAATCTGAAAAAGTACAATTTACGCTAACGTCTTCTATCGAGATGACTCAAGCGTTTATGTTTCCAAAAGTTCAAACTAGATATGGAAAAGGATATCCAGGAGGAGGTGGATTTCTTGCAGGTGATGTAGATTATAATGGGACGACTTATATTCCTTGGGAGAATACATCTTGGGGTCCTGCATATAATGCACCAGGTATTGGTGGTGAAATGGTGAGTACTGGTCTTCCTCAGGCTGACGGTTCTTTCATTATGGAGAAATATGCGCCTGTAAAAGACCATTTTTCTAAATTCTTTAAAAATGGTGTCATCATGCAAAATGGATTAACAGTTACGGCTGGTGGTTCAGATTCATATGCTACATTGTCAATTAATAGATTGGAAAATAACTTTGTTGTAGAAGGAGATAAGCTTAGACAAAATAGTTTTTTACTTAAGGCCGGAAAAAAATTAGATAAGCTAAGAATTGACGGAACCGTTAACTACATTAGTAGAATAACAAATCAGACTAGCGCAGATTTATATAATGATATTCTTCAGATGCCTACAATGAATGATATCAGAAAATATAGAGATACGGGTGTAGACGGTTTCTTATCTGCTTATACAACAAATCCTTATTATCAGATTGAGCATAACAGAATTGATACCAACAGAGATTATCTTTCGGGTATTTTAGCTTTACAATATGATTTTAATAGCAATATTAACTTAAGCTATACAGGGAATCTTAGTTTGACTAATACAAGACAGGATAGTCATAATGACGGGTTTGTAGCTTCAAGAGTTTATGAGAATTCTGGTACATACCTAGATGGAGGAACATTGCAAGATTACAATGGTAATGCCAATTTTGATTCTTATTATTATAACCGTACAGTTAGTAGTAGAAATTATTATGGAGATCTAATGTTGAATTTTAATTATGATCTTACAGATAATTTAAATTTGAAATTGAATATTGGAAATAATATTCAGGATAATTATCAGACTGCACGTGCGATGGGGGGTACTGGTCTTAATAAACCGGGATGGTATGACATTAGAAATGTGAATAATGTAGCTTTACCTGGTGATTCTGCAGCAGGAAGTGATGGTCTTGGTTTTGATAATGGAACTTATAGATCAAGAATAATTGCAGGTTTTGCCAATCTAGATTTAGGATATAAAGATTTTTTATACTTTAACTCTACCTTTAGACTTGAAGAAAGTTCTGTATTATCGACTAATTACGATGGAGAAAGACACAACAAACCATACCCTTACTATTCATTCGGGCTTTCATTTATACCTACAAAAGCGTTTACTGGATTAAAAGGTAATGTTTTAAGTTATATGAAAATTGCTCCAAGTTTTACTAGAGTTGGTAATACAAGTGCTGTACCATTGTACGCTACAACTAACGTAGCAGTTGCACCTTCAGGATTTCCTTATCCTAATTTGCCAGGATATGGAATTAATACTACACAAACTTTTAGAAGTATTCAGCCAGAGTTTATGTCAACTGCTGATTTGAATGTACAATTAGGTTTCTTTAACGACAGGATTACATTAGAAGGGTCAGTTTATCAAACAGATACTGATAATTTAATAACCAATATAGGTGCATCTACTGCTTCAGGAATTTCTTCTTTAAGATCTAATTTTGGCAAAACCAGAATGAGAGGTTTAGAGATTGATTTGGGAGTAACTCCAATTAGAACAAAAGATGTAAACTGGAATTTCAGAACATCCTTTGCTAAATCAAGAACTAAAGTACTTGAATTAGCTGACGGTGCATCTGAGGTAACTCTTGCTCTACCTTACAATAATGTTGGAATTGGTGTTTTTGCAGTAAAAGGTTCAGATTTGCAGACTATAAAAGCAACAACATTTCAAAGAGATGATCAGGGAAGAATTATAGTGGGTGCTGACGGCGTTCCATTACAGAATACTGCACTTAGTAGTATGGGAAGAGTAACACCAGATTATACTCTAACATTTAATACATCTTTTAGATTTAAGAGTTTTACACTTTCTGGTAGTATGGACTTCAGAAAAGGAGGTAAATTTGCATCTTTAGCAAAAAGTACTTTGACGTTTGCGGGTCTTACAGATGAGACGGACTTCGATAGAGAAAATGGTTACGTAGTACCTAATTCTGTGCAATTGGTTGGTGGTAATTATGTTACAAATACAACTCCAGTGAATGGTGCGGCAGATTATTCTTCAGCAGCTGCTTATTTTACTTCTACCTCGTTACAGCGCTTAGGAGAACCAATGGTATTGGATGCTACAGCATTTAAAGTGAGAGAGATTTCATTAACATATGATATTCCTAAAACTGTATTGTCAGATACTTTTGTTAATAGTTTTACTGTTGGTATATATGCAAGAAATCCATTCTTTATATATGCTAAAGAAAACAAAAATTATAATGATCCTGAAACTTCGTATTCTTCTGGAAATGGAGCTGGAATTGCTATTACAGGACAATATCCTTCTCAAAGATCATTTGGAGTTAATTTAAAAGCAACGTTTTAAAAGTTAGAAAATATGAAAAATTTAAAGATAAAAACTGGAATTTTAACAGTTGGTTTATTTTTATCAGTAGTATCTTGCGAACAATATTTAGATATTAATGATAATCCTAATCAAGTTGAAATAGAATTAGCGACTCCCAACGAATTGTTGCCGGTTGGGGTTACAAAAACTTATTCTACACAAGGAAGAAGTCTAATGCAATTCAGCAGCGTTGTAATGAATTCCTTAGCGGGAAATTCATTGTCTTATGGTGCTCCTTATATTGATGATTATAAGCCAAATGTATCAAATACTTTTTATAATACTATTTGGGATGGGCTTTATCTGGGTACTGCCAATTTTGAGCAGATTATAAAATATAATGATCCAGAAGGAAAATACGCTCAATATAAAGCTATTGCTAAAATTATGAAGGCTAACTATATCCAAATCTTGACGGATTTATATGGTGATATGCCATATAGTGAGGCTTTTCAACAGCAAGGAAACCTTAGTCCTAAATATGATAAGGGAGAAAACATATATAGAGCTTCAATTAAAGATTTAGAGGATGCTATTGCGATTATTGATTCGAATGTAGGTGATGAGCCAACTACTTCTGATATTGTTTTTCAGGGTGACATGACTAGCTGGAAAGCTTTTGCTAATACTATTAAATTGAGATATTTATTGAGAATGTCTAATATTCCAAGTGGTGATTTAGCAACTTTCAGAGATCAGAAGTTAGCAACGTTATCTGGTGCTATATTTATTAATAAGGATGTAGTTGAAAATCCTGGATATAATTCTAGTAACGATTCGCAGCAAAATCCATTTACAAACTCTTTTGTTGTTACAACTGGAGGTTCTAGACCGCAAAATTATTCTTATAATGTTGCTTCAGAAAATATTCAAATTATCCTAAACGGAAATTCTGAAGGAGACACACGTTCAGTTTATCAGAAATATACTGGGGTTGCTGATGGAAGAAGAGCAAAGATGTTTAATTTAGTTGGAAATAAGGTTGTTGGTATTAGACAAGGAAATTTACCAGGTGAGCCAGGAGTTCCCGCTGGAGGTACTCTGTCTAGATTTGGACTTGGTATAACGGTTGGGCCAACTGCAACTTCACTTACGATAGCAAATACTTCTTCAAAATCTGGAGTTATTATGTCATTAGCTGAATCAAAATTCTTACAGGCTGAAGCGGCATTGAGATATCCTGCTTTATTCTCTAATGCTCAAGGTAATTTTACTGCGGGTATTACGGCTTCATATAACTATTTAGGATCTAATACGGGAACGTTGTTGACATCTTATTTAACTGGGATCGCAACTAAGCCAGGTTTAGGCTGGATAGGTTCTGATTCTAATAAAATTGAAGCTATTATGACTCAAAAATGGATTGCTTTAACTGGTGTTAATCCTGAGCAATCATACTTTGACTATACAAGAACTGGCTTCCCTGTAACTTTGTCGTCAACTATTGCCACAAACCCAAAACCAAACAGATTGATTTATCCATTGTCTGAATATGTTTCAAATGCGAGTAATATTCCTGCAATTTCAAACACTGATGTGTTTAACAAAAATCAGTATACTCCTTTTTGGGCTAGAAACTAATTACAAAATTATTTCTATACATCAAAACCGCCTTCGGGCGGTTTTTTTTATTTCCTATATTCAAATTTCAAATATAAAAATATAGTCATTTGTTAACAGTTTTTCTTTGAGTGTTTTTTAGAAATAAAACTCAAACTGTTTTCTTAAGGAGAGACTATTAGAGCCACTTTAAACTCTAGCATTTAAATTTTACATTTCAAACGTTAGATTAATTACCCATGTTTTAATCTGAAAGATTACATGTGATATTTCGTTGAATCGTGCTTTATCAAGACTTCTTGTTGTTTTGTGTTCACATCAAATGTTAGTGTTATGTCCATATTCAAAGTGTTCTTCCTACATTTCTATCATCAATCTGATACTATGAATTTCGGCTGAATTGAAGCCTCAGCAATCAATAAAATTTTGAATCTTGTTTTATGATAAATTGATGAGGATTATAATTATAAGGATGTAATTTATTGACCTCCATCAAAATTAGTTCATGAGTTTCTATTAATCTATCGAAAGCTAATGTATTGCATAATACCTTTTTAACTATTACAGGTGTTTATAAATTTCTCAAATATTTCAATCTTTGTGTAATATTTTATATAATTCCTTATAATAATATTATTCATCCTCGCTGTAGAATCTAAATTTTTTGAATAATTAACTAAATTTTGGTTAATATTTTATGTAAAACTGTAGTTTCATTAATAATAGATTCATATAAAAAGACCATAATCACTTTATTGCAATTGATTTCGTATCATAAAATGATTATTTTTTATTTAATTGGTAATTATAATGTATAATAAAATACAAAAAATCAAAAATTAAATATATTTAACAAAATATTTGGTTATTTTAAGAAAGTTTTACATATTTGCACGTAATATTATTAAATAATCAATTTAAATATGAAGAAATTAACAGCAAGTGTTCTACTGGTAGTTTTATCATCCTCTTTTGTAGTGTTAAATGCACAGAAAAAAGAGAATGATACAATTCCTAGAACCAAAATTATTGAGGAAGTATTTGTAACAGGAGCATTGGGAATCAAAAGAAAACCTGATGCTGTTACCAATGCACAACAAGTCGTAGGAAGTAAAGAGCTTACTCAAGCCTCATCTCCTAGTGCTATACAAGCATTAACAGCTAAAGTATCTGGATTGCAGATTTTACAAACAGATAACAGTGTATCTGCTAGTAATAGAATTGTAATTAGGGGGTCAAAATCGATTTCAGGGGATAATCAAGCATTGGTTGTTATTGATAATGTAATTTCTAACGCTACAGTTTTAGGGCAATTAACGCCTGAAGTAGTTGAAAATATAAATGTTATCAAAGGTTCGCAAGGTGCTGCTTTATATGGGCAACAGGGTGTTAATGGTGTAATAATTGTCACTACCAAAAGAGGGAGTAAATCTGAAAAAGTACAATTTGCGCTGACGTCTTCTATTGAGATGACACAAGCGTTTATGTTTCCTAAAGTGCAAACAAGATATGGGAAAGGTTATCCAGGAGAGGGCGCATTTACTGCGGGAGATGTAGATTATAATGGTACAACTTATGTTCCTTGGGAGAATACATCTTGGGGTCCTGCTTATAATGCACCTGGTATTGGTGGTGAAATGGTGGGTTCCGGTCTTGCTCAGGCGGATGGTTCTTTCATTATGGAGAAATATGCCCCTATAAAAAATCATTTTTCTAAGTTCTTCAAAAATGGTGTTATCATGCAAAATGGCTTGACGGTTACTGCGGGTGGCTCAGACTCATACGCTACATTGTCAATTAATAGATTGGAAAATAACTTTGTTGTAGAAGGAGATAAGCTTAGACAAAACAGTTTTTTACTTAAGGCCGGAAAAAAAATAGATAAGCTTAGAATCGATGGGACTATTAATTATATTAGTAAGATAACAAATGAGTCTAGTTCAAACCTGTATAATGATATTCTTCAGATGCCAACGATGAATGATATCAGAAAATATAGAGATACAGGAGTAGATGGCTTTTTATCCGGATTTACAACGAATCCATATTATCAAATAGAACACAACCGAGTAGATACCAACAGAGATTATCTTTCTGGTATCTTAGCTCTACAATATGATTTTAACAAGTATATTAACCTAAGCTATACAGGGAATCTTACTTTGACAAATACAAGACAGGATAGTCATAATGATGGTTTTGTTGCCTCACGAGTGTATAATAATTCTGGGACGGTATTAGATGGTGGAACAATACAAGATTATAATTCAAATACTAATTTCGATTCATATTATTATAACCGTACAGTCAGTAATAGAAATTATTACGGAGATTTAATGTTAAATTTTAATTATGATCTTACAGATAATCTAAATTTAAAATTGAATGTAGGAAATAATATTCAGGATAAGTATGAAACTGCGCGAGCAATGGGAGGTACTGGTCTTAATAAACCGGGATGGTATGATATTAGAAATGTGAATAATGTAGCTTTACCTGGCAATTCTACAGCAACAGCACTAACTGACAATCTTGGTTTCGATAATGGAACTTATAGATCAAGAACAGTGGCGGGATTTGCTAATTTAGATTTAGGATATAAAGATTTTTTATACTTTAACTCTACATTTAGACTTGAGGAAAGTTCTGTATTATCTACTAATTATGATGGAGAAAGACATAATAAATCATATCCTTACTACTCATTTGGACTTTCATTCATACCTACTAAAGCGTTTGAGGGGTTAAAAGGAAATGTGCTAAGTTATATGAAAATAGCACCGAGTTTTACAAGAGTTGGTAATACAAGTGCTGTTCCAGCATATGCAACCACCAATGTAGGTCTTGCGCCAGCAGGATTTCCTTATCCTAATTTACCAGGATTCGGTATTAATACTTCACAAACTTTTAGAAGTATACAGCCAGAATTTATGTCAACTGCTGATTTGAATGTACAATTAGGTTTTTTGAATGATAGAATTACATTAGAGGGTTCAGTATACCAAACAGATACGGATAATTTGATAACCAGTATTGGTGCGTCGACTGCTTCAGGAATTTCTTCTTTAAGATCTAATTTTGGTAAAACCAGAATGAGAGGTTTAGAAATTGATTTAGGAGTAACTCCAATCAGAACAAAAGATGTAAACTGGAATTTCAGAACATCCTTTGCTAAATCAAGAACTAAAGTACTTGAATTAGCTGACGGTGCATCTGAGGTTACTCTTGCTCTACCATATAATACTGTTGGAATTGGTGTTTTTGCAGTAAAAGGTTCAGATTTACAAACAATTAAGGCTACCACGTTCAAAAGAGATGAACAGGGAAGAATTATAGTGGGCAAAGATGGTGTACCATTGCAAAATACTGGATTGAGCAGTATGGGTAGGGTAACTCCTGATTACACGTTAACATTTAATACTTCATTTAGATTTAAGAGTTTTACACTTTCTGGCAGTATGGATTTTAGAAAAGGGGGCAAATTTGCATCCTTGGCAAAAAGTACATTAACGTTTTCTGGTCTTACAGAGGATACCAATTTTGATAGAGAAAATGGTTATGTAATACCTAATTCTGTACAATTGGTTGGTGGTGCTTACGTTGCTAATACAACTCCAGTGAATGGTGTGGCAGATTATTCTTCAGCAGCAGCATATTTTACATCTGCTTCATTACAACGTTTAGGCGAGCCAATGGTACTAGATGCTACAGCATTTAAAGTAAGAGAGATTTCATTAACGTATGATATTCCTAAAACGGTATTGTCAAATACTTTTGTTAATGGTTTTACGGTTGGTCTGTATGCAAGAAATCCGTTCTTTATATATGCTAAAGAGAATAGAAATTATAATGATCCGGAAAGTTCTTACTCGTCTGGAAATGGTGCAGGAATCGCTGTTACAGGACAGTATCCTTCTCAAAGATCATTTGGAATTAATTTAAAAGCAACATTTTAAAAGCAACATTTTAAAAGTTAAAGAATATGAAAAATTTAAAGATAAAAACTGGAATATTAACATTTGGTTTACTTCTATCTGCGGTATCTTGTGAACAATATTTAGATATAAATGATAATCCTAATCAAGTTGATATTGAATTAGTGACTCCTAATGAATTGTTACCAGTAGGTATTACGAAAACGTATAAGACACAAGCACAACCTTTAATGCAATTTAGTAGTGTTGTAATGAATTCCTTAGCGGGAAATTCATTGTCTTATGGTGCTCCTTATATTGATGATTATAAACCAAATGTATCAAATACTTTTTATAATACTATTTGGGATGGTCTTTATTTAGGTACCGCCAATTTTGAACAGATTATTAAATATAATGATCCAGAAGGAAAATACGCTCAATATAAGGCTATTGCTAAAATTATGAAAGCTAATTATATCCAAACATTGACGGATTTATATGGTGATGTACCATATAGTGAGGCTTTTCAGCAGCAAGCTAATCTTACGCCTAAATATGATAAAGGAGAGAATATATATAAAGCTTCTATCACAGATTTAGAAAATGCTATAGCCATTATTGATTCTCATGTTGGCGATACACCAACGAGTTCGGACATTATTTTTCAGGGTAATATGACTAACTGGAAAGCTTTTGCTAATACTCTTAAATTAAGATATTTATTGAGAATGTCTAATATTCCAAGTGGTGATTTAGCAACTTTCAGAGATCAGAAATTAGCAACTTTATCTAATGCTATATTTATTAATCAGAATGTAGTTGAAAACCCGGGATATAATTCTAGTAATGATTCGCAGCAAAATCCGTTTACAACCTATTTTGTTGTTACAACTGGAGGTTCTAGACCGCAGAATTATTCTTATAATGTTGCTTCAGAAAATATGCAAATTATTCTAAACGGAAATTCTGAAGGAGACACACGTTCAGTCTATCAGAAATATACTGGGGTTGTTGATGGAAGAAGAGCAAAGATGTTTAATTTAGTAGGAGGTAAGGTTGTTGGTATTAGACAAGGAAATTTACCAGGTGAGCCAGGAGTTCCCGCTGGAGGTACTCTGTCCAGATTTGGACTAGGTATAACGGTTGGGCCAACTGCTACATCGCTTACTATCGCAAATTCTTCTTCAAAATCTGGAGTTATTATGTCATTAGCTGAGTCAAAATTCTTACAAGCTGAAGCGGCATTGAGATATCCGTCTTTATTTTCTACTATTAATGCTCAAGCTAATTTTACAGCGGGTATTACGGCTTCATACTCATATTTAGGATCTAATACGGGAACGTTGTTGACATCATATTTAACTGCGATCGCAACTAAGCCAGGTTTGGGCTGGATAGGTTCTGATTCTAATAAAATTGAAGCTATCATGACCCAAAAATGGATAGCGTTAACAGGTGTGAATCCAGAGCAATCTTATTTTGATTATACAAGAACTGGCTTCCCTATAACTTTATCATCAACTATTGCCACAAACCCAAAACCAAACAGATTGATTTATCCATTGTCTGAATATGTTTCAAATGCGAGTAATATTCCTGCAATTTCAAATACTGATGTGTTTAACAAAAATCAGTATACTCCTTTTTGGGCTAGAAACTAATTACAAAAATTATTTTTATACACCAAAACCGCCTTCGGGCGGTTTTTTTATTTCCGTATATTTGTACTTCAAATTAGAATAATGAATATTAAAAATATTATAGAACAAAAACTGGCAGAGGTTATCCTTAATGTCTATCAGCTTAAAGATATACAACTCGAAATTCAGGAAAATAAAACTGAGTTTGAAGGTGATTTTACAATTGTTACTTTTCCTTTGGTGA
>Ga0302215_10001926_pt1 | contig 14516 bp, 9 predicted proteins | sample II_Fen_N3_1_FD_194580 | JGI IMG/M metagenome (GOLD analysis project Ga0302215, IMG submission 194580) | Peat permafrost microbial communities from Stordalen Mire near Abisko, Sweden - II_Fen_N3_1 | ecosystem: Environmental > Terrestrial > Soil > Wetlands > Permafrost | place: Sweden: Abisko...
GTAATTCACAATTATATTTGCCCTATGAAGATTTACTCCTTCTGCAAGTACTTCAGTACTGATACAAATATTGTAATCGTCTTTTTGATCGGTCAACGGAATGTTGGCATCAAAATTAGCTTTCACCAACGGGAATTTGTCTTTGCGATTTTTGCTATCCACAACCAACAGTTTATTGAACCCAACTTTTTGTAACTCTTCTTTCAGGTAAGAGGTGGTTTCTTTTGATTCAGAAAAAACAACGAGTTTATCATCTTTATTAATTGCCTTCTCGAAAAGGCGTGTGTTCAAGTAATCAATAAAAACATCAAGTTTAGGATCTTGGGTAATTTCAGCCCATTCGGCTACTAAATCATCCAACAACACTTTGTCGTTTTTTAGCCCTGTAACAAAACCCGGTTCAAAATCATCTGCTGTACAAATTTCAATGGTTGGATCTGTTTCAGCTAAATCAGTAAGTAGGGTGATTAATTCTTCTTCTTTCCCTTCGTTTATATATTCGCTTACTTTATGATTGGGTGCAATGTAAATTCTGTCGTTCTCAAACATAGTAACCATGGCATTTGTAGCCTCAGCAAAACGAGTTATAGACTGTTTGAACGCATAGAAACTACTGTCAATCCGTTTAACCAGCAAGGTTTTCATAATAAAAGCCAACTGCGTGGAAATCATATCCGCTTTCTGGTATTTTACTTTTTTGTGAGGTTTCAAAAACCTGATTGCCTGATACCGATAATAAGTCAAGCCTTTTGTTGGGTGACTTAAACACTCAATAGTTTTGTCGTACAGGTTATCCAAATTCTCATCGAGTAGGTAGAATATCTTTTCCGGTTTATTTACGGCAGGGAAGATAATGCCTTGCTCTTTTAAATCCTTGGCATACTCTTCATTCTCTGCAAGGTCGGTTCTTGTTCGGCGAACTGTAAGCGGTTCGATAACCTTGATACGAATACCTTCGTAAATATTTTTTACAGCTTGGGTTACCTGTTGGATATTTGGTTCGTCTTTCGCTTTCTTGTATGCATCAATTTGTTTGCGGAAGAAATTCTGCAAATTCCCAACTTCCAAACTTGAGTTTTTGGCATCCTGAAACAGATAAACCAAATTGGCAATATCTTCGGGTTTGTTATTCAAGGGTGTTGCTGAAATAAGCATTACCCTTTTTTGCTCATAGGTATTGTCATTCAGTCTTTTTCTTGTGTGCGATTTACAGATATTCTGCAAATGGAAATACATTTCGGCACTATCGCTCCGGAATTTATGTGCTTCGTCCACAATGATTAAATCATAATCGTTATGTTTTGTAACCTTATGTAGGCTCCCCGAAGTGATAATCTTATAATTGTGTAATCCAAATTTAGAAAGTGTGTCCTCCCAGTTTTCCTTAATTGCCGGAGGGCAAATAATTAGGGTTTTGGAAAGATATGAGGGGAAACCATTGGAGTAAAAGAACTTTTTGGCAATGAGTGTAGCCACAACTGTTTTCCCCAATCCAACTACATCGGATAAAAAGAAACCGTTGTGTTTCATCATTTTGGCATAGCCATCGGCAACCGCATCAACCTGATACGATAATTTTTTAAATCCTGAAGGTAAGTCCTGAATAGAATTCGGGTCAAAGTCGATACTTCGTCCAAAATACTCAATCAGAAATTTCATGTACACTTCAAAGGGTGTGAACTCATCGTTGAGGTAGGTTTCTTTTTTGAGTTTATCAACAAATTCTTTCCCTACTTCAATACTCTCTTCCCACAGTCTGTTGAATGTTTCTGTTGCAAAATCAATATCTGAATCTTCTCTCAGCTCAACATTAAATTCAAAGTTGCGTTCCAGTCCGTTGTCGGTCAAATTACTTGAACCGGTGATAACTGAACCATACCCGTGATCATGCTTTTCAATTTCTCTGAAAATATATATCTTGGCATGTAGATTCTGCTTTGGGTGTACTTTGATTTTTATTTTCCGTGTAACTAAATCTTCAATCAATTGCAACATACCATCCTCAACTCGTTTATCGTATTCGGCTTCCTGAATGTTTTTCTTTAATTCGTCAAAGAAATCGTCTCTACATTTTGCGGGATCTTCAATGAATAGTAGTCCTCTCCGGTTGGCTTCGTACACTAAATTATCAACATTAATGCCTACAAGAATTCTGATTTCATCTGTTTGTTCAATGAATGGCCTGATACGGAAATACCCGGAAGCTCTGAAGTAGCCGACCAGTGCATCAAAAAAGTGAATATTTCTATATTTAAAAACGCCCTCTATCTTATTAAGTAGGGTATTTTCGTTTTCGTTTGTAAAGAATTTAGTTGACATTGCAATAATATTTTTTGAATCAATGCTTTATGGATATTTTTGATTCAATAATGATATATCTTTGATAATTAGATTGCAAACCTTGCAAACTTTGCATTTTTAAAACTCATTATCCAAGTTCAAAAATTGCATCTTTTATTTGTTCTTTTTCGTGCCAGTTTATTAGCCTTGAGTCTGTGTTTTTCTCTAAGTGAAGCAAATAACTCCCAATTCTGTTTGGCATATAACCGTCAGCACTTGTATCTATAATTGAGACTTTAGCTCTAATAAAGTCTTTGAGATCCGAACTACCTGCCATCTCAAACAAAGTATTCGTTTTAAAAATACTATTAGAAAAGTTCAAAAACGTACTTCCGGTTATATAATTGATTAATGTAATACTATTTGGTGTTTTGTTGTAAATAGCATTAAATCTTAAGTCTTTTCTATCTTCAAACAAATAACCTTTTAATCTAAGATTCTCATTTTGATTAAATGATTTTAAATATTCATTTGCCTGAGCAAAGAAACGTTGTTTTGTTTCGGTTTCCTTTTTATCCTCAAATTCAATTTCAGAAACACTTACAATGTTTTGAATAAATGTTGAGAAGGCCAATACTCTTGACGGAATATCAATGGGATTATTTGCTTTTACATAATAGTAAGGTATTTTATCTGAAAGAACCTCTTTAACGTCAAAAGCATTTTTGAAATGATAAAATAGTTTTAAATAAATATCCTCTTCGTTTTTGGGAAAGACATCATACATTCCGCTATTTATCCAACCTCCATCAGTAATAAAAAAATCACTCCCTTGCTCTGTTATAAATACAGAGATAAATTTATTATTCGTTGTTACATAGGGAGTAATAATTTCCAATGAATTACCACGTTGTTTTGAAAGCCATAGCCCTCCAAACGAACTTCTTATGTCGTTTAAAACTTCATCAAAATTCATAAAAATGGAACATTTAGATTAGGGTCTTCATTTTCAAATGAAAATCCTAATTGGTTTGACAAAATTTTAATTGAAGGAAAATTGTTTTCGTTTACCCTGATATTACACTCATGGAAAAAATGGACTATACAAGTTTCAATATCTTCTAAAGCTTTTTTCTTTGTCTCGTCTAGTAAATGTTCCGTTTTATATGCTATTTCAACTCCTTCTTCATTGAATTTATGAAAATGTGGAGTAGGAACCTGTTGCTTTTGTAATGGATTGCCATCTATTTGATTCCAATGGGTAACGCCATCGCTGTCAAAACGAAATATCGGATTATCCAGAAATTCTTTATATCTGAGTTTAAATTGAAAAAAATTGTAATTGTTCACTTTTACATCTACGAGCAAAACCATTTTTTCAGACACATCAGGGTGTGAAACATCAACTGATTCCTCAAGAGTACGAGGGTGATTACCAAACTTTTTTATGTCAATCACTTCAGAAAATATTGATTTCCTTTTAGCTAATAATTGGTTATAAAAAATGTAATTATCTTTTACCTTGTGATTCTTTTTAGAAGCCATAGTGTCTTTTGCAAAGTTTGATGTAAACGAATGCAAATATACGTAATAAACGAGTTTATTTATCATAATCTTAATATTTTCTGATACATCCCACTTTTCGTTTTTTCAAGCCATTTTAAAGTGCATAATTTAGACAAATATAAATCTGTAGTACGTTCTTTCATGTCTAATTGACTTAATGCAAATTCAATAGCATTTTTGCGTTGAAATTGTTCTGGTAGAATGTCGAATAATCTTCTCAATAGTTTATCCACAACTGAACCATTTTTTGGTAGTTCGTTAAACATGAAAACTGCGTGTTGTTGAAATGTATTTACAAGTAACAATGCAATTTCAAAATCTTCGTCGCTGCAAGTGAATTCATCTGAAGCTTCGCTTCTATCGTAGTATTTGAGTGTGGTTATTACCATACAAAGTCGAAACAGAATTAATCCCAACCGCTTGGAAGTGCTGGCAAGGTCTTCGCTTACAAATGTTGTAAGGGTGGAAATACTAGTTTTACCAAACACGTTTAGTTTTTGCCATTGTTCAGGTGTGAGTTTGAAATGTATTTTTGGACATGTTTCAAGGAACTCAACGAAGTTGAGGACTTGGGTTGAAAGTATTTCGAAATGCTCTGTCAGGTTGAATCCATTTATCGTGTCGCTTGCATCCACCCATTCAATTTCTGATTTAAAGGAGTAGAAAATGAAACGACTGAATAAGCCGTCTTCGGCTGACTTGATAAGATTCTCCACTTGTCCGGGAGTTCCGGCCAGTGCTACGGCTAATCGTGGTTTCTTTATTTCTACAAATTCCTTTCCTGTCTTCCGGCTGTATGAAATTGGTTCGTGGTGAAACGCTTTGCGGAGCAAATCGGAATAACTGCCCCAATCTTGTTTCAAGACATTTCCCATTGAATCGGCTTCGGTTTCGCAAAATATGCCTTGTTCATCTCCCTCTTTCAAATGCTGAATAACTCTGGCACTACTGTTATTTGCCGGAATGTAAAGAACTTTGAAGGGTGGCTCTTCGGGCATAGTCAGGTCATCTGATTTACAACGTTTATCACTCATTTTCTTTTTATAATCCTGCATTGCAACATCGTATATTTTACGTTTATCAGAACTGGCTGCTAATAACTTATCGTGATATTTCTGACCCAGTTCTTTTGAAAAAGTAAGAGAGCCTTTGCCACTTGCTGCGGGTGCAATAATAAAGACATAAAGATTTGCATAATGTTCTTTGCCCCGGTAAACACCAACGACATTAGGCATACAGCCACTAAGAATACCCAATGCACCTGTAAGAAAAACATCCCGCTCCCTTCGGTCTTGAAAAACGGAACATCCAGTTTTCAGGATTTCGGGAAGTCTTTCAAAAATTTCATCAGGAAGAAAAGGCATATTCATCAAAAGTTCATCTTTTGATTGAGCTGGTTGGACTTCATTATTTACGTTTTGCGGAATCATCACGTCATTACTATTTGCAAGGTTTGCAAACTTTGCATGCTCTTGGATATTATTTTTATATGCACTGGTTATTGTTGAGGTAGCTTCTGAATGGTCCAGGTTGTATTGATTTAAAATGTAATTTTGTGCAATACTTTCGGGCATTCCAATTCGATTGCAGTTGCAAGCAAGTAGGTGAACGAAGTTATTTCGGGAACCTTCAAGATAAGTTGCTTTCTTTTCGGTAAAGCTAACGCATTCATCAAACTTGTCGTTCCATGACTGTGTATTACATGATAGTTTAATGCTCTTTGAATTACCGTTAGACTTGCAAACTGCTTTAGTTTGCTTGACAGGTGAAGTTTCTTCGTTGTTGCAATTGATTTCAAAAGTTTCAGCATTGGGATTGAAATAACAATCCGGGTCGAATGACATAAAACAAAGGCGTGAGACGTCTTTGCCGGAAGGATCAATTTCAAGCTGCAACTCATTTGCGTAATGTGTAGCGACTTGTTGAAAAGCCAATTTGTGATTTTCGGCTATGTTGTTGACTGGAATAATAATTTTCAGTCCGTTGCCACTTGGGCTGATGAAGGCAGCATAAGTGAAAACTATTTCGGTCGATTTTAGTTTTGCATCTTCCAATTGTGTTGGGTTTAGCTTGTCTAAATCTAACACAAGGAATCCGCTGTAAGAAGATAACAGGTCGATTTTGCGACCGTTATTAAATATACCGGAAGGCGTAAAAGCAGGAAGTTGCTTCTTTAGTTTGTCAGCTTCTTTGGGTTTGTCATCGGCAATAAGATTGCGAATTACTTCGACTTCGTTTTGATATTTACCGGCTTGAATGTCATAAATAATATCATTTAGTGCTTTATTTTCAACTAACTGAGCAAAGCTTTTGAATATTGATACTTTTTCCATTGTCTAATACTTTACAGGGGTTATTAGTTATTTGGTTGATTTAAGACTTGTGACAGACTTTTGATAATTATCATCAAGAAGATTTTTTATATCGCAAACCCGGTAGTATATTTTGTTTCCTACCTGCGAATAACTAATTATTCCTTTGTCCCTCCAGGTTTGGGCAGTCTTTGCACTTATGCCCATAAGTTCCATGAATTTTGGATTGTCCAAGAATTGATCATTAGGGAATTGTTTATTGAATATAAGATTCCCTGAGATTAAGTCTAATTTTTTATGAATGCTATCATATTGTTCTTTAAAGAACTCATCGAAATGTGTCATGTTACCTCCAGTTTTATTTAGACTCAATATAATGTGACTCCATAAACTTTTCGAGGTCGGCTCTTTTGACGAAGATTTTTGACCCGATTTGCGAAAAAGGGATTAATCTTTTGTCCCGGTAAGTTTGCCAGGTCTTTTGGCTAATGCCAAGAAGCTTTGGAATTTTTACTGACTCAATCCACTGCGAATTGATTTCTTGCTCGTTTTTATCCCGAAGGATATTTTCTAGACTTTCAAGTTTTTGTTCCATTTTGTTGAGAAAGCTTTGTGGAACGACTGCCATTTGTAGGCTGGTTTCATTTGTTTGCATGAGCGTTGAATTATTTATTGATTTTTGTTTGTTTCAAATTCACGTTGCAAAGTAAATGGATATAATTGACACTATATCTGGTTTGTATGAAATACAATTAAGTAAATTAAAGCCCTAATTTATTTCATTTTTGAAACAAATTAGGGCAAAAGAAAACCCTATTATATTTCACTTTTGAAATATAATAGGGCAATGAAAGGAGGTAATTTATTTCAACGCAATTAAACGGTTTTATTGGTCCTTAAATAATTTATCCGCAAATTTTTAGAAATATTTATATCATCTTCGTATTCATCTTGTTTTTTTTGTTTTAGCAAACCTCGAATGTAATTTTCAGGCAATGACTTTGTGAGTGTATTTGATTTATCTTCTATAATATTGAAAAAAACCAAACAATCGTGCAAAAAACGGCAGTCATTATTAGTCAATTTGACATTCTCTAGGTATTCAATTTCATCTTTCAACAGATATCTATCAATTCTCTTTAAAAAAGATAAATCTTCACAAAGTGAAGCAATGCGAGACTTTTTTATTTTAGCCCCTTTCTTCTTCCCGTTTTGAGTAAGAATTTCAAACTTAGTAGTTAAGAAATCCAACTCAACCTCAACTTCTTTTGTTGTAGAGTTTGCAAAATCGTCTATCGCTTCTGTAAATTCAACTTCAACAATATTTGGTTCTTCATCAGAGCCGAAATTATTTTCACAGAAAAGCCCTTTTGCCCATTCTGAATTTGTCGCCATCATTAATTTAGCTTCATCATAAGTTAGATTGACCTTATTATATCCATTACATTTAAATTCATGAATTAAACAATCAATAATAGATTTAGAGATTAATTGATTCGAAATTGTGAGGTTATTTCTTGATTTCTGGAATGTAACAGACGTACAATCTCCATTATTATTTGACAGTAGAAATAAAAGTGATTGAGTAAGTTCAATTTCGTGTTTTCTTTTCTGCTCCGTCAATTCAGATTTTACCTTATATTTAATTATTGATTCCTCAACCTTGGGTGCAAAATAGATTTCATCAAAATAAGCCAATAATATAAATGTGTATTCATCCATATCATTTTTTATCATTAGTCTTTTGAAAGCTTCGACGTCAACCCCTTTTTCTACAAAGTATGATTCGTATATAGCTTTATTGTTGACAAGTTTGATGTTTAATCCAAAACACTCGGTAAACTTTAATAGGGAACTGATTTGATTCATTGAGGTAGATTTGGTTTCAAGTTATTAATTGTATAGGTTTGCATTTGGGAAAACATAATTCATTTCATTCTTCTTTCATTCTGTTTTTATGGTCTAAAATCTTATTGGCTTTATATTTATTTATATATTCAATTTCACCACTATTCACTACAGTACCAGTCTGTTTCAACAATGTTCTGATATATTTTTCTGGTGTTGAATTATTGCTATTTTTAGATTTATCTTCTATCATTCCAAAGAATGACAAACAATCATGTATAAATCTATAATCTTCATTTTTGAAGGGAAATTTCACAAAGTCTAATATTTCATTCTGATTCAAAAATTTATCAATTCTCTTTAACCATGCCAAATGCCAGCCATAATCAGCTATAAATGTGTTTTTTGATTTCGCCCCAAGTTTATTCTTTCCTACTAATTCAGAATAACTTTGAAGCAATTTAAAAAATTCTAAATCAGATCCATCTTCAGGAAAGTTTTTTGATTCAGGAAAGTACATTCCCAACTCTTCAATAAGCCTATTAATCAAAATATCTGAAATATCTTGATTTTTAATTGTTAGGCTTTTTTTTGATTTGCTAAATGTAAATGAGATATTCTTTCCATTTTCATTTGAAAAAAGAAAAATAAGTGTTTTTATAAGTTCAGGACATATCTTATCAAATTCATCAAGACCTTCTTGTTCATATTTTTCTATAATAAGAAATTCACTGAATATGTAAAAACAAGCCAAAACCTGATTAGTATATTCCTTCATTCTATGCCTAATCATCATATCTTTGAATTCTTCTACATTGATACCCTTTTCAAAATAAAATGACTCCTCATGAAGTCTTTTTATTAAAGTTTCTTCTGGTATCCCGAAGCATAAACAAAATTTGATTACTGTTTCAGAATAGTTCATATTTTTACTATGTGATTTTAAAAATTTAAAAGTGCAAAGATAAATTATTATTTTGTGACAGATTTAATAAATGCTTCAATTTGTTCATCTGACATGCCTTCTAAAAGTTTATGTGCCTTTTCTTTTGGGGCTTCCTTTTTCTTGAATATCGAAGCCATTACGGTATCAGTTTCGGCTGTATCAAAGTTGCCCATGTATGCTTCAGTTATCTTTATATTGGAGTGGCCTAAAAGGTTTTTGAGGTGATTGTTATCCACCTTATTATCTTTTGCAATCTTGGCGAAACTATGCCGTGCAATGTGCATGGAAATGTGTTTAGTTATTTTTGCCTCATCTTCAATTTTGCCGAGATATTTGTTTATTAAGGCATTTTTAGCTCCAACTATATCATTTAGCTTCATAATCATTTCCGGTGGAAGAGTTGCCTTTTGTTCTGGTGAAATAGCTTTGGCATATTCAGCACTACTATCGAGCAAAGGAAAAATATAATGGGTTGGCTTGCAATTTTCATTATAATAATGTTGTAAAATATCCCGGGCTTTATCATGTAAAAATATGCTGCGATCCTTTTTGGTTTTTGACATTCGATATTCCAAACGACCTTCGGAAGTGATATTGCACCAACGAAGTTGGATAAGGTCACCGGCTCTGATACCTGCTAAATAAAACGAAAATAAGAAGTAATTTCGACAATGCCAAATCAGACTGTTTTCTTTCAGATCAAGTTCTTCAATTAGCTTTATTTCGGCTTCATTCAGTTTCTCTTTGGTGGTGCTTACTTCCCTGTCGTATTTATATCCTAAAAATGGGTTTTGCTCCGGCTTAATAAACCTGTCTATTTCAATGGCTCGATTGACAATTGATTTGAAGATATTCAAATTAATTGCAATTGTATTGGGGTGTAACACGGCTTCGGGATTTCTTTCGTTTTTGAGCGTGTGAAGGTATGCTTCAAACTTCGACAAAAATGAGGTGGTAACTTCAACAAAAAGCAAATCTTTCTTTCTGGTCGAATTTAAAAAGCCTTCCAACTTATTACAAAATCCATTGTATTTTTTGAAATTCCGGTGACCGCCTTCGTTTAAAATGTCCGAAGTTCTTTGCTTTGCATAAGCCAGGAACGAGGGCGAAATTTCGACTTCTTTAATAGTACTTTTAATGTTTTCTTTGGTAGCTAAACCCTGTTCCCTTAAATCACGATATGTGATTTTTGCGTTTTCAATTTCCGTAACTAAAACTTCATTCCAAACTTTGTGATTTGGTTCTGAGGTTCTGATCCAATTGCCTTGTTTTGCTTTGGGGTTGTAGTCTCTTGGGCTTTTTAGCTCAATGGAAGTATTAATTCTTTTATGCTTACGGTCTTGAGTGATACGGAGTAAAATATTATATGTACCTTTGCGAGTAGGTTTATTATTTAACTCTAAATTAAAAGTTGTTGCCATAATTGTACGCATTAGAATGAATACAAATATACAAAATAACTTTCGTTTACTGAAACATTACTGAAACATTTTCTACTTTTGATTGCATTTAATTACATTCAAGTGAAAATCATAATGACTTAAACAGCTGACATACAACGAATATAAATGAAATTGAAAGTAAACAAATTCTATGTAGGTAGTTCGGCTCTGGGTACGGAAAGTCCTCAAGATCATTTGATTTTGAGGACTTTTTTCATCTCTAATATATTGATTGATCGTATAGCCTAACCATTCAATGTTGCCCAGCTTAAAGTGGAGCAACTCTCTAGGGGCGCTTAATCCAACGAACAGTTCAGTAAAATACTATAGAAATAATAGAGTTCCATTTAAGACAGCGGTCGTATTGCAACAAATACGACCATTATCTGATACGAAATGGCACTATTGCCAAAAGATAATTTGAATAACTTTGTTCCTATGCTTATAGTCATGTGATTGACTTTAGTTGCAGTGCTTTGAAGAGATATAAATTCTCAAATAATTTGAATAAAGAAACAGTATGTTCTACGGCTCTCTGGTCAATAACGTTTAATTTACATGTTGGTAATACACACGATAAATATTATTGGTTTTAGGTATTAGTTGACAATTGTGTGTATTTGAGGCTGATTGTTCTGCTTAAATTGGCACAGTCAGCCTCTTTTTTTATAGCATTATAGATTTTTGTACAATGGAATCAATAGAAATTATGATTCTTAGATTTGTTCTACTGACCCAAATAAAGTGTTTGTGGAATATTGGACCAAAGTGACATAACTAATTCATTTTTAAGAGTCTTATCCGTAAATTGATCAGTGAATACTCACAAAATACTATCATATAATCTCACAAAATAAAATTCAAATGAAATTAAATCGTTTTCTTTTAGCTACAATTGCCTTGTTGGCAGTTACTTCTGTCCTTGCAATAAGTAAAAAGGGTAAAAAAACGGAGATTCCCCAACGGGTAATCAGTGTTGATTATAGTGCTGAAAAAGGTGCTATGAATACCATGTTCAAGCAATGTGTCGGAGCAGGAAGAGCGAACGAAGGACTTCGTGCCGATTGGCAACAACAATTGGCGTTTGTGAAAAAGGAATGCGATTTTAAGTATATTCGTATGCATGGTCTTTTGACTGATGATATGGCTGTGTACTCAGAGGATGATAAAGGAAATCCACAATACAACTATATGTATGTGGATGCATTGTATGACTATCTCTTAAGTATTGGGGTTAGGCCATTTGTTGAATTGGGATTCATGCCCAATGCGCTGGCTAGCGGTAAACAAACTATCTTCTGGTGGAGAGGAAATGTTACTCCACCAAAAGATTACAATAAATGGGAAGATTTTATCCGCAACCTTACCCAACATTTCACTGAGCGTTATGGCGTGGAGGAAGTGAAAACATGGTATTTTGAAGTCTGGAACGAGCCAAATCTTTCGCCAGGCTTCTGGACTGGTTCACAAGCTGAATATTTTAAATTATTCCAATACTCAGCGAAAGCTATCAAAAGTGTAAATTCCGATTATAAGGTTGGAGGACCGGGAACGGCTGGTGCTGCGTGGGAGAGTGAAATGATTGATTTCTGTGTGAAAAACAATATTCCAATCGATTTTATCAGTACCCATTCATACGGTGTTCAACAGGGATTTCTTGATGAATATGGTCACAGTGGTACAGTTTTGAGCAAAGATTCGATGGCTGTAAGTGGAGATGTGCTACAATCTCGTAAAGAAATTGCTGCTTCTGCTAAACCAAATCTAGAATTGCATTATACAGAATGGAGCTCATCTTACACTCCTGCCGATCCTGTTCACGACAGTTATCATGAAGCCGCATACATTTTGGAAAAAATCAAACAAGTTGGAAGTGCTGCCAATTCAATGTCATATTGGGTATTTACCGATGTTTTTGAGGAACCTGGTCCTCGCTTTACGCCTTTTCACGGAGGATTTGGACTGCTTACCATTCAGGGGATTCCAAAGTCGGCATTTTATGCGTACCAATTTATGAATAAACTTGGAAAAACTGAATTGAAAAATGCAGATACCCGTTCGTGGGCAACCAAAACGGATAATGGCGTTCAACTACTTCTTTGGAACTTTACTAACACGCTTCCGGATTCGGTAAATAATCAGAATTATTATGTGAAGGACTTGCCATCTAAATCAAAGGGTAAAGTGAAAGTAAATATCTCTTATGTACCCGCTGGAACATATACGTTGGAAATTTATAAAGTAGGTTATCGGGTTAATGATGCTTACACACAATATGTTGACATGGGTAAACCGAAACAGCTGAATAAGCAGCAGGTTGCAGATTTGAAAAGTCATAATAACGGCTCGCCAGTTGTCGCTGAAACAATTGAAGTAAAGGAAAATACTGCATTTTCAAAAGAACTTGATATTCGGGAGAATGATGTTTTCTTACTGAATTTAGTAAAACACTAATGAATTTCGAAGAATATTTATAAATTTACCAATGTTGGGTTATTGAGTTTGCCATTCTCGGGAATTCATTGACCCATATTGCTTCTAAAACTTTTCTAGTACTAAACAAACTGATTTTAAATGAAAACGAGTAAAATCAACATCTTGCTTTTAATAGCAATTTCTTTCTTTTTGAGTTTTGGGTTGAAAGCCCAGGGATTGTATGTCGGAACCAATTATCATCCGCACGATGATAAGAATATCGAGAAAATTAAAAGTGATATCCAGCTGATGAAAGCTGCCGGGTTTACTTCTGTCCGCATGGGGCATTTGGCTTGGGATAGTTATGAACCGACTGAAGGACAATTTGATTTTGGCTGGTTCGACAAGGTGATGGATATGATGAACGAGGCCGGGATTAAAGTAATTCTCGACATTGCAGTTCACCCAGCTCCGATATGGTTGCACCAAAAATTCCCATCGATAGATATTGTTGATGCTAAGGGTAATCATTTATATCCAAACCATCGATATATGGATGATGCAGGTGATCCCAACTATCAAAAATATGCTTTACGCTACACCGATGCCCTTACAAAAAGATATGCCAAACACCCGGCATTGTTGGCATTCGGTATTGATAACGAATCAGGTGATGGTCCAATTTCATATTCCGAAACAGTTAGACAACGATTTATAGTTTGGCTGCAAAAAAAATACGGCAATATCGAAGGGCTAAATAAAGCTTGGGCAACACAACGCTGGTCGCGCCGTCTGAATGGGTTTGAAGAAGTCGGATTGCCATCGACTGGAGAAAAAAATGGAGCGCCAGAAAAAATTCTCGATTTCCGCACTTTTGTTTCTAATGAGGTAAACCAATTCTTGTTTGCGGTGATAGGCAAAGTGAACGAAAATGCACCCGGAGTACTCACAAACACAAATGCGTGGTATTACAGTGCGTTGAAGTATATTGATTGGGCAGAGATGGCTTATTCCGGTAAAATGGCTCGTGAGGGTTGTGGTTTCTATCCGGGTAGTTCGTTAATTACCAATTTTGGAGTTATGAACTCTTCGTTTGGAATTTCCCGTATCCAGTTTGAAAGCACTAATCCTTTTTGGTGTAGCGAGTTTACGACTATGACAGCTGTTCCGAATTCTATCCGAAAATCGGCTTATGCTACCCTTATGTATGGCAACCAAATGGTTTGCGGATGGACATGGCAAAGTATGCATTCAGGCGAAGAACAGTATTTGGAAGGAATGCTCGATTGGGACGGAATGCCAAACCGCAAATATGATGAATATAAGAAAATTGCAACAGAGTTTAAGAAAATTGGGAAATTCTTTCCGTACAAACTTCAGTCGGAAGTTGGATTGGCTTCCTCTTTCCCAAGTCAGATAGCAAGTGCTTCTTTCCCTGAACAACAAGAAAACCAACTGCAAGCCTGTTGGGGGTTGTTTTATTATCGCAATATGGATGCTAATGTCGTTGAAATTAGCAGAAGTTCATTGAACTATAAATTGCTGATAATTCCCGGCATAACTGTGATGGACGAAAAAAGTGCCATAAAAATCCGTGATTTTGTAAATAATGGCGGAACGGTGATTATGACAAGTAATTCGGCTGTTGTTGACGAAACCGGAAAAGTATTTGCTTCTACTCGTCCCGGTCGCTTAAGCGATGTGTTT
>Ga0302215_10001927_pt1 | contig 14511 bp, 11 predicted proteins | sample II_Fen_N3_1_FD_194580 | JGI IMG/M metagenome (GOLD analysis project Ga0302215, IMG submission 194580) | Peat permafrost microbial communities from Stordalen Mire near Abisko, Sweden - II_Fen_N3_1 | ecosystem: Environmental > Terrestrial > Soil > Wetlands > Permafrost | place: Sweden: Abisko...
CATATTAGATTTCGAATTCGACCTTTCATTAATCGAGTATAGCAATATAACTAGGATCAAAGAAGGTATTTCATATATTCTTCAATTAGATAGTTTAACAAGATCACTCCAAAAATCCAAAGAAGATAAAAATAGAGTTCTTAAGTCAATAGAAAGCGGTTTCCCTCAAAATGTAAAAAATCAGAGCTTCGAGGATATAAAATCAGAATTATCAAGGTTAAGAAAAATTTGGAACAATCGTAATACTAAAATTGCACAATCTTCATCAAGAATAAAAACTGAGAAACCGATCACAGAAAAAAACATTGCTGAGATAGCTGAGAAATTAAAAAAACAACAAACTGAACTTGCTAATTTTCAATCTGAGATTGAAATTCTTCAGGAGAATTTTTTCCTGAGTTTCAATGAATATGTTTCCGATTATTCATTTATTGATGAGAAAACAATTGTAAATCCAAATGAAAAGTTGGATAATACATTTAAAGAATATCAAAAAAAATACATTTCCATAATACAACAATTTGAAGAAACAAGTAACGATAAAAACGTATCAGTCAACTTCGAATTAAAAAATTCCAGCTATTCATTCCGAGTATTGGAAGAAGCCCTACTTGGTAACAGAGTAAGAACAGTCGATGAAATAGCATCTGCATTAAATGAAGCAAATCAAAACAGATTGAATATGGCGGATGGTATTAGGGTTAATATGGTCAAAGTTTTTGAAAATACAATTAAACAATACAACTCAAATAAACAGCAAATCAAAGATATCAATACATTTTTTAAAGGACGGAAAATAAGTAATGAATTTTTCTTTAAGCTAGTATTTGATGAGCATCCGACTCTTCGCATAGGCATAATAGATGAAATGATTGAGAAAATAAGATTATCTGCCATTCAAGGAGAACTTCCCTTTGATCAGCCTATTTCTGATTTAATTGAAGACTTTTTTAAACAATCTACCCGAATGAAAGAAAAAATATCTATAGATAAATTATTAAATCCAAAATCATATTTTCGTCTTTCAGCCAAGCTTACAGATCAAGAAAATAATGAGATCCCGGGGAGTACAGGTGAAACTTACTCTGCAATAGCACTATTAGGAATTGCACGACTTTCAGTAGCTCAGAAAGAACAGCGTCCAGGTTTAAGATTTATTATATTGGAAGAACTTGGAGATTTGGACAAAGCCAATTTTAATACGTTTCCATCTGTTGCTAAAGAATTTGGGTATCAAATTATAACAATGGCTCCTCACGTATTGAACATGGGGTTAGAAGATGAATGGTATTCTCATCATTTGATTAAAGGCAAATATGATAAAAATATCAATTTCTATCCATGTCCTTCTTACTTTAAAACTAGAGAAAGAAGTGAGGATTTATATCTTTATTTAAGTAAATCATAATATGAACTGGATCGAACTAAAAGCTCTTAATTCATTGTATTGTAATCGGCAGATAAAACTAAATGATACATTAATAAAAAGCGCTGAAATTAATTATCTCATAACTTCACTAAATGTATTAGAGAAGAACAGTAAAGTAATTATAGCTCTTCCTGGATTTAATTCTTTATATGAAAAAAAGTATCTAGATAAATTTATTCAATATAATGTTTTTCTTTATAAGATCAACGCACTCACACCTCAACTACGTATTGAAGAATCTGACATCAAAACACTTATAGAAATAGATGAATTAAAAAAAGAAGGGATATTAGATGAGTTGCGCAATCAAATTATTTCATCTAATGAAACTATTAGAGGAGTTTCAGAGATGTTTTTTAAAAATGAAAAGTATCTTGATAAAAAAGACTCACTCATCAACGCATTAAAGAATGTTTTAGAAGTAGAACAATTTGCTAATGAAAAGGATCAGCAATATATCTATAAATTGGAATGTCATAACCCAAAACTTATTGTTCTATGTGAAAATCTTGACTTCCTTAAAAAACCGGTAAAACCGCGCGAATATGGGATTGAACTTTGGTATGCAGGAGGTAAAAATGTAGATAAGTTGAAATATGTAAATACACGCGGATTACCAATCTATTATTCTTGCGACTGGGATTATGATGGTGTATTTATAATTTATCCTTTGGTAAAAGATAGAATTCCTGAAATAAAACTACTTACACCTAACGGTTTTCCAAAAGGTATTGTAGAGACTGACCATAAAAGTAAGTGGGAAAGACGAGATGTTAATCACTATTTTTCAGACGAGAAACATTTGCAAATGATTGAAAGACTAATTGAGAATAATCAATGGATAATAGAAGAATCAAATAACTTGATAGATATGATTTCTCTCGAAAGGGAGTATACTGAGCTCAATTCAAAAGTTTAGAACAGAATTATTTCTTGAGTTTGTTTTTAAATTGACTTTGTGTAATTACAGAGAGTTCGTAGGTAAATTAGTTTAGTTTATCATTCCAACCATACTAAAAAATAGTCTTCAATACTTTGTATTATCATGGAAATTTTGTACTTTTGTATTACACGATTTCCAAATCTTTGAACTATTCTTTTGACTGTAAATAATTTGAGGGTGAAAAATCGGGTACCCAATTGATTTTGTAAGTGTAACTTATTGAAATAAAGCTGCGGAAATTGAGGGTTCGACTCCCTCCAGCTCCACTCAAACACAAAAGAAGGCGTATCAAATTTTGATACGCCTTCTTTGTTGCTACTCACCAACACCGTAAAATTTCCGTCCGGGTTTAAAGTCAATCAGCAATTGATCAAGTACCATGTCTGGGTCAAGTGCATAAATCTTCAGACTATGCTTTCCATCAGAAAAATGATACGATAATTTCACAACAGCCTGATTCCGCAATACGTTTTCTTTCCAGGTGTTGCTTCGTCCAATTGTATTAATATTGAAAGTTTTTGGTGCGCCTCCGTCAATTGAAATGGCAATGCGTTGATTATTTCCGCCATCAAGTGCATGTGTTGGTAGCAAATAAAGAAAAATAGTTGCACTATCAGACTTTGTGCTAAATTGATATTCTAGACTCGGATTATCTGCAACCACTTTACTAGGTTTAACGCCAAATGGCTGTAACAACATGGCTGAATGGCTATAGCCAAGACCTTCTACCCGCTGCCAATTCAGAGCTGAGGTATTATTATTTTTAGTGGTAAATTCAGAGGCATTTAACCTTATGTAATCCTTTGCCTGCCTCTTATTTGTTTTATTTTGTAAAGATGCCAATGAATCATTTGAAGTTAGTTTGGTAACTTGCACTGTATTAAATGTTGGTTTGTTGTAAACAGGCAGTTTGCGCGGCTCGTAAGACATTATTTGTTTCCATTTTCCATTCAAAAGAGAATCATTGTAGAATTGAGTCAAGTGTTGTATTCTAGCATACGCAGAAAGACTTTGTTCTTTTGCAATTTCATTTGCAGGAAGATTATAAAAAACCATCGTATTAGCCAACTGACAGTTTAGCCATTTTTTATTAATTTCGGCAGCTCCGCAAACGGGGTATTTGATTAATTCAAAATAGGTATTTTTCAAATTTCCCGGTATATTCTTTTCCAACTCCTCCACTTGATTCTCAATTTTTGAATATTGTTGTAGCCGAGTGGTAATCTCATTTCCAAATTCAAATGGACTTAAATCGGTATCTTTCACTTTTGTGTTAGGCTCGGTCTGGCTCCAACCCATAAACTCAGGGCGACGAATAAATGCAAGCCTATAGTACTCATTCATAATATCTTTCATTTGTGAAGCATATTCAGTACCAAATGTTTTGCCAAGCCAACTTTCCAAATGCTGTGAAATATTTTCTTGTTTTATTGAATTGATATCCCACGCCATATCCAGGTAGAATTCAGTCAGATATTCAGCCGGTTTTATGTCACCTACATTCACTATCCACATTTTTCGTGCTCCATACGCCCAGGCTTTCTGCATTTCTGTCCAGATAAAGGAAGGTTGAGTAGTTGCCAACCACAAATAGTCGTGCGGCCTTCCCCAATAAGAAAGATGATAGTATACACCCGAACCTCCCTTCCGTTTTTGTTCTTCAGCATTGCTCAGGCGCGTTAAGTAACCATAATTGTCGTCGCACCAGACAAGTGTTACATCTTCAGGCACCTTCAAACCGGCGTTGTAGGCATCTAACACCTCTTTGTATGGAATAAAAATCTGAGGTATCTGTTCAGGAGTTTTGTGTATATTTTCTTTTAGTAATTTACGCTGCACGTTGAATACATCAGTAAGTCCTTCTACTTGTAGTTGTACAGTTTTTGCACCTTCCATGGCTCCATCGTGAATGCCACGCATCCCGACGGTGTAAACATTTTCGTAGCACGATACATCTTTCAATCGTTCAGACCAATAACCTATTACTTTATCTTTATTGCTAAAAAAATTATACGCTCCATTTTTGTCGTGATTCCATTCTAATGGGTTGCTTCTCATCATTGGTTCGCAATGCGAAGTACTCATCACTATTCCAAAACTATCAGCCATAGCAGCATTGCCTTTTACAAAGTAAAATGGCGTAGTGCATTCGTGCATAGCAGGCCAAATGGTGTTAGCGCGCAAACGAAGCAACAGTTCAAAAATCTTCGCATAAGTTTTAGGTCCAATTTCACCTACTTGGGGGTCGAAAGTTTTCGACCCCCATGGCTTTAATCCCCAATCTTCATCATTTAGAAATATCCCTCGATACTGCACCGATGGTTTTTGGTAAATCGGTTTAGGAATAGTAATTGAAATTTCTTTTCTTTTTGTTGGTTTTACGTCTGCCCACCATGTCCAGGGAGAAACACCAATCATGCGTGTCAGTTCCAATATTCCGTACGCAGTTCCCCGTCGATCGCTACCAATTACAACCAATATATTTGCAGATTTTGTATTAATCAATTGGATAGAGAATGCTTCCCAACATCCCTCTGTTGAGTCAGTTTTGATATTATATTTCCTAATAATTTGGTCAATTAATTTACTTTTACCAAGTGTTCCTGCTACAACAACATTTCCATTTGTGGGGAGGTTGTTTCTTATTTCAAGTACCTGATCTGAAATATCTGAAATATCATTTTGAAACATTGATAAAGCCTTCATTACAGCAGATTCTTCGGCCTTATCAACACATAAAGTCGATTTGTTACCTACAGTAATAATGGGGAAACTGCTTACGAATGAAGTATTTTCCGCAACACAATAACTTCCCGCTGTAATATAACAGGATAGCAAAAAATAAAAATAGAAAAGTGACGTTTTCATACAGTTCGTTTTATGTACAAAGGTAACTAATTTCGCACTTAAATATAACCATCTTGGTTGTTCAAAGACATATACAAACATACAAAGAGATATAAATGCGTACAATACAGCTTCAGGCCAATTAAAGAATCATAAATCTTATCAAATAAAGTATTTAAAGTATTCTATCGTGAAAACAAGTTAATACAAACATTGATTCCGTTAAAAACAAGTAATCTATTAGCGTACAGATTTATTAACCACTTATTTCTGCACAAAAAAATCTATCTTTGTGTTCGAATATAAAGTTATATAATTTATACCATTAGAACATGAAACGTATCTTAAGTATTTCTCTGATTATCTTATTATTGTCAGCCAGCTATTCATTAAATGCACAAACAAAAAAGGTTGCAAAGAAAACAAAAGCACCCATTTCATTAGACTCTTTAATTTTTAAAAGACTTACTAATCGTATCGAAATTGGATACAACAACCCAGCTCGATATGATAGATCTGGGTTATTATATACAACAACCTATTTTAATGGGATTAAAATAGGTCTTACAACAGAACTGCCAATTAAAAATGACTTCAGCTTACTAGCGGGAGTTTTATACAACCTTGTTTATTCTGACAAATTATCAAATTACCCAAATTCTACTCAGGTTAACTCATTATCCTATGGGCATTTTCTGAGTGTACCTATTATGGCCAATTACAACTTCCCTGTTACTAAAGATTTGAAATTTATTGGATTTGCCGGCCCAACCTTAAATTTGGGCCTATCTCAAGCAAGAAATTCCATTTCAACTGTAAGTACAATCAGTACAAGTTATACAGACTTGTATAAAAGCTCTGTATTAAACCGATTAGATCTTCAGGTGGGTGTTGGTGCAGGAGTTCAGTTTAGAAAATATCAGTTGAAAGCCGGTTACGACTATGGCTTGTTAAACGTAAATAAATTATCTGGCAACCTCTATCAAAAAGGTTGGTATGTTTCATTGTCAATCAATTTGTAAGATATTCAGGAATGAGAACTGATGACTAAACTCTATCAGGAGTTTAGTCATTTTGCTTTAAAAATCAATCCTTCTACTGAAAACAAAAGTTTAAGCAAATTATTGATTCAAGTTATTATACAAACGAAAATGCAACTTTATACAATATTTCTCAATCACCCGATAATTTGTACCGACAGTCGGGTTTGCCCGCAGGGTTCACTCTTTTTTGCACTAAAGGGTGATAATTTTAATGCAAATGCCTTTGCACTATCAGCTTTAGAAAAAGGCTGTTCTTACGCCGTAATTGATGAAACTGAATATGCTATAGATGACCGCTTTATTCTGGTTGATAACGTTTTGGAAACTTTACAGCAACTGGCAACTTATCATCGTAAACAATTAGGAACCCGCATTATTGGAATTACCGGCACAAACGGGAAAACTACCACGAAAGAATTAATTGCCTCTGTATTAAAAGAAAAATACAATATTCTTTATACCCAGGGCAATCTGAACAATCATATCGGTGTGCCACTCACCTTACTTCAATTATCTGCTGAGCATGAAATTGGAATTATTGAGATGGGCGCAAATCATTCCGGTGAAATTAAATTATTAGCCGAAATTGCTTGTCCTGATTACGGTATTATCACTAATGTAGGCAAAGCACACCTTGAAGGATTTGGTTCGTTCGAAGGTGTAAAAACAACTAAAGCTGAGCTTTACAATTACATTTTCAGTCAGGGAAAAGCAATTTTCATTAACAAAGATAATGAACACCTTGTAGAAATGGCTACCAATGCCGGTTTTGATATTGAACGGGGAAATGTGAGAGCCTATAGTCTTGATCTGGAGAATTGGGGGTGCTATATACACGGACGTACTTTAAACTGCTCGCCTTTTCTGAAGATGGAATGTACAATTGATTTATTCGATAAATTTGAAGTAAACACAAAATTGGTAGGCGCTTATAATGCTGAAAATGTACTTGCTGCTGTAGCAATCGGTGAATTTTTGGGACTAAAAAAAGAAGAAATTAAAAGTGGTCTGGAAAAATATGCCCCGCAAAATAACCGCTCACAACTAACAGTTACAGAAAAAAACAAACTGGTTGTTGACGCTTACAATGCTAATCCAACCAGTATGCAATCGGCTATTTTGAATTTCGCTCAAATGGAAGTAGAGGCAAAAACGCTTATTTTAGGCGATATGCTTGAATTGGGCGAACAAAGCGCGGAAGAACATCAAAACGTGGTAAACCTCTTACAACAAAATAACTTTGACAACGTTTATTTGGTTGGAAAAGAATTTTCAAACACTCAAAATGCCTATCGTTGCTTCAACGATGTAACTGAATTACAAACTTACCTCGAACAAAACCCAATACAAAACAATTTTGTTTTGATTAAGGGTTCTCGTGGAATAAAACTCGAAAAAGTACTTACAACACTTTAATATTGAATTTGAATAAAGGATAAAAAGATTATGGATCGCAAAAAAAGGAACTTATTAATCATTGTTTCGGGAGTTATTTTAATTGCTGCCCTGGCTATTGCCGTGATTTATTATGTGCGAAAGGCAAATGAGAAAGATGTCGAGATGGCAGAAATGGTTGAAGCGATGAATTTCGAAAAAGAACAGGTTGAAAAGGAATTTAAGGATATGAATAGTGAATTTGATGGATACACATCGAATATTCACAATGACTCTTTAGTTCAATTACTTCAAAATGAGAAAACTAAAGTTCAACAACTGCTCGATGAGTTACGAGTAACTAAATCGACCAATGCAAAGCGAATTGCCCAGTTAAAACAAGAGCTTGCCACAGTTCGCACAGTAATGATACAATATGTGAATCAGATTGATTCATTAAACACCATTAATCATGTATTGAAAACAGAAAACGTTGAAGTAAAACGCAAATATCAGAACGAAACAGAAAAAGTGCAACAGCTTTCCAAAGAAAAGGCTGATTTACACCAGGTTGTGACACGGGCTTCCATTTTGGAAGTGACAAATTTCAGCATGACACCACTCAACAGTAAAGGAAAAAAAACAAGCTGGTTTACTCAAACGGCTAATTTACAGTTCAATTACACTGTAGCTAAAAATGTAACAGCTCAGCCCGGAGAGAAAACGATATACCTGCGAATAACGAGACCTGATGATGATGTGCTGACAAAGAGTCCAAACAATGTATTTGCTTACGAAAACAAAAATATTGCCTATTCAGCGTCCAAAAAATTTGAATATACTGGCGATGCTCTGAATGATGTAATATATTGGAAAGTTGGAGAAATATTACCTAAAGGAACTTACCGTGCAGAATTCTTTTCCGATGGAAACAGAATAGGAAGTTTCACCTTTGTTTTTGAAAAATAGAAAATAAATAGTAATAGTAATGTCTCAATCACATAAATTTACTCACGATGCAGAAGCAATCGCTTTCGATATAAAACATCGGAATACGATTAAATTCAACATCTCGCGCTACGACACAGCTGTGAGTAAGGGAATGGCACGCTATAATAATGTGGAAGCCGCAAAAACAGAGGCCGCAGCCATTAAGCGAGAAGTTCTTCAAAATTGGGATAAATACCTGCTTCAATTTGAATTCGTTATAAGTGCTCGGGGCGTTGAAGTGCTTTGGGCAAAGGATGCCGCTGAAGCGACTTCGTTTATTGAAAAATTATTGGTCGAAAACGATGCAAAGTTATTGGTCAAAAGTAAATCGATGACCACCGAAGAAATTGAGCTGAATGAAACTGCCGAGCGAATGGGTTGTGAATCAGTCGAAACAGATTTAGGTGAATTCATAGTGCAGATTGCAGGTGAACGGCCATATCATATAGTTACTCCTGCTATGCACAAATCGAAAGGTGATATTGCTAAACTATTCAATGAAAAGTTCGGTACTCCTATTGATAGCACACCTGAGGAACTGACCGAATACGTACGACAGGTACTGCGCAAAAAATATACGATAGCTGAAGTTGGTGTAACAGGTGCTAATTTTCTGATAGCCAATATTGGTGGAATTTCGGTAACTGAGAACGAAGGAAATGGTTTGATGACAACAGCATTTCCTAAAATACATATCGTTATTGCCGGAATTGAAAAAATCATTCCGGAGATGAAGCAATTGGGACTTTTTTACCCATTATTGGCAGCTCATGGAACAGGACAACAAATTACAGCATATAATACGATTTTTACCGGACCGCGACAAGCTAACGAAGTGGATGGCCCCGAAAAAATGGTTGTAATTCTGCTCGACAATGGACGAACAAATGTGTATGCCGACAATGAAGCGTACGAATCACTTGCTTGTATACGCTGTGGAGCATGCTTAAATGGCTGCCCTGTTTATAAAACAATTGGTGGTTATACATACGACACAACGTATAGCGGCCCTATCGGATCAGTACTAACCCCGTTTCTGCGTGGTTTCAAGGACTTTTCTCATTTAAGCTTCGCTTCTACCCTTTGTGGAAAATGTGTGGAAGTATGCCCTGTAAAAATACCTTTAACCGATATTTTACTTTCGAATCGGCGAAAAGCAGTAGAACAGAACTTACGTCCCGAAGCTGAAAAACTTTTGATGAAAGGCTTTAAACTCATGAGTTCAAAACGTATAGGCTTTGATTTATTTCCTGGCTTTTTGAAGAACAGCGGAACTTATCCGTTCAATTATATGGGTTGGGGGCCTAAGCGTACTATGCCAACATTTGCTAAACAATCTTTTTCACAACAATACAAAAAGAAACAGGATTAATGTGTATTTTTACACAGAATTTCTACAAGCTCAATTTTTATTTTTCCAAACGAAAACAAATATGAAACGAACAGCATTATTCTCTCTTATTCTATTTCTTGTTACAATATTCTATTCATCTTGCCGCGAAGATGTATATGCCGATTGGAAACTTCAAAATGAGCAATGGTATCAAATACACAAAAGTGACCCCGGATTTCAACGTGATAGTATCACCGGACTTTGTTGGAAAGTGATACATCAGGGTTACCAACGTAAACCTAATGCAAGCAGTTATGTTATAGCAACTTATAAAGGAACACTTGTTGATGGTTCTACTTTTGATTCAGGAACTGAAGCCTTCTTAGGAAAAGTGTCCGGATTAGTACCTGGTTTTCAGGAAGGAATAAAAAAAATGAATGGCGGTGGATATTATATTTTTTATATCCCAAGCAAGATTGGCTATGATACTGTAAGCACTAAATCTGCAATTCCACCCTATTCAAATTTAATTTTCGAAGTAGAATTAATCGATTCGTATTAATACAACAAAGAACGTAAATTAAAAACCGCGCCATGAAAAAGTTACTTTTAATTGCTTTTTGTTCGATTGCCGGTTTGGCTTTTGGAACCGAATATACAGTCAATACTGTACCCAATCCAATTAAAACAAATGCTCATGCGTTTGTAAGTAATCCCGATGGGATATTGAAACAGGAAACTGTCGATCAACTGAACGTAATGATTGATTCGCTCCGCACGCAAACAGGGGCTGAAGTGGCTGTTGTTGTGCTAAACTCAATTGGGAATGAAGAAATTAAGTCATTTGCTGTCAGTCTTTTTAATAATGAAAAATGGAAAATTGGTAAAGCAAAACAAGACAATGGTTTACTGGTTCTATTCGTACTAGATCAGAAAAAAGTCACTTTTGAAACAGGTATTGGTATTGAGGGTATTTTGCCTGATGCGATTTGTAAACGAATTCAATACCAGAATATGGTACCCGAGTTCAAAAAAGGCGATTACGATGCCGGATTATTAGCCGGGGTACAACGAATTAATTCTATCATACGCAAAGAACCCGTTCCGGAAGAAGTTGTAGCCCCAATTCCATGGAATCAGATTTTGCCACTTGCCGGAGCTGTTTATATCATTTTAATCATTTTGAGTTGGATTTGGATGAGTAATTCTATCCAAAAAGTAAAAACAAACTCGAAGTTACCTAACAACATTGCACGTTTCAAGGCATTAAAAACCGAAAAAGCAGGCATTGTAAGCCTGTTTTCGCTCATTCTACCCATTGTAGGTTTTGCGGGCATACTTTTCTTCGCTCAACCTATTTATTTACTACTACTTATTCCGGTTCCATTTACTACAATTCCGGCAAATATATACGGACGAATCGTCATGACCAAAATCAGACGTGAGCCTATTGTGTGTAATGAATGTGGAGGAAAAATGCACCTCTTATCTGAAAAAGAGGAAGATGCACATTTGAAACTCGCTCAGCAATTCGAAGAGCAATTACATGCTACCGATTACGATGTATTTGTATGCGATACGTGTAAGAATGAAGCGATTTTCACGTTAGATAAACCGAGTGCGTACTCAGAATGTCCAAAATGCGGAACAAAAGCGTTTATTTTAAAAGATAAACGAACAATTGTTGCACCAACATATATCAGTGCTGGTACAGAACGAACAACATACCACTGCAAATTTTGCGGTTACGAAGAAAACGACAATCATAATATCCCACGTTTAACCCGAACAAGCGGTGCCATAGTAGGCGGAGCTGTTGCCGGAGGCCTTTTCAGTGGAGGAGGCGGTTTCGGCGGAGGTGGAAGCTTTGGAGGTGGCGGTGGCGGAAGCTTCGGAGGTGGCATGTCAGGCGGAGGCGGAGCTACAAGTGGCTGGTAAATCAATTATAATCAACAATTAATTCTCAAAAACAACTTTTCTACAAATAAATAAAACACTACAACAATGAAAAAGAGCACTATTATTTTACTTTCAGTAATTGGACTAATTGCTGTATTAGTATTATGGGGAATGTCTACATATAACGGCTTAATAAGCCTAAGAGAAGATGTAAATAGCCAATGGTCAAACGTTGAAAGTCAGTATCAACGCCGTTCGGATTTGATTCCAAATCTTGTTGCGACAGTTAAAGGATATGCAACACACGAAAGTTCAACTCTGGAAGGTGTTGTGGCTGCCCGTGCAAAAGCAACTCAGGTAACAATTGATCCGGCTAAACTTACACCTGAAAAATTACAGGAATATCAGGCTGCACAAGGTCAGGTTAGTTCTGCTTTGGGTAAATTACTTATGATTACCGAAAATTATCCGGATTTGAAAGCAAATCGAAACTTTCTTGAATTGCAAGCACAACTGGAAGGAACTGAAAACCGCATTTCGGTTGAACGACAACGTTACAACGATGTAGCTAAACTCTATAATGTACCTGTTCAAAGAATGCCAAGAGCAATTATTGCATCAATGTTTGGGTTCGATAAAAAACCATATTTCGAAGCCGAAAAAGGAACTGATAAAGCTCCTGCAGTAAAATTCTAACACAATTCATCAAATGCTCAAAGGCGATTGACGCCTTTGAGCATTTTTTATATCACAAAACTTATGTCAACAAACACATATACACCGGCTGCCGATCGTTATTCTAATTCTGTAGGTTTTCAAAACTGCGGACAAAGTGGTTTGAAATTACCACGCATTTCGTTGGGATTGTGGCACAACTTCGGCGATGTAGACGATGCCAACGAAGCATTAAAAATGATTGAGTTCGCTTTCGATCATGGCATTACTCACTTTGATTTGGCCAATAACTACGGAACTCCATTTGGAAGTGCCGAAACAAATTTTGGAAACATGCTTAAAAAGCATTTTTCCGGTTACCGCGATGAAATGATTATCAGTTCCAAAGCGGGTCATATCATGTGGGATGGTCCTTACGGCGATGGTGGCTCACGCAAATACATGATGGCAAGCCTGCACCAAAGCCTTAAACGCATGCAACTGGATTATGTGGATATTTTCTATTCGCACCGCTACGACCCCAACACGCCACTGGAAGAAACAATGGGAGCCTTATCGGATATGGTGAAACAAGGCAAAGCACTCTATGTAGGTATTTCAAAATATCCCGAAGACAAAGCACGCGAAGCCTATCGCTTGCTGCGCGAAAACGGAACGCCCTGCCTCATCAATCAGGATCGTTACAGCATATTCACCCGCGATATCGAAAAATCGGTATTACCCTTGGCAGCTGCAAACGGTGTTGGGACCATCATATTTTCGCCATTGGCACAAGGCATGCTCAGCGATAAATACCTGAACGGAATACCCGAAAACTCACGGGCTGCACACAGCTACGGCTTTTTACAGAAGAGTCAACTGACACCTGAGAAAATAGCCAAAATCAAGGAATTGAATACAATTGCTCAGCAACGTGGACAATCGTTGGCACAAATGGCCCTGGCATGGTGCCTCAGAACTTCGGCCGTGAACTCGGTAATTGTGGGTACAAGTTCTGTTCAACAATTACAGGACAACATCGATGCTGTAAAGAATTTATCGTTTACCGATGAGGAACTCTGGAGAATTGGCGAATTAGGTGTTTAATCATAGTTCTGAGTTTCGAGATTAGGGTTTAAATTATATTTTTGATGAAAAAAGGAAGAAAATTATTAGTCCTGGGCAGCTTGCTTATCAGCTTTATGGTGGTTAGCTGCGACGACAGCTATATTTCATCTATTCCTGATTTTCCGGTATGGCTACAATTGAACCTGACAAGCACCTACCCCACTTTTCGGAACTCATACAATAAATCTCTCACTTTTGAGAAACCGATTTTTGAAACCGACCGGATTGGATATGGTGGAATTCTTGTTTATACAGGCTTCGATGGACAATATTATGCATTCGATATGAGTTGTCCGTATGAGCACAAAGCCAAAATCAAGGTACACCCCAATGATGTAGGACAGGCTATTTGCGATAGTTGTAAATCGGTTTACGATATTGGTTACGGCATCGGCAATCCTTCTTCCGGAAAATCAAAAGAAGTACTCCGGCGATACAAAGCCAATTTATCAGGCGATATTCTAAGCATTACAAGATAAAAATAAAGGCTGACTCATTTTTTTTGAGTCAACCTTTATTGCTTTTATAAATCAACTATTAAAGTTGGGCAAATCCTTGTTCCAAATCTGCTTTGATATCAGCTATATTTTCGATACCAACTGAGATACGTAGCGCTCCGGGGAATACACCTGCCGAGATTTTATCTTCCGGTGAAAGTTGTTCGTGGGTAGTTGCAGCTGGGTGAATAATCAACGATTTTGCATCACCTACGTTAGCCAGGTGGCTAATCAGTTTCAGGCTGTCAATTAATTTATCCGCTTTTGCAGCATCACCTTTCAGTTTGAACGAAAGTACACCACCGAATCCACGTTTCAGGTATTTGTTAGCCAACGCGTGGTATGGGCTGCTTTTCAATCCTGGGTAGTTTACA
>Ga0302215_10001932_pt1 | contig 14493 bp, 10 predicted proteins | sample II_Fen_N3_1_FD_194580 | JGI IMG/M metagenome (GOLD analysis project Ga0302215, IMG submission 194580) | Peat permafrost microbial communities from Stordalen Mire near Abisko, Sweden - II_Fen_N3_1 | ecosystem: Environmental > Terrestrial > Soil > Wetlands > Permafrost | place: Sweden: Abisko...
ACAACCGGTATAATCTCAGGAACACCAACAACAGCTAGTGCAACAAACAGTTATTTGGTAACTGCCAGCAATACCAACGGTAGCACGAGCTTTGCCGTGACTATCACAATAAATGCTGTGGGTGCAACGAATGTAGCTCCAAGTAACTTGATTTACGCTACTCCGGTGGTTTATGCCGCAGACATTGCTATAACCAATATAACTCCTACTATAATTGGTACAGTAACAAGTTATGTTGTTAGCCCAAGTTTACCGGCAGGTTTGAGTATTGACGGCGTAACCGGTATTATTTCAGGTACTCCAAGTGTAGTTACGCCAGCCGCTAATTACTTGGTAACCGCAAGCAATAGCTTTGGTAGTACAAGCTTCATAGTAAACATTACTATTGAAATAGCAATTACGATAGATCCGATAAATGCCGGAAATCCAATTGTAACTTGTGAAAATTCAACCGTTGATTTTGATTATCAACGATTGTCGGGTACACCAACTCAGTATAAAATGACTTTTGATGCAGCTGCAATTGCTGCCGGCATTCAAAATATCGGTTATACTAATTTGCCAACGCAGGCAGCTAATGGAACTCTCACATTCGGTGTTCCAAGTGGTGTTCCGGATGGAATTTATCATGGTACTTTACAATTCAAAGATGCTTTAGGTGTAGAAAGCATAAGTTTCCCATTCCAATTTATAGTCAATGTTAGCAAAAACTATATTATTAGTAAATTTGATGATGTTGTATTGTGCGACAATAGTAGTAATCGTTTCACAGCTTATCAATGGTACAAAAATGGTGTGGCCATTGAAGGAGCTACTGCTCAGTTCTATTGCGATCCCGAAGGCTTAGTAGGTCTCTATTCTGTAGTAGTAACAACCGTAGACGGACAAAAACTTACTACATGTCAGAAAGAGTTGAATACTCCATTAGTTCAGCAAATCAAGGTATATCCTAATCCGATTAGTACAAGACAAAAATGTACAGTTAAATTAATCGGATTTGATGATAGAGAACTTGAAAATGCCGTATTAACTATCTTTGATGTCGCCGGAAACAAAGTGTACTCCTCCAATATGGTACGTCAATTAAATTCGATTGATTTACCAGTTATTCAAGGTATTTATATCGGACACGTTGTAACTGCAAAAGGATCAGACCGAGTATTTAAAGTAATTGTCAAAGAATAAATGAACAATGGTTCACAGGGATTTTATCTCTGTGAACCTCAAATAAACCAAGTGAAAATCTCTTTCAAAAAAATAAAGAATATGAAAAAGCAAATCATAATAGGAGTAAGCTTGCTTGTTTTTGGCAGTCTAAAGGCTCAGTACATACCAAAACATTATTTGCATTTTGACATTGGTGGTGGTCTACATAGCCTTGAATACAATCTCCAAAATGGAACACAAAAAGGGCAGTTCGGTTATACAGTGGATGCTGCATATAGCTACTTCTTTAAACAAAATTGGGGAGTAAAGGTGGGTGTAGGTATTCAATCATATGCTGCACAGTCAACGCTTAATTATTTGTCGAGCATACCAACTGTTGATACTAATGGTGATTTAGGAGACTTTAAAACGAACTATAATAATTGGCAGGAAATGCAACAAGCTTTATTCTTGGATATTCCGTTAGAAGTTCAGTATCGACATTTTTTTAGTGAAAAAATAAGCCTCTTAGCTTCTTTAGGTGCTAAAGTGTCAATCCCGATCGTTGCTAGCTATAAAACAAATGGAGAGGCAATAGCTACAACCGGTTACTATAGCCAATGGAATGTAGAATTGTACAATTTACCTCAACATGGTTTTAGCGCCAATACAAATAATTACTCTGGCGGTTTGTCCTTAAAAACAGCTTATGTTGGTATTGCAGATGTAGGTTGTTTATATTCACTTTCAAAACAAATGAGTCTTTACATGGGTGCTTATCTAAATTACAGTTTAAATAATATATTAACCCCTGATACAAAACAAATATATCAACCTGATGGCGTTTACAATGGCATTTTTGCGTCTAATCAACTTACAAAGGTAAATCCTTTGGCAGTAGGAGTGAAGGTCGGATTGACTTGGCAGTTAAAGGATCGTTGGTTAGTTGTGAGAAAACACGCAGAACAAAATGGAAATAATTCATATATAAATACAGAGCATCTTAAAATAAAAGATTCAGATGGTGATGGCGTTCCGGACAAATTAGATAAATGTCCGAATACTCCGAAGGAAGCCAAAGGATTTGTCGACAAAAATGGTTGTCCACTCGATACCGATGGAGATGGTGTTCCTGATTATTTAGATAAAGATAACCACACACCTTCGGGAGTAAAAGTTGACGCTATGGGTATTCCGCTTGATTCGGACGGTGATGGTGTTCCTGATTATCTCGACAAATCTCCAAATACTCCGAAAGAAGCCAAAGGATTTGTGGATGCGAATGGTATTCCACTTGATACCGATGGGGATGGCGTTCCCGATTATTTGGATAAAGATAACCACACACCTTCAGGCGTAAAGGTTGACGCTGTGGGTATTCCGCTTGATTCGGACGGTGATGGTGTTCCTGATTATCTCGACAAATATCCAAATACTCCAAAAGAAGCCAAAGGATTTGTGGATGTGAATGGTTGTCCACTTGATACCGATGGTGATGGTGTTCCCGATTACCTCGATAAATGTCCACGATTAGCCGGAGTGGCCTCCAATAACGGTTGTCCGGAAGTTAAAAAGGAAGTGAGAACGTTACTCAAAAAAGCGTTAAAAGGTATTTCTTTTGAAGCCGGTAAAAGTACCATTACCAAAGATTCTTACAATGTTTTAGACAAGATTGTTTTAGTATTTAAGTCGAACCCAACATATTTAGCCGAAGTACAAGGACATTCCGATAGTGAGGGTACTGCCGAGTTAAATAAAATTTTGTCTCAAAAAAGAGCGAATGAAGTACGCACTTATCTGATAAAACATGGAATTGATGAAAAACGCCTCAAAGCAGTTGGATATGGCGATACAATGCCTATGGGCGACAACAATACTGTTGAAGGCAGGGCATTAAATAGGCGTGTGGAATTTATTGTGAGTTTTGAAGAAGTAAGTTTTAAATAAAATGTGTAGAAGACGGATTTCTGAGATTTATCATTAAATTCTTCTTAGCTGATTACTTCGCCAACTTCACTAATCTAGTTTCGACTTTTGGCTGCTGTGCTTTAAATTAAGTAGTTATATGTGTTTTGATTAATGATTTATAACTAATGACTAATAATAAATAGTTAGTTAAACCTTCGCCCTTTGGATCATCTCCTTGTATAGGGGAGATTGTTTGGTTGCGGTAGTGATAAAGGCTGCAATGTGTGGCTGAATAAGACTTTATTTAATTATAAGTTCTATAGTAGTGGCATACTTGTAAAACGTCTGGACGACTTTATATTTTACGAAAAAGCATGGAAAGATCGGAAAAGCACAGAGATGTAAATATTTCTATTCAAAAGGATATCTGTAATGGGTGCAGTAATTGTGTGTCAACTTGTCCTGTATCAGTATTTACACTACAGAATTTGAAGTCGGAAGTTATAGCTTCAAATTTAAGTGCTTGTACAGACTGTGAACGATGCGTTATGTCTTGCCCTACAGGGGCTATACTTATAGAACATTTGTTTTTGGCTTTAGATTACCCTAAAAGTTTGAATAAAAGTGTTATTCTAAGAGATTTTAAAAGTCTATTGCATAGAGTGCAGGAGCATAAAGGAGTTTTTAAATTTAAGGATACTTCTATTGACCAGTTTAAAGTAAAACAGATTTTGGACACAATTCAAGATGCTCCAATAGGATTACCCCCTTCTAAAGTACATGTATTAGTTGTGAATAACCCCAAACAGGTAGATGCCTTTATGCATGGAATGTCAGTAGTATTAAGAGATGGCTATATGATAAAAAAGTTTTTAAAGTTGAATAAAAGTTATGGAGGTACTGCAATTACTGAAATACTCTATGGGAGAGAACATTCACTTTTTGATATAAATTTTGAAGATTTTGCATGGAAGAAAAGGAGATTTTCATTAAATGCACCTTTGCTCATGTGCTTTTATGGTTTGACGGATATTGAGCATGGTGGGGTAGTTAATGCAAGTGCTTATGCCATGGCAGTTGGAGAATATTTGGGTTTAGGAACCTGTATTCTTGTCTGTTCCTCAACTCTAGGTCTGAATCGAAGACGTGAAAGCATGTTCAATAATAAATGGGGTGTGGACTTTTGGTCAGACAAAGGCGGTGGGGTAGTCGTTCTGTTTGGTTATAGGGATGATGTGTGTTAATATATGAGTTCGGCCGTTTGTAATTTGAAAATAATAAATCAATGATTTTTAAGGAAATATGTAATAGTTGTGGTGTGCCTCTGCGAAAAGACCCTGCAGGTTATAGAACAAATGCTGATGGAAGTACTAATATGAAATATTGTAGCTATTGCTATTAAAATGGTGAATTAACATATACAGGCACTTTAAGTGATTTACAAAACTATTGTCGATTGCGAATATTTTCAGAAGGATATATTCATTTTACAGCTAGGTTATTTTCAAAGAGTTTAAAACAATTTACTTCTTGACGATATAAACGTAAAAAACTATCAAGTAAGTGGTAAGGAATAAAAAGTGAGTAGTTGATAATAGTGAGTAAGAAAGTAAAGAGTTATAAGTTGAAAGTCTATCTATCTGAATATTGCTTTGAAAAAAACATATCATTAAATAATTTTAATTACTTATATACTTTCAAAAAATAGTGCGGTATGAAAAAAATCATTGTATCTCTAACAATCGTTGCATGTGTGACCGGATATGTTTCCGAAATTAAAGCTCAGAACGATATTTCAAACATTTTTAAAGCTGGTGTGACCGACTTAAATAAAGTGGCTAACGGTTATTTGACGCCTGTAGGTAACTGCTTTTCTGCCGGTTTGGGTTCAAACTGGTACAATACCGCAGAGGTACATAAACCTTTTGGTTTCGATTTGACGGTAGGCGTAGGAGTGGTTCAAGCTCCTGTCGAAGACCAACTGTTTAGTTTAGTAGGTTTAACTAATCTGAGACCAACTATCGCAGGTACAACTCAAGCACCAACATTGGTTGGAACCGGTAAAGGAGTGGAGTTAAATCTTATGCAGCCTAAAACGTTAGGGGGGGGAGTTGCCAATCCACTTTGGAACAATGGTACAGGGAAAATCAGTTCATTTACTACACCTGGAGGACTTTCACAATACATACCAACTGCCAGTGTTCAGTTGACTTTGGGATTGCCTTTAATTAATGATGTGTCGGTAAGATATGTTCCTAAGGTTAGCCAATCGGGTTTTGAATTGTCTATGTGGGGAGTAGGTATTAAACATAACTTTAAACAATGGATTCCGGGTGTAAAACTTCTTCCATTCGATGCATCCATTTTGGTTGCCTACAATAAATTTGATGTGAAATATGCTTTCCCCACTTCGGCTCAGATTACACCGGATATGTTGGTCGGAAGTGACTTTGCACATGAACAATCAACCGCCGATTATTCCAATCAGGCTATGAGTATAAGTGCCAATGCGCTAACCGCTAATGTGTTGATTTCTAAAAAGCTGGCTTTTATTACTCCTTATCTAGGTTTTGGCGTAACCAAAACCACGTTTGATTTATCTATGACAGGCAATTATCCTGCTTTGGGAGATTTAAAAACTCAAGTGATAAATGGTGTAACAGGTCCGGCTTTAAGTGCCGATGGAAAACCAATAATGCAAATAGCCAATTTAACTGACCCAATTAAGATTAGTTCCAGTGAAGTTATGCCGAATGCAACGGTTGGACTTCGTTTAAAATTGTTTTGGATCTTGACTTTGTCTGGGCAATATACATTCCAAAAATACTCGGTAGCTTCTGTTGGAGTTGGTCTCAATATCCGATAATGTAATCCGGTTTATCAGAATGTATGTTTCCTAACCCGAGTTTTAAGTGCTTGGGCTTCATCGTTTTCCAATTGTATCACCTCAAAAAAGAAATATTTCAAATAATTAACAATCTGCTTTCGCACTATTTATTGACAATTATCAATAAATAGTGCGAAATTTATTAAGTAGGATGCTGTTTATTTGTAGCAGTATTTGAATTTACTGGTGGCTGTAAATTACAAGAAATTCTAAGCATTCAATAGGTCGTTATAAAATTTTATTTTTCAACGCAAAGACACTCACTTGCAAAGCTGCAAAGAAAAATTTTAAAAGTTTTTCTCTTTACGTTCTTTACGAATATATTTGATTATCTGATTATTATAATATGAGGCTTAGCGTTTAACTTTTAAAATTATATATGTTGTTTTTCAATTATATGTAAATGACAATTATTTGATTACGAAGTCTATAAGTAATTTTCAACTACCCGTTGTGAAAGTAATAATCAGAGAAACAGACTATAATTGCTAACAGCTACCTGCTAAAATATCTATTAAATGAAAACTCCTCGTAAAATTTTTTCGAAAATAATAGGATTTTTGAAGCCTATTGATAAATACAATGTTGAAATAGTAGAACATACAAACTTAAGAGAGCTTCAAGTGTTGTGGGAGCAAATTTATACTGATAAATATGTACTAATAGAGCCAATATACTGTAAATGGAGTTGGCTGAGGATGACTTGGGTATTTGCATTTGAAGTATATCGACAATGTGATTAGTATATTTCTTATTGCAGAATTGAATTGAATTGTTTTTTATATAGCATATAAAGTTGATAGTGACTGTTTTTTTATGTTGAAGGATGTCTATTTAATATATATGTTATTTAAGTCCGTGAGTTAAATTGATAAATATACAATGATTAATAATCTATTTACATTAGTCGCTATTTTTAACTGAATGATTAATCTTTAATTAATGCCTAGTAATATGTATAAGTATCTTACACTAATTGACGATGTTAAGGAGGTTTTAGTAATGATGAATTCGCTACCAACTTGCACTATTCTATTTGATAGTAATGGTGGATTGGTGGATATGAACAAACTAGCCTCTGATTTTTTGCAAATTTCAAGTACGGAAGATTATTTGAAAAAGAGATTTCGAATTAATACAGATTATTTCTATTTGCAAAGTGTTATTGAGGAATTAAAAACAGGAAAAACAATCAGCAAGGGAAAACTGAAATTTCAGCGTCAAGATGATAGCGTTGTTTGTGTTGAGTTTAATGCAAGCATGCTCTATGGACTCCAAAAGATATTCATTTTTCAGTTTTTTGAGATATCATCAACAGAGAAACTTGATTTTAGGTTAATACTAAATTCGACATGCCATGACATAGTAAGGCTTCAGTCAAAAATTACAGAATTGGGCAATAGTATGTTAGGAGAGTTAAATAATACTCAAGTTAGAATTACAAATTCTGAAAATGTAATTTGTTCTTTGTTAAATGGATGCATTGGTTTAACCCCAAATGAAGTTGCAATGTGCGAATTAATTACTAATGGTTTGTCCATAAAAGAAATGTCAGTGGCTTTGAATAAAACACAAAACAATATTTATGGAACTTTAAAGCGAATTGCTTATAAGCTTAATATGAGATCAGTGAGTGACTTGCGTCGACAGCTTAAGGGACTTGCTGCATAAAACTTGCTAAAGTATATGAAATTGCCTCGACCTTTATAATGTGTCGTTTTATAAACAATAGCATGAGTGTCCACTTAAATTAATTAAGGTATTGTTTATTCAAATTTTACTTCGAATTGGACTTTTAACTGATTTGTAAGTGACTCAATGACGGACTATATATTCTTTTTGAGATATTTTCTATTTTAAATATTGGGGGGTATTTGTGGCAAGAAAAAAAATCAAATCGTCACGCAACTATTTTACTCTGATAATACCGCTAAATAATGACTTCATAAAATAGTTAACGGTTTTAAGTAGACACTGATGTTATTGTTTATGAAAAGAATAGAAGAAATGGAAGATTTAAAAATAGATGATGATAATTTAGAAGATAGTGTTCAGAAGCAAAAAAATGCGCTCATTTCACTTGTTCAGCGTATAGAAAACAAGAACGCAGTTGATAAAAATGATTTAAATACAGGTAAGTCCCTAGAGAAGGCCAGGGATAGTAAGAGTCGTGAAAACTCAAGTTTTATAAAACGGCTATTGAATTGGTTCTGATATATGATAAAATGCATTTGAGTATTTTTTAAATATTGTAAGACTTTGACTAGTTAAATATTGTTTTGTAAAACATACACTTTAATTGTTATGAGAACACTAGTTGATTTAATAAGTGATGTAATTGAGAGAATAATTGAACTTAGTATATATGTCTGTTTAATAGTTTCTGTTATAGTAACAGCTTGGTTTATCTATAATTTAGTAATTTATCATATAAAAGAAAATGCAGACTCTAAATTGCCGGATGAAACATCTGAAATACAACGATAATTTTTTGTTTCATAAGACTTTTTAAATTCTGGTCGAATAGACTGCAAATAATTATGATTTTCGAACCAGTTCGTATTGACTGTTTCAATCGTTATCACATTTTATCATATAACTAATAAGTGCATTGTTAAATCTATCTTGCCTGTATTAAGTAGTTATAAGTATTTAGTTGCAAGTTACAATGCTGTAAATCCGTATATTGCCTTAAAAAAACATATCGTTAAATATTCCAAATTACTTATACGTCTTAATATATGTTGCTTATCATCATTATTTGTGTAAGTAAATTGTGATTTATCCACTATCTGCTTTTATATCCACTTATTTTCATCTTTTCTAATAGATAATAAGCTATATAATTTGTAGAAATATACCTCCCAAACTTTCCTATAGAGAACTTTTCTTCCGTCAAATATGTAGTTGAGCTGATAAATATGTATTTGTTGCCTGATTTTTATTTGGTGTTTCCGTCAATTCAATCCGAGGAATAAGTCTTTTTTATTCAGCTAAAATGCTAAGTTTGACTTTATTGATATTTGTCAATAAATTGTATAAAATACATAAGCAAAGATATTGTTTCTTTGTTGCTCACATATTTGATATATAAAAAATCATTTGCAATGAAATCAGTAAAGAATACAACCCTTAGTATTGATTCTTTGAACGAGAACATGATAAATAGCACTTTTCAAAATGCTATTTATCAATCAATAGAAGCTGATGAATATCAGTATGATATAGAAATGGAGTTGAATTGGCAAGTTGAGTTGAAAATTGAAAAGAGTGAAATCGGCTCTAGTCGAGATGCTATGTTAGTCGGAAGTGAGTTGGTTGATTTGAAAGCTATTGAAGTTCTGTGAATTGCTGATGTTGACCAATCCAATGTTGATTTAACTTGTTTAAAATAATGATTGTATATATTCTAGTTTAATGGATTGCTTGCTATATGTAATATCTTATTATTGTGGATATTGCTGTGCGCTAATTAATTGTTATTTGACGTTATTTTATGATATACAATGACTTAAATTTTTTTTTAAGTATATACTAATTTCGAGCACATACTTATTTACGTTAAAATTTATTGTTATGAAACGAAAAATTTTCACTTTTCTCTTATGTTGTGCGGTAGGATTTACCTATGCACAGGATGCTACTGTCTTTGGAACAAAAGATGTACTTATTGCCGATTTTGAAGAAGGGGGTAAGACTCCACTTGTAACAGATGGTTTATGGGTTGATGGGCTTATGACGATCCCAAATTCAACACAAAGTCTTGATTTAAAACTCGGTGATAACCCGAATCCAGAATCAGCCAAAAATACTAGTTTAATTGTGGGTGATTATACACGTCCTGCGGGTGGATGGAGATCACTTTATATTCGCCTCGATAAAAGTGTTGATTTCGCTAAAACCCCTTATTTTCAGTTTTTGATTAATCCTGTTTTGGGTAAATCACCTGTAAAAGGTACTACTCTTAGGGTATGGCTGAAAAATGATAAAGATGAGATTCCATCGATGGAAATATTATCGCAATGGGGTGATATACCACAGGGTCAATGGACTGCTGCTACCTCTTTCTTAGTGAAGCATAAATCGTCGGCGAAATATAATGTCATCGAGATACAGATAAATAATGGTGATTCAACAGCTAATGCTGGTGATACAGAGTATTACATTGACCAGATTGGATTCAAGGCACCAGCTGATGGCGTAGCATTGGCATCTACAATTTTTAACGAAAATTTTGGGGGATATAATGCCAATTGGAGTAACGGTAAAGTTTATAGACAAATTGGTTGGGAAAAAGGATACATCGCACAATTTGATTCAATCGGTGGATTTAGTTCAGGAATTCATTTTACGTGTAAAAATGTTGCTGTAGATACAGCATCTATACTTTGGGTTCGCGAATGGGGTATGGGTACTTTCTATGACGGATATTCCGGTGCAGGTCGTTTGGGGCTTACTCCTAAGTATAAAAGTAGTCTTGAAAGTGGTCCTATTGCTGTTAAGGATTATACAGATCTTCAATTAAGTTTCGGATTTGGTACGCAACAATTTTGGAATGATGGGGATATTGCAAAAGCAAGACCTAAGGTTGAAATCTCAGTAGATGGAGGAGGATTCTACGAAGTCTACTCTCCTAGTGAATTCCTTTTAGGTATAGTTGATAGTTTAGGGAATACAACGTATCAAGATCAAAAATTCAAATGGGTTGAATACCCGTTTACAACAATTGATGGATCTCCGCTTTCATCTGTAAATACTGTTAATATAAGAATGAGCTATGGAGCTGGTTGTGAATCTTGGGTTGATGATATGTGGTTTGCAGGAAAAAAAACGGTACAAGATGGTGTATCTAATCCTAAATCAGAAGCATTTAGTATATATCCAAATCCGGCTACTAAGTACATTCTTACTCCAAGTGCACAAAAAGTAACCATTACCGATTTGAATGGACGCATTGTAAACGAGGCTTTCAATTCAGATAAAGTAGATGTTTGTTCATTGGCTAACGGTGCTTATATTGTAAAAGTTAAAACTGTTGATTCAACCAAAGTTGGTAAGTTGATTAAAATATAATATTTAACTGAACATATATCAACGCTATTGGCTATTTGCTATTGCGTTGATATATGTCTCGTCAAATATGGCTGCCCAATCTTTTATCCTGAATCTAGAGTTTAATGACATAAATTTTGTTGAGACGAATCGTACACTTATTACTAATTTCGGCATTACTGCAAATGGTATTCAAGGTACTGCTCAGGTGTCGGTTCATCGATACGATAATTTGATTGTTAAGTATAGGGTGTGTTTGTCAGCCTATCTAACTCTTTTAATGCTTAGTAATGCTTAGTAATGCTGATAACACCAGTTTGATGATGGAAGTAATCCCACCCGCTCTCAACCCCGTATCTGTTCTTCGAAATCCACTGATGAATATCAGTTTGATTTAGAAATGGAGTTGAATGGGCAAGTTGAGCTGCAAATATCAAAAAAAGAAATTACTGGTAATTGACGAATGATATTGGCCAATTGCCAGTGAATGAAATGGTTGATTTGAAAGCCAAAGACGTTCTGTGAATTGCTGATTAATATAATTATAGATTTTGATCAAACTTAACCACAAATATTTACACTTAAGGTTATTGATTATTTGTTAGTCGCGGGATTTTTAAGAATACAATACCGCATAGATTGAGTTAATATAACTATCTGATACTCTACATTTATGAATAAGCTCAAATACTCCTTTTTTATCTTGTTGTTGTTTTGTGTGTTATCTCTAAGTGCACAAACAACTATTTTTTTCGATACTTTTGGGCAGTCAACAACTCGAAAGACCTCCTCGTATGTCCCAACAGGTCCCAATTGTTTTATTTTTGCAGATCCTGCTATGATAGATAATGCTGCAACGACAACGATTGATGAGTCTTATTTAAGTAAAGCTATTGAAAATAACCACTATGCTGTAATTGCTCCTTCTTGCATTTATACAAGTGTTAGCGCAAATTATAATCTAGGATATAAATTTTGGAATACGAGTGTTGCCGATCATACCGGAAATACCAACGGCGCAGCTTTGATAGTAAATGCAGGTGTTACATTAAACTCCTTTTATAAAAGACCCGTAACACTCACAGCGGGACAGTATTATCGTATTTCTTTTTATTACTATGTGGTGAATCCAACTTCAAAAATAGGTGCAAAGATAATAAGTCCATCAGGAAATACGGCATTACTAACTTTAAGCACCACTGATCTTGGTGCCTCCGGTGGCTGGTTGAAGTATTCGGCCGACATATATCTTCCTTCCGGTTGTACAACAGGTACATATTATCTTTCATTGGTTAATTTTAAGGAGCTAAATAATGGCAACGACCTCATGGTTGATGATATATTATTTGAAAATATAAGCTCATCAAGTTCATACAGTGCAATTGCATGTCCAAGTGCAGAACCCACCGCTACAAATGACTCAAAATTAAATCAGGCCATAGGAAGTACTGTAATAATTGATATGTTTGCAAATGATATATTGACCAATGGAACTACCGTAGCAACAATATCTAACTCTTCCATCACTTTGCTAGCTCCTCAAGGGGGAAGTTTGACTACCCAATGGTATGGATACAGTATTGTAGTACCTAATGAGGGTGAGTGGCAATATAGTCTTATGGTCTGGGATGCAACAAATTATGGAAAGATACAGTTTATCCCCAGCAGTGGTTTCACTGGAAACCCAACACCGATTTATTATACCCTTACCGATAATTCAACAAATACAACTTCATCATTAGCCACAGTTACAATTACTTACAACGGGTATCCAACTGCAGTTGAAGATGCTGCTTCGGCAAGTGCCGGAGCTACAGTAAGTATTCCAATATTGACAAATGATAAAATGGCTGATGGAATTACTATGCCTACATCGGGTACGGTTAGTGTAACATTAATTGCCCCTACAGGAGGTACATCAACGGGTAGCACAGTAACAATGCCAAATGAAGGAGTCTGGATTTATAACTCCGGGTCTTTGGTGTTTGCTCCATTTTCTACTTTTAAAAATAGTCCAACTCCTATCAGCTACAAAATAACTGCAGGTAGTTATTCATCTGCTCCAGTATCAGTAACAATAAATGTAGCACCAAATATCTTACCGGTGGCTGTTGCCGATACGAAAACCACGGACGAAGATGTGGCAATTGCATTCAATGTTACCTCTAATGATACGGATGCCGATGGAACGATAGACGTTTCAACTGTAGATTTGGATCCGGTAACAACGGGTCGGCAAACAACTTTTACTGTTGCCGGACAAGGAACATATAGTGTTGATAATTCAGGTGTTGTTACTTTTACTCCGGTAGCAAATTATAATGGAACTGCTACACCTGTAAAATACACTGTAAACGATAATTTAGGTGCTACATCAAATGTTTCCACCATTACTATAACAGTGAATGCTGTCAATGATTTGCCGGTGGCTGTTGATGATAATGTATCAACCAACGAAGACACTGCCTTAAGTGGTAATTTGGCTGCCAACGATACCCCAAGTGGTGATGGTGGCAATGTGTGGTCAAAAGTCGCTGATCCTGCTCACGGCGTGGCAGTTGTGAATGCTAATGGGACGTTTACTTATACTCCTGTAGCTAATTACAATGGTCCCGATCATTTTGCATATGTAATTATTGATGCCAATGGAGATGCATCATCTGCTGCAGTAACGGTAACAGTTATAAGTGTGAATGATTTACCTGTAGCTGTTGCTGATAATGTATCTACCAACGAAGACACCGCCTTAAGCGGCAACTTGGCAACCAATGATACCCCAAGTGGTGACGGCGGCAATGTCTGGTCAAAAGTAACTGACCCTGCTCACGGTGTGGTTGTTGTGAATGCCGATGGTACTTATACTTACACTCCAACGGCTAATTATAACGGTTCCGATAATTTTAGTTATAAAATAACAGATGTAGATGGCGATATTTCTACCGCCAGTGTAACAGTAACAGTTATAAGTGTAAACGACCTGCCTGTAGCTGTAGCCGATAATATATCAACCAACGAAGACACTGCTTTAAGTGGTAATTTGGCTACCAACGATACCCCAAGTGGTGATGGTGGCAATGTGTGGTCAAAAGTCGCTGATCCTGCTCACGGTGTGGCTGTTGTGAATGCCGATGGGACGTTTACTTATACTCCGGCAGCTAATTACAATGGTCCCGATCATTTTGCATATGTAATTATTGATGCCAATGGAGATGCATCATCTGCCGCAGTAACGGTAACGGTTATAAGTGTGAATGATTTACCTGTGGCTGTAGCTGATAATGTATCTACCAACGAAGACACCGCCTTAAGCGGCAACTTGTCAACCAATGATACCCCGAGTGGTGACGGTGGTAACGTCTGGTCAAAAGTAACCGACCCTGCTCACGGTGTGGTTGTTGTGAATGCCGATGGTACTTATACTTACACTCCAACGGCTAATTATAACGGTTCCGATAATTTTAGTTATAAAATAACAGATGTAGATGGCGATATTTCTACCG
>Ga0302215_10001933_pt1 | contig 14485 bp, 16 predicted proteins | sample II_Fen_N3_1_FD_194580 | JGI IMG/M metagenome (GOLD analysis project Ga0302215, IMG submission 194580) | Peat permafrost microbial communities from Stordalen Mire near Abisko, Sweden - II_Fen_N3_1 | ecosystem: Environmental > Terrestrial > Soil > Wetlands > Permafrost | place: Sweden: Abisko...
TAGGCGATAAAGTTAAATATAAAAAATTAATAAACAAGCGATGTTTTATTTATTTTTTTATATATCTTTGCATTTACAATTTTGAAGCTAATCACAATAAGGACTATTCCGTTGTGAAAACATTTAAGGCGGGGCAACTCGCCTTTTGTGTTTCTTATACTACCACTTTTCTCTGCTCATTCTATTTTATTTCATACCTTTTCCAAAGCTTTAAACTTTGGAAAAGGTATTGATTCAATTCAAAAAACAAAGCCTGTTGTTTTTGTCTGATAATATATATACATTTGCGGCAAATTAAATAAAATTCAATATGAAGAAATTAATCCGGAATGCAGCAATTTTGTGTGCATTTTTAGCAGTGACCTCTGTGTTGTCTGCTCAATCTCTCAAAAAAGAGGTAAGCTCTATTCCTACAGTGAAGCTCAATAATGGAGTCAAAATGCCGGCTCTTGGTTTTGGAACGCTTGAACTGAATGACTCTTTGGGCATAAATAGTGTTGCACAGGCCATTTTACTTGGTTATCGCCTCTTTGATACGGCTACCATTTATGGAAACGAAGAAGCTGTAGGCAAAGGTCTTAAAAAGAGCGGAGTTGACAGGAAAAAGCTTTTTATCAGCACAAAGTTGTGGGTTAGCGACATGGGTTATGAAAACACAAAGAAGGCGTTTGAAAAATCGCTGAAGAAATTAGGTGTGGATTATGTGGATATGTACCTGATTCACCGTCCGCGTGGCGATGTGCAGGGATCGTGGAAGGCGATGGAAGAACTTTATAAAGCCGGTAAAATCAGAGCCATTGGCGTAAGCAACTTCGATTCTACTCAACTTGCCGATCTGGTTGCTAAAGCTGAGATTAAACCTGCTATCAACCAAATTGAATTAAATCCGTATTTTCAGGAACCCGAACTGGTAAAAGTGATAAAGAAATCGGGCATACAGGTGGAAGGTTGGTCGCCATTTGCACAAGGCAGAAACGGCCTGTTTACAAATAAAGTATTGGTCGAAATTGGGAAAAAATACAATAAAACGGCTGCTCAGGTAACGCTGAGATGGCTTATTCAAAGAGGTGTAGTTGTTATTCCGCGTACATCAAATCCGGCATTTATGAAAGAAAATCTGGACGTGTTTAATTTTAAACTGAGTAAAGCAGACATGCAACAAATTACCACACTGGATAAGAAAACCAGCCAGTTTCCTGAATGGAACTAACGGTTCTTTAGGAAATTGAATTCTTCAAATCACAAACAACATCGAAGGCGGGGCAACCCGCCTTTTTTAATTACTGTCACTATAATAAACAACCTTTCTCCTTTTGAACCTTTCGTTATACGAAGTGTTTTAAATCACAACTAAAACATGAACAAATGAAGTATAACGAATTAGGAAAAACCGGAGTTTTGGTTTCGGAACTCTGTCTGGGAACCATGACTTTCGGAGGCAAAGGTATGTGGCAGTCTATTGGACAATTACCTCAGGACGAAGTAAACGCCATTGTAAAAACATCGATTGACAGCGGAATAAATTTTATTGACACGGCCAATGCCTATTCCGAAGGTTTATCGGAAACACTGCTGGGCGAATCGTTGAAAAAACTCGGCATTTCGCACCAAAAAGTTATCATTGCCACCAAAGTACGGTTGCGTATGGGTGCCGGAGCCAATCAGGTCGGTCTGTCGCGCCTGCATATTATGGATTCGGTGAATGACAGTTTGCAGCGGTTGCAACTCTCGCATATCGATTTATTGTACATTCATGGAGTCGATCCGATTACGCCGATTGAAGAAACCATGCGCGGACTCGAGGATGTGGTTCGTTCGGGTAAAGTTCGTTATATCGGTGTGAGCAATCACCCGGCCTGGCAGGTAATGAAAGCCAACAGTTATGCGGAACGAATGGGTTGGACAAAATTTGTAGCTTCGCAAAACTATTATAGCATTGGCAGCCGCGACATTGAACGCGAAATAGTTCCCATGTCGTTGAGCGAAAATATAAGTATTATGCCGTGGAGTCCGCTTGCAGGAGGATTTCTGTCAGGCAAATTTACACGCGACAACCAGGTGGCAGGAAACAGCCGCCGGGATTCGTTTGATTTTCCACCTATTAATAAAGAAAAAGCTTACGATATTATTGATGTGATGAATGAAATTGCAGGTTATCATCATGTGTCGGTAGCCACTGTGGCGCTAAACTGGGTGATTAAACTGCCGGCAGTAACCAGCACCATCATTGGTGCCAAAACGCTGGAGCAACTGAAAGACAATATCGCCGCGGTGCATCTTCAACTTACGGACACTGAAATGCAGCAATTAAATGATATTAGCGCATTGCATGCCGAATATCCGGGTTGGATGGTAAATCGTCAGTTGCAGGGTCGATGGCCCGATTAAATTTCACTTCTGCCCCCGGTTATAGGATAACTACTTATCAGGTCAGGAAGAAATCGAAAAAAACATAATGATTATAAAATTACAAATTACGATCTATTCCCATTCTTATTCCCCCTTTAGGGGGTTAGGGGGCAAATTATAAACAATCTAAAAACTAACTAAGATGAACAATTACAAAACAACAAAGGAAATTATAGAACACTACTACAATGAAATAAATAATAAAGGTGATTGGCAATCGTCAATATCCGATAATATTACGTTTACAAGCACAGGGAAAATTACATATACCAAAAACGAATACGTTGAAGCGACCGGCCGGTTTCTTCAGGTAGTAAAACATTTAAAAATAAACGAATTTATTGTTGAAGAAAATAAAGCCTGCATTACTGTTGAGTACAGCATACAATCACCATCCGGCAATACCGGAACCTGCGAAGTTGCAGAAGTTTTGATGGTGAAAGATAACAAAATCTATTCATCTTGTATTTTCTTTGACACAGCATTTTTCAGGAGTTTTATGGCTCAGAACTGATTCATTATTTTCCATCTAAATTGGTTTAAAATGTCATTTGAAGAAAAGCTTATCACAGAGAAAAATAACCCAACCAAATCTACAAAAGTTGATTTACCGGTACTCTCTTTCGAAACACAGGACGGTTTTGAAAAATGGTTGCAGCAAAACTACACAGAAACGAAAGGAATCTGGCTTCGGTTTTACAAAAAAAATTATGGAGCACCTACTGTTGTCTATGATGAAGCGCTGGATGTGGCCTTGTGTTACGGTTGGATTGACGGCCAGGTAAAAAAGTACGATGAGAAATCATATATCCAGAAATTCACACCACGAAGAAATAAAAGCATGTGGTCCAAACGAAATACGGAAAAAGCAGAAAAATTACTGGAAGCCGGAAAAATCAAACCATCCGGATTACTCGAAATAGAAAAAGCAAAAGCAGACGGTCGTTGGGAACGGGGCTATGACTCACCGGGAAACATGGAAGTCCCTCAAGATTTTATAGCAGAGATTTCAAAAAACAAAAAAGCACACGATTTTTTTAAAACACTGAATAAAACAAACTTATATACCATCGGTTGGCGATTGCAAACCGCCACGAATCCGCAGATAAGAATCAAGCGGATAAATGAGATCATGGAAAAGTTGGAAAAAGAAGAAAAATTTCATTGAGTAAACAGCCAATATATACAAAACACACCATTACTTAATATATTATAAAACCAAAATTCGGAAACGAATAAATATTATTTTTGCAAACAAAAAATTTAAACTTTATGGCAGACGACAAAAAAGAACCATGGCTCAATTACTTAGCTCTCACCACCATTATTTTTGCAGTAGCAGCAACCTTATCAACCTTTAAAGGTGGCGGTTATTCAACCAGATCCATGCTAAGTCAGGAACAGGCTTCCAACAAATGGTCGTACTTTCAAAGCAAAAGTCTGAAATTGTATCTTTACGAAACTCAGAAAGATGTAATGGAACTCGACACTAAACGGATTCCGAAAACCGATGCATCAACGTTGGAAGCTTATCAGAAAAAGATGACTGATTACGACCAATCCATTAAACGTTACGAGAAAGAAAAAACAGACATTCAAAACGATGCAAAAAAATTCGAAGCTCTTCGCGACGAAGCACAGAAACATTCGCAGGCATTTGGTATGGCAGTTATCTTCCTGCAAATATCCATTTTACTTTCTTCCATTGCGGCATTAATCAAACGCAAATACCTGTGGTACATGGCTATGGGGGTTGGTGTCGTCGGTCTGTTTTATTTCCTGAACGGATTCTTACTCTTTCTGTAAACTATCAATTGTCAACTATCAACTCAGATGATTCTATCAAACAATAAAATATTAATCACAGGCGGTGCCACGGGCATTGGACTCGGACTTACCGAAAGATTTATAGCCGAAGGTAATACCGTACTCATTTGTGGTCGAAGAGCAGTTGCTTTAAAAGCCGTTTCCGACAAATATCCAACAGTCATTACCCGTGTTTGTGATTTATCAAAGGCAAATGAACGGGAGCAACTTTATAACTGGATTCAAACCGAACATCCCGATTTGAATATTTTGATAAACAATGCCGGGATACAACAGGCTGTGCCACTTTCCGATACTGATTTCTACCCCAAATCAACAGCGGAAATTGCCATAAATATTGAGGCACCCCTTCACTTATCTTCGTTATTTTCAAACCTGCCTTTGTTGCATACAATTATGAATGTCAGTTCCGGACTGGGATTCGTTCCTATTGCCCGAATGGCAGTTTATTGTGCCACCAAAGCATTTCTGCATTCATTTACTTTATCGTTACGTCATGTATTGAAACCGAAAAACATTGAAGTGATTGAAATTATCCCACCGGCGGTCAATACCGAATTAGGCGGTCATGCCCGGCAAGGTTTTGCCCCATCGGTTGATGAATTTGTCGCGGCCGTATTTGAACAATTAAAAGAACAAAAAACAGAAATCACCTATGGTTTTAGTGAAGGAATGCTGAATGCCGGACCCTTAGAACGTCAAAAGGCTTTTGACAGGATGAATCAATAAAGTCCCAACATTTAAATCATTGAAAAAAACGCAAATTGTCAATCCATTTTGCGTTTTTCTTTTTTATTTAAATTAAAGTTGTATTTTTGCCTGTCAAAAACAGCAACTTTTCTTAAAAAATGCTGCCATTTGCGCCCCTTCAATCCATAGTACTAATTAAAAATCTCTCTCATGGAAGCAACAGTTTACAAAGTGTATAAATATCGTTGGATCATGCTTAGTGTGTATATGTTCATTGTGATTGTCAACCAATTACTCTGGATAACATTTGCACCCATTACCAGTGATGCCGTTCACTTTTACGGTGTATCGGACATACAAATCGGCGTACTTTCGATGTGTTTCATGATTGTTTTCATTTTTGTTTCCATCCCTGCCTCGTGGGTAATCGATACCTATGGCATTAAAATCGGAGTCGGGATTGGTGCCGTACTCACCGGAGTTTTCGGAATGATGCGCGGCATGGTATCCGGGTATGAGTGGGTGCTTATTGCCCAGATTGGCATTGCAGTCGGTCAGCCGTTTCTACTCAATGCCATCACTAAATTAGCATCGCGCTGGTTTCGTATCGAAGAAAGAGCTACTGCAGCAGGACTCGGAACATTGGCCATGTACATCGGTGTATTAGTAGGTATGTTATTGACACCTTATCTTACCAAAATATACGGAATTAAGGAGATGCTTTATATTTATGGCGTTATTTCCATCATTGCCGCCCTGGTTTTCATTTTGTTTTCGCGCGAACGTCCCATGTCAGCACCGTGCCACCCCGATCAGGAAGAACGCTCACTGGTTTTCGACGGACTCCGCGATACGCTGCATAACAAAAACTTCTACTGGCTGTTGCTTATCTTTTTTGTCGGTCTGGGAATTTTCAATTGCGTCACAACATGGATTGAAGATGTTGTCCGTCCACGTGGATTTAATGCCGAACAGGCAGGAATTTGTGGTGGATTGATGATTGTAGGCGGCATTCTCGGAGCGTTAATTATGCCTATGCTTTCCGATCATTACAGAAAAAGAAAACTTTTTATCATCATTGCTCTGTTGGGTTGCATTATCGGCCTGGTGGGCGTCACATTTGCAACAGATTATAATGTGTTGATGATTTCGGGTATGATATTGGGATTCTTCCTGCTAAGTGCCGGACCCATTGGCTTCCAGTATGGTGCTGAAATTACGTATCCCACTTCCGAAGGCACTTCCAACGGGCTTCTGATTCTTGCGGGACAGATTTCAGGGATTGCTTTTATTTACGCAATGGACAGTTTCAAAGATCCGGTAACGCATTCAATGACAAAACCGCTGGTAGTTCTTATCGGCCTTGCAATTATCGTGTTGGGTTTGTCTACGCAACTTACGGAATCCCCGTTTATGACTAAAAAACCGGATGTAAACAAATAATCGGATGAAGCAATTATTAAATCAAGTTCTAATCCGAAAGTCCCCCCAACGGGGGGATAAAGGGGGGTCAACGAAGTTTCATACCGGAATATCCATTTTACTTGGGTTCATTATTTTTCAATCGTCTTTTTTAAATGCTCAGGAAAACAAAAAGGATTCACTTCTGAACGAACAAATAGAATACATTCAACATTCACTGACTAAATCAAAACCGGGGTTGGATGCATGGTGGTACGGCTGGTTGGGAGCATACAGTGCTGCCACCGTGGGGCAAGGAATCATTTGTTTGACAAGTACTAAAAGCAGTGAAAAACCACTAAGACAGGATATGGTTCTCGGTGGAATAACTACACTTTTAGGTGCAGGATTACAACTTGTCACACCATTAACTATAAGTCGTAGTGAACTGGAAAATCTAAACCAAATGCCCGACAGCTCGTTGCAAGACCAGATTAAGAAACTTATTGTTGCAGAGGATTTATTCAGAAAGATTGCAAAAGAAGAAAAAGAAGGGCGTGGTTGGCAAATTCATGCGCTGAACGAAAGTGTAAACCTTGCCACAGGATTAATTACCTGGCTGGGCTACAAACGTACGGTGTGGGATGGTGTAAGTTGTTTTCTACTCAATACGGCCATTACTGAAACTCAAATATGGACTCAACCTTCCCGGGCAATGAGAGAGTATAAGAATTATTGCACAAAATACAAGACTTTCACAAAACATACTGCCTATACTCTCCAGCCGGAATATTTCCTGAACACATACCCCGGTGGAGTATCATTAAGAATTGTTTTTTGAAACGGAACGGCTCTTTGTTTCATCAATTCCTCTATTCTCAGAATATTTTCCTCACACGAATGTCTCGACCCGGCATACCGTTTAATCAGAATAAAAGTTGTATTTTTGCGCTCCAAAACCGTACGGACAAGTCGCGACTTGTCCTTTATTGAAAATTAAAAATGGCCAAAACTAAAAAACCACATCCGATTCTTACAAATGTTACCATCACCGATATTGCTGCCGAAGGAAAAGCCATTGCCAAAGTAAATGACATAGTGGTATTTGTGCCGTTTGTCGTGCCCGGCGATGTGGTCGACTTACAGGTAACCCGCAAGAAAAGCCACTTTATGGAAGCGCGCCCGATTCTTTTTCACAGTTATTCCGAAAAGAGAATCGAAGCAGTTTGCGAGCATTTTGGAATATGTGGCGGTTGCAAATGGCAGATTCTCCCCTACTCCGAACAAATCCGTTACAAACAAAAACAGGTTGTCGATAATCTGACGCGCATCGGCAAAATAGAATTACCCGAAGTTTCGCCGATTTTGGGTTCGGCTAAAACAGAATTCTACCGCAACAAACTTGAATTTACTTTTTCAAACAAACGCTGGAGAACGAATGAAGAGATTGCGGAAGGCAAAGTATTTGAAACGATGAATGCGGTCGGGTTTCACATTCCCGGTCAGTTCGACAAAGTGCTGGACATCAATAAATGCTTGCTGCAAACAGAAGATTCGAATGAAATCCGCAACGAAGTTCGCCGTTATGCATTGGAAAAAGAGTTGACATTCTTCGATTTGCGTTCTCAGGAAGGTTTCCTGCGCACCATGATGGTTCGCACCACATCTACCGGCGAATTAATGGTGATTATGGTTTTCTTTTACGAAGATAAAGAAACACAAGATGCCCTTTTGAAACATATTGCCGACCGGTTTCCGCAAATCACTTCACTTTTATATATTATCAATTCCAAAGCAAACGATACCATTACTGATCAGGAAGTACTGGTTTTCAAAGGGAATGAATGTATTTACGAAGAAATGGAAGGTCTGAAATTCAAAATCGGCCCGAAATCATTCTACCAAACCAATTCGGAACAGGCATACGAATTATATAAAATTGCCCGCAATTTTGCCGGCCTCACCGGAAACGAACTGGTTTACGATTTATATACCGGAACCGGAACCATTGCCAATTTTGTGGCACATCAAGCCAAACAGGTAATTGGAATTGAGTATGTTCCCGAAGCCATTGAGGATGCTTCTGTAAATTCAAAACTAAATAGTATCGACAATACGCTCTTTTATGCAGGTGATATGAAAGACATTCTGAATGCTGCATTTATCGAAAAACACGGAAAACCGGATGTTATTATTACCGATCCGCCACGAGCAGGAATGCACGAAGATGTAATTAAAGCTATTCTTTTTGCAGAACCAAAACGCATTGTCTACGTGAGTTGCAATCCTGCCACGCAGGCCCGTGACCTGACTTTGCTCGATGTCAGCTATAAAGTCACAGCCATTCAACCGGTTGACATGTTTCCACATACACATCACGTCGAAAATGTTGTTTTACTCGAAAAGAGATAATAGAGCCGGGAACAAAAACACTTTGAAAATCAAATAATTATAATTACAGAAGGCAAAAACAATCCTAAAATGTTGTCAGTTGGAATTATTTTGCTTTATTTTACATGATTTTTTGAGTATTAATTTTAACAGTTAACTTATGTCTGTAACAATTCGTGAAGTATCATCAAAGAAAGAATTAAAGAAGTTTATTTGGTTTGGAATCAATCTGTACAAAGATTGTGAATTTGCAGCTCCTCCTTTGTTAATGGACGATTTGCTTAATCTCAGCAAAGGAAAAAATCCTGCTTTAGACTTTTGTGAAGTTGCATATTTCATCGCATATAAGGATAATAAAATTGTTGGACGTATTGCAGGTATTATCAATCCTGTTTCGAACGAAACATGGAATGAAAAACATGCACGATTCGGCTGGTGCGATTATATTGATGATGTTGAAGTTTCCAAAGCACTTTTTGACAATGCAATTGCATGGGCAAAAGAAAAAAACATGACTGCCATTCATGGGCCGTTAGGTTTTACCGATTTAGACCGCGAAGGAATGCTTATTGAAGGTTACGACCAGCTTGGTACAATGGCGACTAATTACAATTATCCGTACTACGTAAAACACATTGAAAATTACGGATTTACCAAAGATATTGATTGGAAAGAATACAAAATTACAGTTCCTGAAGTTTTTCCTGAAAAGTATTTTCGCATTGCTGAAATTGTAAAACAAAAATACAATTTAAAATCAGTACAATTCAAATCAAGAAAAGAGGTAGTTGACAAATACTCTCTAAAAATCTTTAATTTGTTGAATATTTGCTATTCGCATTTATACGGCTTTACAAAACTGAACGAAAAGCAAATTGCATTCTATATTAAATTGTATTTCAGCTTTTTCCGCCTTGATACAATGTCTATTGTTGTGGATGAAAACGATGAGGTTGTTGCTCTTGGAATTGCCATGCCAAGTTTCACTAAAGCAATGCAAAAAGCAAAAGGAAGTCTGTTTCCGTTTGGTTGGTATTACATGCTACATGCACTTAGTAAAAATGATGTAGTCGATCTTTATCTGATGGCAGTTCATCCCGATTACCAGAACAAAGGTGTAAATTCGGTCATGTTTGCGGACATAATGCCTAACAGTGCCAAAAATGGTTACAAATTTGCTGAAAGCAATCCTGAACTGGAAACCAACACAAAAATGTCGTCACAGTGGGGAAGTTTTGAACATGTCAACCACAAAAAAAGAAGAGCTTATATCAAACAAATATAAAACAGAACAAGAAAAAGAGCAGTAATTTACATACTGCTCAATTTTTTTGTCAACTTATTCTACTCCGAAGTTGTTTAAATTTTGATATTCAGAATTATAAATTTTGGAATTCATTCAAATTCAAAGAATGACACGTAAATTCGATTTTTTAGTAATAGGTAGCGGCATTGCAGGCATAAGTTTTGCATTGAAAGCAGCCCAATATGGCAAAGTGGCTTTGCTTTGTAAAACAACATTGAGCGAATCAAACACTTCGTATGCTCAGGGTGGAATTGCTTCAGTAATGTATGAACCGGACAATTTTGAAAAACACATTGAAGATACACTCATTTCGGGCGATGGACATTGCGATTTGGAATCTGTTCAAAAAGTAGTTTACGAAGCTCCGTCGCAAATAGAAGAATTACTCAATTGGGGCGTTGACTTTGACAAAAATGAAAAAGGCCTTTTTGATTTGCACCGCGAAGGCGGACATTCCGAACACCGCATTCTGCATCACAAAGATAACACCGGCTACGAAATTCAGGAAAGCCTGATTCGTCAGGTAAAAGCGCATCCAGAAATTGAAGTTTTCGAACATTATTTTGCCATTGAAATTCTGACTCAACACCATTTAGGGCAAATTGTGACACATCATACGCCTAATATTGAATGTTATGGAGCATACGTTTTAAACCAACAAACCAATAACATTCATACTTTTCTGTCAAAAATTACGTTATTGGCTACAGGTGGTATTGGTAGCGTCTATTTAACCACCACAAATCCCGAAATAGCAACCGGCGATGGCATAGCAATGGTTCACAGAGCTCGTGGAATAATTCAGGACATGGAGTTTGTGCAATTTCATCCCACAGCTTTATATCATCCTGGCGAACGACCAACGTATCTTATTACTGAGGCAATCAGAGGGTATGGTGCTGTTCTCCGTACGCAGGATGGGAAAGAATTTATGCACAAATATGATGAACGAGGTTCATTGGCACCACGTGATATTACGGCCCGCGCCATAGACAATGAAATGAAAATGCGTGGTCATGATTTTGTATATCTGGATGTTACTAAGAAAAATGCTGAAGAAACCAAAATGCATTTTCCCAACATTTATAAGAAATGTCTGGACTATGGAATTGATATTACAAAGGATTATATACCGGTTTCGCCAACACAGCATTATCTTTGTGGTGGAATTTTGGTGGACATGAACAGCAAGTCGTCCATAAACAGATTGTACGCTGCGGGCGAATGTTCCTGTACAGGACTTCATGGAGCGAATCGGTTGGCTTCTAATTCATTGATTGAAGCTATTGTCTATGCGGATGCTGCCGTGAAAGATTCGGTTAAAATGCTTAATTCACTCAGTTTTAATGAATCAATACCAAACTGGAATGACGAAGGAACTTCACTTCCCGAAGAAATGGTTTTAATCACCCAAAGTTTCCGTGAAGTGGAGCAAATAATGAGTACATATGTCGGTATTGTCCGTTCAAACTTAAGGTTGAAACGAGCACTTAACCGATTGGAAATTTTGTATCGCGAGACAGAACATTTGTTTGAAAAATCAGTTGTTTCACGCGAAATTTGCGAATTGAGAAATGTAATCAGCGTGGCGTATTTAATTATAAAACATGCACTTGCACGCAAAGAAAGTCGTGGTTTACATTATACTGTCGATTATCCCGAACGAATGAAAAGTGAATCAAACAGTTGAACAGAATTATTTAAACGAATAAACTGATGAACAGAATTTCTACACTTTTATTTTTGATCTTTTTTGCCGGATTCATTTTTGCACAGAGCACTGCAAAAACTGACCAGCATTCATCATCTCAAAATATTGTGATAAAACTCGATGGATCTGTTCAGAATAACATCCCTAAAGAAAGTGAAAGTTCAACGCAGACAAACGTACAAACTACTGATAATGAAAACGTAAGTTTCAGCACAACGGCGGATGGCATTTACATAACCATTAACAAAGGCACCAATAAGATAAAATTATTTGCACTCACCGGTCAGTTATTACTGAACGGAGATTTATCGCAAGGCCGGTTTTTTATTCCTACCCGTAAAGGAATTTATTTTTTGAGAATTAATAATAATAGTTATAAAGTAATTTGTAAATAAAACACCGTATTCATCATGATCATTCACATTGTATTTTTCGAATTAGCTGAAAATGCTGAAGGAAAAACCAGAGCAGAAAATGCAGAAATAATTAAAGCAGAATTGGAAAACTTAGTTAATTTTATCCCTCAGATAAAAAAAATAGAAGTTGGAATTAACTTACCAAACGCACCTAAGACCAATTTTGACATCGCTTTGTATTCTGAATTCGAAAGTTTTGAGACTCTTGATATTTATCAGGAACATCCTGAGCATAAACGTGTAGCATCTTATATTGGTAAAGTCAGAACTTCACGTGCAGCTGTTGATTACGAAAAATAAAGATATTTTCCAGCATCAAGAGGTATTGATTATAGTCTATTTATGCATTCCAGATATGTAACAAGCCAACTATTTTAAAAATAATTAAAATAGTTGGCTTTTTTGTTTGTTTTACAAATAAAAACATTTATTTTTACACCCTATTTATAAAATATTATTAACCATTTAAATCCTTACTTTATGTCCGTAAACAAAGTTATTTTAGTAGGAAATGCCGGAAAAGATCCGGAAGTCCGTTATTTAGACAAGGATGTGGCAGTTGCAAACTTCACATTAGCAACTACCGAAAAAGGGTATACTGCTCAAAATGGAACGCAGGTTCCCGAACGTACTGAATGGCACAATATTGTTGCCTGGAGAGGTTTGGCTAAACTGGCCGAAAATTACATTCGCAAAGGAAGTCAATTGTACATTGAAGGAAAAATTCAGACCCGTGCCTGGGAAAAAGATGGTATTAAACGCTATACCACAGAAATTTACGCCGATACCATTCAACTTTTGGGCAAAAAACCTGAAACTATCGAAGCTATAAGTGCTGTAGCTGCTCCACCGGCAGATTCAATCGCTCCGCCTCCTCACGCAGAAGATGATCTTCCATTTTAATTTATAATCAAAAAACCGCTTCAGAAATATTGAAGCGGTTTTTTAATACGAAAAAAGCAACTCATTTCTGAATTGCTTTTTTGCGGTACGGACGGGACTCGAACCCGCGACCTCCGCCGTGACAGGGCGGCATTCTAACCAACTGAACTACCGAACCATTAGTAGTGCATTATTTTCTAATGCGGTGCAAAGATACGGCAAAATTTCATTTCCACAATAGGCACAACGGTTTTTTTGCTCAGATTTGAAAATATTTTTTCCTTAATTCCTCTCAAACAAGGCATTTCGAAAGGAAAAATTACTTGACAAACCGAATTTTTTAAGCAATTTGTTGATAAAAATATTGCTCTCCGATTAAAATGTTATCTTTGCATTTAGTTTATTGAAAAATTGTAATTTGAATGAAAGGAAATGATAATACAGCAGTACTTTTAATCCACTGCCCTGACCGACCGGGAATTTTAGCGGTTGTAACTGAATTTATTAATCAACACAAAGGAAATATTCTTTATCTGGACCAATACGTTAACCGCGAAGAAAGTGTATTCTTTATGCGGGTAAAATGGCAACTGGACGAATTTCAAATTCCAAAGGAAAAAATAGAAGAATATTTCGAAACACTTATTGCTTCGCGTTTTGGCATGGTTTTCAGGCTTTATTTCTCAGATATCAAGCCCCGTATGGCTATTTTTGTTTCCAAAATGTCACATTGCCTCTACGATTTACTGGCTCGATACGCCGCAGGCGAATGGCATGTGGAAATTCCACTGATTATCAGCAATCATCCCGATATGGAAAGTGTTGCCCGACGATTCGACATTCCTTATCATGTTTTCCCAATCACCAAAGAAAATAAAGCTGAACAGGAAGCACTCCAACTTGCGTTACTTAAAGAAAATGGTGTTACTTTTTGTGTTTTAGCACGTTACATGCAGGTTCTTTCGGCAGATTTTATTAATCATTATCCAAACCGCATAATTAATATTCATCATTCATTTTTGCCTGCATTTGCCGGAGCAAAGCCTTATCATGCTGCTCACGAACGCGGCGTGAAAGTTATTGGTGCAACAAGTCATTATGTCACCAGCGATTTGGATGCCGGTCCGATTATAGATCAGGATGTAACGCATATTTCTCACAAAGACACGGTGGAAGAACTAATTAAAAAAGGACGAGATCTGGAAAAAATTGTACTTTCGCATGCCGTTGAAAAACATATCGAACGGAAAATACTGGCTTATAAAAACCGAACCATTGTTTTTCAATAACATAACTTGACTCTTAAATCTAATTTATACAATATGGAAGTAACACGATTATTTGATTTATTGGATAACTATATAGAAAAATATCCAACTCAAAAAGCTGCGCTGGCGTGTAAACGTGATGGCGAATGGAAAAAATTCAGCATTCAGGAATACATTGAATTTA
>Ga0302215_10001938_pt1 | contig 14470 bp, 12 predicted proteins | sample II_Fen_N3_1_FD_194580 | JGI IMG/M metagenome (GOLD analysis project Ga0302215, IMG submission 194580) | Peat permafrost microbial communities from Stordalen Mire near Abisko, Sweden - II_Fen_N3_1 | ecosystem: Environmental > Terrestrial > Soil > Wetlands > Permafrost | place: Sweden: Abisko...
TTAATCGTAAATAATGTATAAAAAAATAAGGTATGCTGTCCTTATTTTTTTGTATCCCAGAATATTTCAGACATATATTCTACTCTTGAGATTGAACCATAAATGCTGTTAAACCACCAATCATTTAAGAGGAAAATGTCATGAGAAATAGTTTAGTACTAGGACACCAATATGCTTGTTCGACCGCATTACTTGCAGACACATCGCCTGTTAATGCAGCTAACTGGCCTATCGATGGATCGTTTGCTATTGAATATCGTTTTATTGGAAATGGGAATAGTTCCTACGAAATCACTAAAAAAATCGTTCAATATTTTTACGATGTGAATATGTTGAACAAATGGCTTAAGGACAAACGAGACTCATTGGAAAACATGATGAGCGATTTTACAATGTCATTCACTGTTTATCGTTGGAGCGATGGCCCGCAATCGCTGTATTCCAAAACTATCTGAAAAGGAAAAATCATGCCGAAAGTAGCCGTAGTTATACGACAACTCGAAGGTCATAAACCAACTACCCATGCTGTATTTGGTGTTGGTCCACATGACAACGTTGAACACGATTTAGTTGAACATTTTCTTGAAGAGAAGGCAAATCAATCAATTCGTTTGTTTAAAGAACAATTCGTCGAATTCAAGAATGCAGAATTTATTGTTGAACTCGTTGAAAGTCAATAAAGGAAAAATCATGTTACTGCTCATAGGTGTCATGTTCGCAATATTCTTTCTGTTCGGAAAAAACATCGTAATTACTTACAATGTAATCGTAAGTACAGACGAACGAATGAAATCAGTGTCATACTTTTCAGCCTTCATGCTGATGTGCGGTGCTATTTGGTTTTTACTGAAGTATGCAACGAAACCTGTAGCATTTGTTGCTTTCTTTGCTTTGCTTTATATTTTCAGAAATCGAATGAAGCTCTTAAAGAAAGCAAAAGAAGAATCCAAAGTTGCTGCGAGTTAAATCCTCAAGGAGATAATTGTGTTTGGTTTGTTTAGCAGTATTGGCAAAACGCCCACAGAACAGGTCAATAAAATTGTTGAAGACGCTGTTCAAGTAACCGAACTAACACTATCTAAGAAAGGATTAACATTACTGTTGATCGATGGTGAATTAACCGCAAATGAAAAAACAATGCGGGGACTTCGTGAACAGAAGTATAATCTAGAAAGATCTTTAGCGGACGTTAAACGTAAGTATGCAGAATATGACGAACGTCAAAAGAAATTGCATATATGCGCTGCTCGTTTGCAATTGATCCCCGATAAAATCGAAGCAACTTATCGTGTCGAATAATTATCGGCATAAATGGATGACTGGACCTTATGGGTCCAGTCATCCAAAATAAAGGTTATGCCTTTATTTTTTTTTATACCTTAATGCTGGCTGAAGCTAAAGCCTGAACTTCGTTGCTGTAACCCTTCTTAGCTGCCAAGATATCAGCAGTGATTGCATCAACAAAAGCAGGGCGAAGTTGCGGATTTGCACCTGTTAAGCTAATGCCATCAAGAAGCTGTTGTGCGAACTGATCCACGCCAATACCGTATTGCGCGATACCAGTAAAGCTAATGTCGTATGTCGGAGTTTCATTAGCTTGCGTAAGATCACGACGACCTGTAATTTCACCAGTGCCTTGTGGCATCATGTTTGTAATAAGCCATGACTTCACAACCTTGGTATGCGTAGGATCGGGCTCAATAAAAATCATTGTAGCGGCCGATTGATCCGACAACATGTCAGTTGGCTTATTAGCAAGAGTTGCAACATTAGCAAACTTGGTGTTTGGGTCCATCATCAAATTCGTAATCCATCCACGGAAGAAAGTGGCAATTGGCATGCCGTACTTTTCACCCCAACGGAAAACAGGCTTCGATTGTGTTTCTTTTACATCAGTAAAATCTTCTTGTTGTTGACCACCACCACCAACTGGATTTGATGCAAACTCAACTTCAAGACCTGCATTCAAACCATCAATGGACAACGGATGAAGTTCAACCAGAGCACGAAGCGTGGCAATCCACGATTCGGGATTCGGAAGAAGACTAAATCCTTTCGGTGCTTCAACCAACAAACAAATCAAGTTACGACGAACGTATGCTTGATTACTTACCCATTCAGCCAAGTCTGGGGCGTACCCCATTTGGCCACCATATTGCAAATCTACCATTGGCGCGCCATGCCCTTGAGCATATGACGTGCTAGTTTGCAGAATTGCGTCTGTTAATCTAGTCATTGTGAGTGATCCTTATTAATTTGTTGAACATGTTTTGTCGTAATAAATAAGACAATAGTTAGTAAAATAACCTATGCTAGCTGACACGTGTCAGCTAGCATATGACCAATACTACGAATCTAAATCACTAATGCGGCGAGCAGAAATATGCAGGCTCTGAACGGTCTTCATGTTCGGACCATACAGCTTAATATTCAAAGCCCAGCTATAACCACGAGCAATGTCAGCAGCAGTGAAATATGCGTCTGGTTTAATTACAAATCTACCGCCAAATTTATCTAAGACAGCTGCTTCAACAAATTTATTTACACGATCAACCAACTGTGCGTTTGTAAGCGACGACACACCAGTGTATTGACGATGAGCGCGTTCACCAATCTTCTCAAGCTCTACGCAAGCCATCATGGTAAAATAGCTATTCAAGATAGATGTATCGTTATCGTAAATAGTCTTCAGTGCTGGGAAATACAAACTACGAAGATCGAAATCATCAACCCAGACTAAACCATTTGACCAATCTTTATTACGCACCTTAGCTGACGTATACGTAACATTGACATCAGTAAACATCGTAATATTATTATTGGGAGCGCAATCAAAATTGAAAACCGGTTTCCACTTACCATTAGATGCACCCATGTATTTTGCTGACTTAACTGCAATTTCCAAAGTCAACGGAAGCTTCTTACGGTACTGGCTATTCAACAGCGTACCACAACGGCCAACAATCATACCACGCATCGTTGCAGTGCCATAGTACTCAGATTCAGGATACATCTGCATGCGCGTACGAAGAGCCACAGCCAGAGCCGATTCTTGAGATGCACTCAATACAGGACCAGACGTATCGTGCGTTGAAAGAATAACTGCTGTGTCTTTACGAATTGCAATAAAGCTACACAACGCATACTTAGTCGCTAACGGAAAACCACTATCGTAAATGATAGATTCTGGATACTTAGCACTATTCTGAAGATAGCTATCGATGTCACCATAACCAGCCACAGCTTCAGCAACTAATTCACCAAACACTGTTTCATTCATCGTACCATCAAATCCACCTGTAGCAAACACCGTAGCATTTTCAGTAAAGCGAACACTGTTGGATGTACCACTAATAACCTTATAAGAAGCATAAGGAACATTCTGACTAGATACGCCTGAAATCAAATTGAAACGATATTCTTCATTTGCTTCATGATTGAAATCAGAGAACTCATCGATGTAAGGAACTTCAGCTGCATAGAACTGTTGCAGCAATGTTTCGACGTTATCGAAGTACGTATGCATTTCACCAAAAGGACCGTATTGTGCCGGAACACCAGTAGGATCATTCAGATTCTGATACGATTGAATAAACACATCGTTTACAGAAACCAATGCATCGGTATTCTTATCAATTACATCTTTCTTGAAAACAACATCAACGTATTGTTCACTAAAATTAGTTTTAACAATCGATGGCGTTGTAATTGCATTCGGGCGACTAACGCAAGCCATACGGAAAGGATAAACTTTTTCGGTAGCAATAAGACGGTCATCCAACGGCATGCTGGATTTCGTCGTGGGTGCCCACATACGCATACCTAAATTGTCGCCATATGCACCAAATCCAGAAACACGCAGATCGTGAATCGGGTAACGCTTCGATTGAACATGTGATACGGCATCAACTTGATCGCCAGAGACAGGAGTAGCAATACCAAAGCTATCGTCGCCTTGACTACTAACTGTCACGGGACCAGCTACCCATTTGACTTGGAAGCCAGCAACAGTATCGCCAGTTTCAACAGGAGCGCCGTTGGCATCTAATTCATAGCTTCCGTCATCGTTGCGAGCATAAACTGGAACTTGTGTTGGCAGCACATCAAGTGCAACACGAATCGTTGCTGGGGGAGCAGCATCAGCAGGTTTAACCCGCTCAACCATAATTGCATTGCCTTGCGCATTAATTAAATTAGCAAGAACAGTTGCATGGGTAGCCCATGGTTTACGTAAATCAAAACTATCTTCGCCATACATGCTGAGCATACTTGCGCCAGATACTAACTGAGCCGTAGTAGGTCCCTTTTGGGCAAACAGATAAATTTTCGGTAAATGAGTTGGAATTGCTTCTGGTTCCGGCACTTGTTGCCGTGTGCTTAAATCCTCTACACCTAGCATCCTGGTCGACGGCATAGCACTGACGATGGTAGCGGTCATGGTTTGTTTTCCTGTAACGAATTTGGAGAATTGTATGCTTAGCAACAGTGCGTAGCATCATAATGATTAAAAAATATTTCCCAACAATTATTCTGTGATTAGAGATATCCTTGTTAAAATTATTTAATGACCAATATCTTTTAACATATGATGATTGCTATTTTCAATCTACTAAATGTAAAACATAAACAGGAATAGGAAAAATGTCTATTAATAAAACAGCTTACAATACATTGGCATGCAACGGATATGTATTAGAAAAAATTTATGAGTCAATTAAGGCTGCTTTTTTTAGTGGCCAATTACCCCCAGTTGAAGGGTATTCTAACATCAGAATCATTGAAGGTGGTTCGTCTGTTGCCAATGACATTCCTGCTTTTGTACATCCTATTCTTATCGAAACAACTAAAGATAATTTTGATCTGTTTACTGATGTTCGGCATTTTGGTAAATGGGATAACGATCAAAACGTATTTAGAATTCGAAATGAAGTTGAATACAATCTGGCAATACATCGTTCAAAATTAAATTCTATTTGGATTAATGAAAATCCAAATATACTGAGAGATATTTCACAAACACCAATGGCTGTATTCGCAAGTTGGATAAGTGAAGCTGTTGGCAAACGTTTTGCCTTAGATCCAAAAGAACAATTTGACTTAGGCATTCTTGCAGCAATCTTTTATCTTTCACAATTCACAAATGAATCTGTTGTTGATGAACGCGATAAACTACGCATGATTGGCAATATAACCAAAACCCTTAGAGCATCAGCAAAAGATGTTTTGGCTATTGTCGATAAAATTCCGTATGTTAGTGACGTTATTCATTTTTGTAATTGTGCTGAAGAAATTACTGGCAGCATTAGATTAAAAGAAATGAACGTTGGAGTTCTGTACTCAATTCTTGCCAATACTTGGTATGGAGTTAACTCCAAAGAAATGATTACTGCCGCTATTGAACATCCGCCAACCTGGATTACCATTCTGCTATTTACGTTCAACGAACGCTCATACAGAAATTCGCAAATTGCAAAAATAACAGAACGCAGTACATTCAGGGATATCGGTAAGGATTTCGTAAGAGCAACATTAAATCTTTTAGCTGTCTCTAGTGTAAAAAACTAATGAAGAAAAATTAGTTACTACTTCTACTTATTTTTATTAGTAGAAGTAGTAACTTTTTTCAATAAAGGATAACCATGTTTGATTACCTTATTAACCACGCAATAAGAAATGTCTGGTGCACGCCGAATCAAGACAAACAAATGATTGTGCAACCGGCAAAACTTACGCCCTATGGTGGTGTCTGGAATACGGTAAAAATTTTGTGGAGAACTGAAGTTCTTCCAGAACAAAACGTTAGATTCCACGTTTATCAGATCGGCCAATTGCATCCGGCACTTATGGGATTATTTGAATCCGATAATGTTTGGACAACATTTGCAGAAGCATGCAATAGAGAAAATCTTATTGTTGATATTTACGGTAATAACGGACTAGAATATCCTCGTACACAAGTGTGGTATATGTGTACTCAAGATAAAGATTTAATTGTAGCTATTAAAGACCAACGTTCAATTGGTATTAAATTAAGTGAAGAGCCAATTTTCTTACGTGTTTATAGCAATGCTTATTTTGGAAGCAGTCAATCTGATCCATTAAATGACTATGTCAAAGTTAATGGAAAAACAATAAAAAATACAGATGAAATTATTTCATTACAAGATGAAATTGCAACATTAAGTAATTTACCAGGTGCTGTATATTCGTTTATAAATGGCTTTAAAGTTTCATCAATCGACATGATTACAACCAAGGTAGGTGATGTTGTCGAGTATGTTTACGATAGTTCCGTTTACAAAGTTATTGATTTGACGGTTGGATCATTAGAAACATTTATAAGTACGTTAGATAACAAACATAAGTATCTCGTACATTATACAGAACAAGAAAATAATCGAATCGATTATCACGATGATATTGATTTCTTTTTAATTAATAAAGATACTCAAGATCGTCATAAGGGCGTGTATTATCATCGAAATGAATCTGATGCAATTCGAATGATTACACATAAAGACTATTCTATTGTTACACCATATATCGCAGGTTATTTGAACGATACTACTGGTTGGACAGATATCGATAAGCTAGTAATTAGATTACATATTCGTAAATCTGGATATGATCGAAATCTAGTATTAGAAAATAATCGAATAGAAGAACTTTATAAATTACCTGAAGAAAAACTAATAGATGCAATGGTAGGTGTTAATTCTATTGTTTCTAATTGGCAAGTTGCTGAATTAGAAAAATCGGCATATGCCAAAATAATGAGATCTAACGCATCAGAAATTAATAGAATTCTGGTAGAAGATGCTTATGGTTATAATTCAATAAGTAAACTTATTGGTGATACTCCAACCTACACACATTCTTTTTCTGGGACGCAAATAATTCAGTTACCTTATGCGCTTATAAATAAAAGTACTGCCTATGAATACAATGTAGATGGTGTGTTGTTAGACTTTTTCATTCATCCATTAGGTAGTGATTATGTTGCATACATGGATAATACTAAACTAATTGAAATGATCGTTGGTACTGGTCAAATGTTGCTAGATGAATATTACGGCAATGTTTTGATACCGATTGATTATTCGTTAGAATACAGAATGTATTTATGCCAAATTAACGGTGGTGTTCCTGATGACAATTGGATAGATGTAACAAACAGTGACAAGTACAGTATTTTAAACAATAAGCTTATCTGGAATATTGACCATACTAGAGAATACGGTATGGTTCGTAGCAACAAATCATTTTTAGCTTATAATTTAGAATTAAGTGATATCAATGGCACATTAGAATTTAGTTTAAATCAACACGTTTTACAAAACGGTATTGAATTAGCTCAAGTAATGACTGTACCGTTGGGCGAGTTAGATTTATTCTTAAATGGACATAGCTTAATTCAAGACTTAGACTATATTGTTAATTTTCCAAAAATTGTTATTTTAAATAAAGCATATTTACAAAATCCATTAACAAAAAAACAACGAATCACAATTCGTTTTACTGGATTCTGTAATGAAGATTTATCTATAAATAAATCCAATGATCATGGTTTTATTGAACATGAGCTTTTATCACATAACAACAGATTCGATATTCGTGACGATAAAGTATTACGTATTGTTGTTGGTGGAAAACTTCAAACTAGAAACCAACTAAAATTCGCAGAAAATGATCCTGGCGTCTTAGTGCCAAATGCTCAAAATGGTGTACCGTATTTAATACGTGATATTGTTGTTCCATTAAGAGGATTGGGTTATTCAAGCACGTATGCTTGTCGAGCAAAATCACAGATCATAGACAAACGCATTTCCGACTACATGACACTTTGGATGCCAGAAATTAATTATGGTACACCAAATGCTATTGAAAGTCTATATGAAGTTTTTAGTCCATTTTGTTGTAAGATTATTTATGATTTAAAATCTGGACTTATTCACGATCAAAGACTCAAAGAGCAATATAGTGATTCTGATGTAATGGATATTTGTAAACCATATGAATATTTATTAGCATTTGATCCAACTCAAGTAGGATTAGAGCCGGATTTAAATTACGTAGCTGTTCATCCGCATAATCTTTCTACTGTTATAGAAATTGATATTTATGCTTATAAGTTTATCACTAGGGTTGTTAGATTGTATTTACATGACAATGTAAACATATCTCACTTTTTATCAATTTCTGCATTCTAGGAATTAAGATAATGTCAAATGTTATTGCATCAATTGTTGGGAGCGATAACGTCGCTCCTGTTTATAATCCTAATCAACGATGGTCAATGTGGGCTCTTGATGAGATCTACTTCGGTCAAATTGGTTCTGGAAAATATGTACCTAATGTTAATGACTATGTCGTTGACTACAATACCGATGAGAAATGGAAGGTAATTTCTGTTGATGAGACAACATTAATTCCGACATTATCTGTTCTTATTGCTGAGTTTGTTGGTGAGTTTTCTGAATCAGATATTCTGTTAGGTGTTGGTCCAGGTACACAATCTGACACCTATCGAGTATATTTAGATAAAAGCGTTACTCCGCATACACTTTCAGTTGATGCTCGTCTACAGGTTGCAGGTAGCATGGTTAATAAAGCCATGATATTTAAGGGCAGCGAATTGGATGGAACAGCAAAAGTTATTAGTTCTTTATACGATCAAACAGGAACTTTGTTAGGTCAAGCTATACCGTTAGAATTAGTTGCTATGACTGGTGCTCAGAACATTGCCATTAAAACTGTTCCAGTGTGCCACACTTTAGAAAATCTTAAAGATGGTGAAGTAGTGACAGCTGTATTCTATTCCGATAACGGTCGAGTTGTTTCTAAACGACAACTATTAATTGAAAACACTGCATTCATTAGAAATACAGATGCATCAGTGAAATATATTATTGGCATTGGTCTAGAGTCTCCATTCCTTTCTAGTAGTGATCCAAGACTTATTCAGTACCCACTTAATGTTCCATTAAATGGACTTGGACTTATTGGTGTTGTTAACTATAGCGATGGTTCACAAATTCGTCTTCCTGTTGATGGTTCCAAATTCTCAATATTTGGATTTGAAGGTTTCTTATCAACATTAATTGGTCAGAAATTTAATCTTGTCTTGAAGTACACGTTATCTGCTGGCGAGATTGTATATGGCTCCAATATGGCTGATGGTCAGTTTATTACTCAGAACTTTAAAGCAATTACTATTAAGCCTGATGGTGCTTATACTGTTAAGCTTTTTGCTTATCCTATTTGGGAAAATGCTATTGACGGATATCGCCTTGAATGGTTTATGTATGATCTGAATCGTACAAATTTCTACAGAGTAACACCGTACGTTAAAGTAAGTACAAATAGTAGACCGTTTAATCCATCGCAATATGGCGTTACGCAGCAGTTGAATGTTTCGTTAAATCTGAATGACGTTAATGGTTCTTTCAGCCAATATCGTCATACTCAATTAATTAATATTTCGTTGATGGCTCCAGGAACAGAAAGAACAACGAATTGGACAATTGGTTTTAGTCCAAATCAAGATCCTGTTTATGGACAAAATATTCACGCTACATCCAAGATGATTAATCAGAATTTATGGAAAATTAAGATTGATTCTGATTGCACCACATTAACGGACTGGCTGAATAAGTTCTATTATCGCACTCTCCCGCTGTCTGACTCGGCAAAAGAAGTTGCTCCACCACCACCAAATTATTTTGCATTGGTTGTTGGGACAGATCGCATTGAGTTTCCGATTTCACAATGGAATAAGGAACTAACAATTTCTGATGCCATTCCTGTCAATAGTACTGCTTATGTTGCATTCTTCCTACGAACAGCAGATAATGATATTCATTTATCAATAGCTGGTCTTCCTGTTTACGATGCGATTTAAAATTAAATAATACTATATTCTTGCTATAATCTGACTATTGATTATAGCAAGAATATTAGTACAATTATTTAAGAAAGAAATTAAAATATGATTTTATTTAAAGAAGACTGGAGAAAGTATCCAACAGCAATTGTTGATACAAAAACTAACAATAAAAGCTTTTTGCGCCTGGCTTCTGTTTATAGAGTCATGGGTATAGACAATCATGCATTTATTCTAGCGTTAATTAATCCAGATTTACAAGGTGTTGATCCATTTGATCCTAAGCTCACATTGGAACAAATGGCAGCTATTGCTTTGGAGTGTCGAGAAAACCCTTGGTACTTTCTAAGAGAAGTAGCTAGAGTTCCAGGTGAAGGTACTTCGAAGTCCGTTCAGTTTGATGCCAATAGAGCCAACATTTCAGTATGGTGGTGTTTCTTTAATCACATTACTACATTTCTAATTCAACCAAGACAAACTGGAAAATCATTTGCTATTGATACATTAGACGTTCTTTTAATGAACCTTTTATGTCACAATACAAAAATCAATCTTTTAACTAAAGATGAAATTGTACGACGAAAAAATATTCAACAGATAAAAGATATTGCATCAGAGTTACCGTTGTATCTTCAACAACGAACTAAAGATGATACGAATAATACAGAAGAAATATCTATTAAGTCATTGGGTAATAAATATACAGCACACGTACCACAAGCGTCACCAAAGCGCGCTTACAACATGGGTCGTGGTCTAGTAACATCCGTAGTGCGTATTGATGAAGCTCCATTCCAGCCGAATATAGCCATTGCCTTGCCAGCGCTACTAGCAGCAACAGGTGCTGCTTTTGACGCAGCCAAGAAAGCTGGTGTGCCTTATGGCATTACTTTAACAACAACTGCTGGTAAGAAAGATGATAAGGATGGAAAATACATTTTCAATCTATTATCAAATTCTGCTGTTTGGGATGAACGTTTCTTCGACTGTGCTAATTTAGCAGAACTAGAGCATTTTGTTAAAAACAATTCGCGTGGTGGTGTGTGTAGAATTAACATCACGATGGATCATCGTCAATTAGGTAAAACTGACGAATGGTTAAAAGATAAAATCGATACATCAACAGCAACTGGTGATGATGCTAATCGAGATTATTTTAATTTATGGACATCAGGTTCGCAAACAAATCCAATTCCTGTTTATGTATTGGAAAGAATTACAAAAAGTCAATTTAGTCCTACTTATACTGACATTAGTATTCCTGATGGTTATATCACTCGTTGGTATATTCCAGAAACTGAAATATTCCACAGACTAGCAACAGGCAAATTCGTACTTGGAATGGATACTAGTGAGGCTAGTGGCGGTGACGATATTTCATTGGTAATTGAAGATATTGAAACATTGGAAATCATTGCTGTTGGTACGTATAACGAAACTAACTTAATCACATTTTCTAAATGGGTTTGTTCAATATTAGTTTCATATCCAAACATTACAGCCATTATTGAACGTCGTTCAACTGGCGCAATGCTATTAGATTATCTATTGCTAATGTTACCGGAACATGGAATTGATCCGTTTCAACGTTTATTTAATAGAGTTGTTAATGAGTACGATGAATATCCAGACAGATATCGTGAAATCAAACAACCGATGAATCGTCGTAGTAAAGACATTTATGTTCGTTATAAGAAAACTTTTGGCTTTGCTACTGCGGGTGTTGGTTACGCTAGTAGAAGTGAATTGTATTCAACTACATTGCAAAATGCTGCTAAGCGTAGTTGCGATAAGATTCACGATAAACCATTAATTGATCAGATAACCGGACTTGTTAATAGAAACGGTAGAATAGATCACGAAGAAGGCGAACACGATGACTTAGTCATTGGTTGGTTGTTAGGACATTGGTTACTTACCCAAGGAAAAAATCTATCTTATTACGGTATTGATTCTAAACAAATCATGGTAAATGTCGTATCTAAGTCAGAGGAAACTCCATTGGATAAAGAACTTCGAATTGAGCAACAAGCTATTAGAGAACAAATCGAATTAATGTACGATCAACTTAGTAAGGAAACTGATGAATATGTTTGTTTGCGTTTAGAACATGAATTACGTAGACTTGATAAACAGATTATCTTAGAGAGTGGTGAAATATATTCACTAGATACTTTGATTCAACAGGCCTATGACAATAAACGAAATAAACGTAGAAACTATAATCAGGATATTGTAGCATATAACGTTCAGGCACAAAATGCTTTGAATGGGGTGCTTTCAGATAGGCCTATGACTAGTTATGAAATATTAGATAAATTTGGTTAACAGCATAATTCCCATATACCAGAAATCTCAACTATACTGAGAGTCTGGTATATGGGATATGCCGCTATTGTGATTCATCAGACATTTTACATTTGCTTAAAACATTTAAGATATCTTGAGTGTTTGGAACTCGTGTTGCAACATCACCATTCCCTTTAATATTACTATTATCAGTTATAAGTGATTGAGCCAATATATCCAAATATGCATCAATTGCTGCTTGTCTTTGACGACGTTCATCAATTGTTTCTGCCATTAGTTCTGGAATAACTATATCTAACTCACACGCTTTTTTCAATCTATCTGGAGCATCGTTGGTCACTATACTAAACACCCGATACGCTATGTGGTTTACATTCGGAATATACCAACTATCGTAACTGCGTCTATAATGCCGTTTCTGACAAAATATTTGTATTTCATAACCATGAACACTATATCCAGTTAAATGCCCTACTAAATTCTTAGGGGTTTTAATTTCAATCACTGTTGTGTTTCCTTTTAACCTTTCTACGAATAAAAGAAAACGATTTATTAAACCAGTAATAAAGTTCATTTCTAACAACCTATAGTGTAATTCGTTTTGTTAGATAGTGGTTGCATAGTGTTTCATTGTTAGCGTACGTATGTTAATGTAAAGCATAATTCCAGTGCGTACAGATGAAATTACTGATTCATTACGATTATGAGTAGCCATTTTAACCATGGTCTCTACTTTTTCGCGCAACGACAACAACACTACGTCTGTAGAACGAGAAGACATATACACGCCTTTTAATTTACTCAATAATGTAGCGTAATCAGTTGTACTTCTAATTACGTCTTTATTATTGCTAATGTAATCAAAACAATGAACTAAAGTTTCATCGAGAATTTCCTCAATAACTGTAGCTCCATGCTGTCGGTAATTATCCGACATCCATTCTAATGTTTCCATGAATGGTTTTGATGGCATTGTATAAATTAATTTTTCAATAATGCTAACTAATTCTAAACGAATAAAAGAATTTCTATCTGAAATTATAGAGCCAATATACCTCTTATAGCTCATTATGTCATGAGTTTTTTCTTTTAGAACCTCAACACCTTCGTGCTCAATAACTGAACTTGTTGTAATTATTCGAGTACCTTGTTCGTGCACGCGTTTGAAAACATCATATATATTTTTTAACATATCTCTAATCCGACCTTGAGTATCGTTAAGCATATATACAACGTCTTTATCAGATTTCATTTCCGTAATAGTTTTATAATGAATACTACTTTCAGAGATGATTTCTTCTGCCCTAGCCAGCAAGAGTGCTGACCAACTACCATAAACCTTGATAGCATACTTATAATTTAATTGTGCATAAGTAGCTTCTGCTGTAGCTTTATCGGCTGGATAAATAAAATGCCGAAACAATCTACTAGTCAAATATTTATACTGTAAGACTAAAAACACATTAACCATTGCTTCGTGTTTTTGTTCTTTATTTAGCAATGAGCTATTAAACAATGCATGTGCTAGCCAAATGCACGACAAATTCATAGTGTCGCTCGAAACATGATATTCGGCATTAATTGTTGGCAATGCTAATAAACGTTCCTCTAACGGACCATCATCAACTTCCAAAATTTCATGGAACCATCTGTTTCTATCTGCATCGGTAAATCTAACAACATGTACGCCAGTTAAATTTCCACCAAAAAATTCTTGATGATCCTGATTCTTCATTACAAAATCAGTCTGATACTTTAATAGTCGCTTTACTAAATGAATGTCTAGAACTAATGTCTTACATTCTTCATTAAAAACTTCTAAAACACTATTCATTATCTTGCCTTTACTTAATAAAGCTTACACAAGATTAGCCGATAAATTGTATTATTAAACAGCATATAGTCGGTAGGAAAACCTACCGACTATATTTCTTATTTTAACGTTTATTTAAAATGTAACCAGATGCATCTTTAAGGCTATTAAATACCTTAACCCCATATGCAGAAGCAATACATTCTAACGCCGCATTAATTTCAACAATCTTTTCTTCAACAATATCAGTTGCTGTACTGGGAGTAACTGCATCCAGAACTAAAATGAATTCACTGTCTGTCGGCGTATTTACAACTTCCGAAGTAACAGCAATAACGTCTTCTTCTGTAACAGCATCTTTACTAACACCATATACAGTTTGGAAATTATCAGTAGGCGGAGCACTTGAAGCATTCATGTCATTCAGTAATTTATTCATTACTGTAATGTCCATCTGCTGCGTT